>Ga0115012_10000519_pt1 | contig 21811 bp, 20 predicted proteins | sample TroAtlMetagenome_FD_88706 | JGI IMG/M metagenome (GOLD analysis project Ga0115012, IMG submission 88706) | Marine eukaryotic phytoplankton communities from Atlantic Ocean - Tropical Atlantic ANT10 Metagenome | ecosystem: Environmental > Aquatic > Marine > Oceanic | place: Tropical Atlantic...
CCTATGGGGAGATCCTCATTCCTCATGGCGACATCGCAAAGACGCGCCAGAGAAGAATCTCCCTCTCTGAACTCAGCGCGCAACCTTTCAAGACGATCATTTTCGTAGTGCGTCTCGATCAACTCGATGTCGCCCGCTAAACGCCCGGGCACCACCGATGCCTTTGTGAGGGTAATCATTTTATATACAATCACCATGAGCGCCAGCACCGAGCAGAACACGATCAAGAGCATGAAAAACCCACCATCTGCAAAGAACTTCCATGTTTTCTGAAGAGCTTCTGGGGCAACTCCCGATACTGAAAATTGAGTAAACGCAGGCAACATCTCAAAAGTGAAAGTTAATATGAAATTCCAGAGGCTCTCCCTCAAGTTCCTCAACAACCTCTTCCGGCATACCAGGCAACTGCGGCTGTTGTACTGCCCTCATGGTGAAACCCTTCTGCATGGCGCTCGCTTGAAATACGTCAAGGTAACGTAGCCCCGAAACCCGCCCCGCCTTGTCCACATAGAACCGGAGGGTCAGAATTCCCGGGAGAACATGATCCCTGTGCATGACACAACGCCTCTGCCACTCCGTTTCAATGATCCGGTTCACCTGTGCCTTGTATTTTCCAAGAGCCGTCGCCTCTACCTTGAGGGAGCTCTGACCTCGGCGACTGATCGTCCCCTCCATCCTTGTCTTCCGCGACTCCGTATTGAATCCCTCCTGCCCTTTACTATGCTTTCGCCGCTCCTCGGATGTCTCTCTCAACCCTTCCTCTACACCGTCATCGGCATCGCCGGTCTCCGGCCGCTCTGGATCATTCTTATCCACCTGTTGCCGCAACTCGGATGTCTCTTCAACGGGAATCTCAACTACGTCGCGCTCTGCAGGAGGCACGGGCATAACATGTGCCGGGGTTGGGCTCTTGGTGTTTCCAACAGCAGATCCTGAGAGCTTCTCCGGGGGATCTCCGCCACCAGACTGACCTTCGTTCTCTCCCGGTGAGAAATCGGAGTCGGTGAGAATTCTCTCGTTTCTTTCAGCTTCTCTTCCTCTCTGAGTCGGAACTGCCGGTCCATCCACCCGGGAAGGAGCGAGCTCGCTGCCCTCCTCGGTATTACGTTCGCCGATCAGAACCGCACCCTCGACAGCACGTTCAGTCTCCTGTTCCCGAGATGTCTCCACAAAGCTCTTTGCCTCAGCTTCAACCAACTCCGGCAGAGACGCGTCCTCAGCCGCTCGATCAAAATTTTCTGGAGCTACACTTGTCTGTCCCAGAGCCTCACGCATCGCCATCAACTCAAGTGCGTCCAGCTCGACGAGAACCTCTCTCCCCCTATCCGCAGGGGCATTGCTGATGACCTCGTCAACCTTCTCCTCCGTGAGAATATTTATTACGGCGCCTCCCACCATCGCGCCGAATGCCATCAGATGCAAAATCACCGCAGCGACCACCGCTATGGCGACACTCTTTTCTCTCGCTGGCCTGGGAGCGAACACGACAGGGCAATTCTCGCCCGAGTTCTCTCCTCTGGCAACTACCGAACCGCTTTCCATGCCCTCCAACAGGAAATAAATCCGCTGGAAAAATCTTCAGGGCGCTTTGAAAGCCACGCACAAACCTCCCCGGGAGGCATCCATATGCCAGCCTCAACCTCGGAACAAGGGAAGCGAATTGGGTCCGTTTGACGAGCTTCGAAAAGATGCACAAACTCCCATCCTGTCTCTTTGGTGGGAGGCAAAATCGCCACGCGATTCAATTGCCCCATGTCTTCTCCAATATTCTGCTGACCAGCCTCTTCTCCGAGCTCTCTGACTGCGCAAGATTCATAATTCTCACCGGAATTGAGGTGCCCGCTAACACTCGAGCCCCAGACCCCGGGTTGAGCATCCTTCAGCCTCGATCTTTTCTGAAGAAATACTTCACCACGCTTATTCCGAATGAAGACATGAACGGCACGATGAATCAGATTTTTCTCATGGACTACCGACCGTTCTTCCTGACCGACTACTTGATCTTGCCCATCGACAACGTCAAACAACTCGTCATCCCGCTGTGGAATTTTGCTCAAAGGATGTGGGTCGTAGCACCTGCAAAGCTCTACCCATTGAGCAAGATCCAACTCCTCTGCCCGAGCAGTCTCTGCAACACCAAGAGTAGCAGCTACCTCAGACCATTCTGGCTCTGCTGGCAGAGCCTTTCGAAGTTGCTTACGCCTCTGGGAAAATCCCCGGCGGATCAGCTCGTCAAAAAAGCGAGCGTCATAGACCGGAAAATCGTCGCTGCGCGGGCTGACCTCGACTACCGTTGAGTCAATAGCCGGACGCGGATAAAACACACTGGGGCCGATCGTCTTTATTGGATTACTCACCCATTCGCTCTGCATCCTGAGCGAAAGCACGCCATATTGCTTTGTTCGCGGCTTCGCCACGATCCGATCGATCACCTCTCGCTGGAGCATGAGAACCGCTCGACAGATTGGAGATGGCCGCTCGAGAAAGTTTCTCAGAATTGCACCGCCTGCGGAATAGGGCAGGTTCCCAACCAGTTTTACAGGCCGCTCCTTGAACAAGGGACGCAGGTCAAACCGGGCCCCATCTGCATGCACTACCTCAACGGCTTCGTCTTTGGCAAACCGGTGTTTCAGCCAATCCGCAAGCCTTCGGTCAAACTCGATGAGAAGTAATCGGCGCACCCTGCCCACAAGAGCCTCGCTCAATGAGCCCGTGCCCGGCCCTACTTCCACCACGAAATCGTCTGGACCCGGGTCCAGCTGATCCACAATCCACCGGGCCGTATTCGGGTCAGTAAGGAAATTCTGGCCCAGTTTCTTGGAAGGAACTACCCCAGCCTGCTGAAGGGCCTCCCTGACATCATTCCCGGTCACAGGGAAATCATGAAGGAACCCTTCCGATGGGGCAAGAAACGAGAGACTGGAGATCAAGCACTCGCCACCTGCCACTCTCTTGGCTAAGTTAACCCCTACCGTGACTGCGGCCACCTACCTTACCCTCCTCCGGACCATTCTGGTTCCAGTCTTTGCGGTTCCTGCAGTCTCCTACGGAATGAGCGTAAAATCAGGCAACCCCAACGAGGCCCTCCACTGGTGGGCTGTGGGGATATTTTTTGTCGCCGCGATGACGGATTACGCCGATGGAGTCATTGCTCGCCGCTACAACCAGCGAACCCGCCTCGGCGCATTCCTTGACCCGTTCGCAGATAAGCTCCTCATTCTCACCGCCATAACGATCCTCTTTCTGCTCCCGTGGGGTGAAAACTGGAAGATCCCTGCCTGGTTTGTTGGGCTTGTCTTTCTCCGGGATGCCGTTGTATGGGGCGGAATAGCAATTCTGCGATATCTAAACCGTTCCGTTGAGATAAAACCGCATTGGACAGGCAAAGCCTGCACGGCTTCAATCATGTTCACCGTCTCATGGACAGGACTGAAAATCATTCCTATCAATCCAATTTATCCTGTCGTCGTAACCTCGGCCTTTATCGTTCTGGCTACCCATCAGAGCATTCTTCAAGGAGTGCAGATACTCCATCAGGAACAATCTCGCCCATAAAATAACAGGACTATGAAACCCAGTATTCGGAAGCCCGTAGTCGCACTCGTTGGACGCCCCAACGTAGGCAAGTCTGCCTTGTTCAATCGCTTGGCCGGCCGAAGCATCTCAATTGTACATGATGAACCGGGTGTCACCCGGGACCGAGTCTCTTCCCCCTGTAACTTAACTGCCATACCCTGTGATCTGGTGGACACCGGAGGCATCGGAGCTCTTGCTGATGCTGACTTTTCCGAGGCGGTTAGCACTGAAGCAGAGATCGCAATTGATACTTCTGATATCATACTTTTCCTTGTTGATGCCCGGGAAGGATCAACCCCCGTCGATCAAGCCATCGCCCAGCAACTCCGCAAAGCCGCCGACAAGGTGTGTCTCGTTATTAACAAAAGCGACCATCAGGAACTCGATCACGTTGCAGGAGATTTTGCAGGACTTGGACTCGGCGACGGGATTTCCGTGTCGGCAGCCCACGGGAGAAACATCAGACTACTTCTTGGCGCCATCGACAGCCGTCTGACCCCATTTGCTGAATCAATACATGAAGCTGAGGAGGCATCCCGTGTTACTGGCCTCAAGATTGTTGTGATTGGAAGGCCCAATGCCGGGAAATCTTCGTTGGTCAATGCAATCCTAGACGACGACCGCACCATTGTTTCGGAGGTTGCCGGCACTACCCGCGATGCGGTTGATATCCCTTACGATCGCGCAGGTGAACGTCACACTCTGATCGATACCGCAGGTTTGCGCCAGCGCTCGCGAATGGATACTTCCGTGGAGGTCTTTTCTGCCATGCGAGCCGAACGATCAATCCGCCGGGCAGATCTCTGCCTGCTAGTCGTCGATATCGCCGCCGGAATTACCGCCCAGGATCGCAAAATAGCCCGTCTCGTACAGAAAGAACAAAAACCCTGCATTATCGTAGCGAACAAGTGGGACCTCTACCATCCCGATGCTCCCAGAAGCGCTCGAATGGAAGAGGCCGAGGAGACCATCAGGAATGAACTCTTCTTCCTCCACTACGCACCTTTCATCTGCGTTTCTGCGAGAGAAAGACAGGAACTCGACAGGATTTTTGGTTCCATAAAAAAGGTGAGGGAAGGGTCACAGAAGATCATGGGAACGGGGGAGCTTAATCGTCTTCTGAGCGATGCACTTCGACGCAATCCCCCGCCCACCAGCAAGCGCCACCGGAGGCGGCTCAAGATTCTTTATGGTACCGCCGCGATCAATGACCGGTATTCGGCCGTGCCAGTGCCTCTTTACATCTTATTTGTAAACGACAAGCGCCTCCTTGGAGATACCTATCAGTCTTATCTTGAAAATACGCTTCGCAAGGAGAACCCCTCTCTAGGAATTCCTATCAATTTCTCAGTTCGGTCCCGCAGAAAACCCGAAAGGCAATAATTCCAAGAAAGGGGAGTGTTTCTCGTCCGGGTCAATCGGCATCGCAAACCCTTATTCCGCCTTGATCGTTGATCCTGCCTCTCCGAGCGTACACAATGTCCCCATGCCCATACTCGAGGTCAAAAACCTGACTACCAGATTCCATACGCGGGCAGGAGTCGTCCATGCGGTAGAGGACATCTCTTTTTCGCTGGAGGCTGGACAAACAGTCGGCATCGTCGGCGAATCCGGCTCGGGCAAAAGTGTGACTTGCTACTCCCTTCTGGGACTGATTCCGCAACCTCCAGGAAAAATTCACGGCGGGAGCGCCATTTTCCGGGGAAGCGATGATCGTGCAGGCCTTGATCTTCTCGCCAGCTCCGAGAAAGAGCTAGCTAGTATTCGGGGCAAGAAGATCTCGATGATCTTTCAGGACCCCATGACCTCTCTGAACCCATACCTCAAAATTTCCAAACAGCTGACCGAACCGTTGGAAATTCATGAGAATGTAAGTGGGGCAGATGCCTTGAAAAGAGCGATCATGGCATTAGAAGAGGTCGGAATACCTGAGGCATCCAAACGGATTCATGCTTATCCGCACGAATTCTCCGGTGGAATGCGGCAACGGGTCATGATCGCAATGGCTCTCATCACTAGACCTGAAATTCTCATCGCGGACGAACCCACAACAGCGCTCGATGTAACCGTTCAAAAGCAGGTCCTTGATCTCCTGAAAGACCGCCAAAAGGCTCTCGGACTGTCCATCATCCTTATCACCCACGATCTGGCTGTGGTCTCGGAAAGCTGCGACTTGGTAAACGTCATGTATGCAGGCCAGATCGTAGAACACGCACAGACGAGTGAACTCTTCTCCAGACCTCTTCATGCCTATACCCGCTCACTATTGAAGAGCATTCCAGCTACGCACAAGAGTGGCGACTCTCTGTATACGATTCCGGGCGTTCCTCCGGACCTCTCTCAAGAGCCCAATTACTGCTCCTTCACTCCACGCAACACGATCGGGGATCAGAGCCTCTGTCTGACAGATGAACGACCTGAACTCAAGGAAGTCTCCAAGGGGCACTTTGTGCAAAACTGCCCGGGGTGCGTTGCTCGCTAGCCAATGCTTTCAGACCTCGATTTCCTCCCCGCCAACATGGAATCCAATCTTCCGCCTTTCCTCCGGCTCTACCCTCTGAGTATAGCATAAAATCTGGAGACTTGCCTGGTGCGACACGAACATACAGGAGGCTCCATCGAGGATTCCTTCCACTACGACTCCCGAATGTCCATCTTCTCCTACTGAGCGAACCTCTATGGCGCTCCCGTTAGCAAGAATACAGAGAATCGCAGGCTGCTCATCCTCAGCCAGACGCTCTCTCCACTTTTGAAGCCGGTGAGCCAGCCGCTTCACAAATTCTCCTGCAGACTCAAACCGATGCTGCGCTTCTGCCGGCATATGAGCGAGAATCTCGCCGATATCAGGCATCCCTGTAATTCCAGGAAGACTGATGTATGGGCTCCGCAAGGACTCTTCTTTCTCGTTCACCTCCCCCATTACCCTGGCTCATTCTCGATTTCGGCGTAGGCGCTATGGTTGTGGATGGATTCAAAATTCTCAGCCTCAACCCTGTACCAAGAAATTGACCCCTGTTCCGCAGACCTCCGCGCCACATTTCTCACCAAGTCCTCTACGAACACAGGATGGTCATAGGCTCGTTCTGTTACCGCTTTTTCGTCGGGGCGCTTCAAAAGGCTGTAGAGCTCTGAACTCGCAGACTCCTCAACCGTCTCAATCGCATCTTCAATCCAGATTACCTGCGAGGACCTGAGTGAATAGGTAACGATGCCCCTCTGATTATGAGCTCCTCGTTCACTGATGGCCTTCGAGCATGGACACAGAGTCGTGACCGGCACCATAACCGTGAGGACAAAATCCTCTGTCTTTCCTGCTTCGATTTCAAAGCGAACCTCATAGCTAAGGCTACTCTCTTTCTCCGTTACAGGAGCCCGCTTGGAGCGAAAGAAAGGGAATTGATAACTGACCCATGCCCTCTCTGCTTTGAGGCGTCTCTGAAGCTCGCGTGGCACCATCCCCGGCTCCCTCACGTCCAGGCAGTTTCCATGCTCGTTGAGGACCTCAACAAAACGACTCATGTGCGTCCCCCTCTTTTCATGGGATAGGTTTACCGCCAATGAGACATCTGCCACAGTATGCTGGAGCTCGCCATCCCGACCCACAACCGCGACGGGGTGCTTCAAGGACTTTATTCCTACCCGATCGATAGGCAGATTGCGATCGTCCCTCTCGTTCTGCGTGTCAGTCAGCTCCTGCATTGATCCCATGGGGGCCAGCTAGACCATGACGCTACATTGAGCCTGACTATTCGGTCAGGCATTCAGGAGAAGAATCAGGGCAGTAGACTTACAGCCCGGGCCCGCTTGATCTCACGAGTGATCTTACGATGCATCTTGGCAGACACCCCGGTCACTTTCCGCGGAAGAATTTTTCCCGTCTCAGTGGTGAACTTTGCGAGAACATTAGGGTTAAGGTAGGTAATCTGCTCGATCTGAAGATCGAGCCGCTTCCGCGTCATCCTCTTATTCGCCTTCCGGAAAGCAATCCGGCGCTCCTTGGTCTTGGGCTCACTCATGATCAGTCGTTAGCGAAGTTCGCGATGGAGCGTTCTGCGCTTTAGGTAGTGATTGAACTTTACTTTCTCAAGCCTCCCAGGTGTCCGCAGACTTTTCTTGTTCCGGGTAGTAGCGTAGCGAGACGGCTGTTTGCCCTCCGCCTTAGCTTCGGTGCATTCGAGAATGATGATGTCGCGTGGCATGGCTACGAAAAGGGCGGGAAAGCTAGCGGATCAGGCGCTTCCGTCAAGAGAAACTGCTGAAGAGCCAGATGCAGCGGCTCCAAACCCTACCGCATCAGAGCTCCGGAATTTCCGATTAGGATTCTCCTGCTCCCACTTGGACTGGCACTCTACCGTGAGACGGGCAAATGGTATCGCTTCCAAACGAGCCTGAGGAATTCTTTTTCCTGACAGCCCACATATTCCGTAAGATCCATCCGAGATACGCTCCAAAGCCGACTGTATCTCCTGCAGGGCATCCTGCTCCTTGGAAAGAAGGTTGAGCGCAAAATCACGGTCGTAAGCATCGCTACCTGCGTCACCCAGGTGGGTTCCGCTTACCGATGCCTCTCCACCCGAGGAACCATTACGGAGGGTTTCCTGCTGAACCCCATACATCGCGTCCATCAGCTCATCCTGAAGGTCAAGAAGACGCTGCCGCTGCTTTTTGACGAAAAGCGTTAATTTAACAGGCTTTCTGGGCGCAACCTTCTTGGCTACAGCCTTCTTCGCGGGAGCTTTCTTTGCAGCCTTTTTCGCGGGAGCTTTCTTTGCAGCCTTCTTCGCGGGAGCTTTCTTTGCAGCCTTTTTCGCGGGAGCTTTCTTTGCAGCCTTCTTCGCAGGAGCTTTCTTTGCAGCCTTCTTCGCGGGAGCTTTCTTTGCAGCCTTCTTCGCGGGAGCTTTCTTTGCAGCCTTCTTCGCGGGAGCTTTCTTTGCAGCCTTCTTTTTCGCGGCCATGAGGTAATCTAATTACGGAAATTGCGCTGTGATAACCCGCCAGAGGAACGAACTTCAAAGCGAGGGCGGGATTGCCTACTGGCTTTCCACATACGCTGCAAGAGGAAAGTGCCTCTCTTCTCCCTTGATATTCACATTCTCTAGATCGTCCTGCGCTTGAATTTGACCTCTGGCCTCCTAGGGTTCCCCCGCCCTATGGATCTCCCCGCGGTCATTGAATCAGTCCTCATCGCCTCCGAAGACCCCCTGAGCTCCTCGGAAATTGCCCGTTTGATCCGAAATCGATTAGCAGAACTTGAGGATGGAGTGGCTGACGAGGAACAACCTAGCGAGGCAGAAAGCGCCCTCGCCCAAACCGTCAAGGAGCGCGCTGACGTCGACGAGGAGGCGGTGATTGAAGCTATTCATGCTCTGAACCGTAAGTATGACCGTGGCAAGCGCTCCTTCTCAGTGACGGAAAGGTCAAAGGGATGGAAAATTTTTACCCGTCCTGAATATGGAGGATTCGTCCGCCAGCTCTTTCCTGGATTAAAGCCCCGACGCCTCAGCCCTCCTGCAATGGAAACGCTGGCCATTGTGGCCTACCGACAGCCAGTCACCAAGGCTTCCATTGAGCATGTGAGGGGCGTCTCCTCTGATAGTATTCTTCAAAAATTACTTGATCGGGAGCTTATTAAAATCGCTGGGAGAGCGGACCTACCCGGCCGGCCTCTCCTCTACGGCACAACAGATTTCTTCTTCGAGCATTTTGGGATTAAATCTATCGACGAACTTCCGAATTCCGAGGAACTCCGCGCAGTCGAGCTGCCGGAGCCTCCACCCGCTGAGGAACCCTCTGAAGGGACGGAGACAGTCGAATCTTCACAAGAAGAAAAACAACTTACACTCGCTGAGCCCTCTGAGGAAAACGTCCCCTCAGAGAAAGGAGAACTCGGCAGCTAACTCTTTTCAGGCTAGAGTTTCACACCTATCCGTTCCAGCTACCAAAAAGTGTCTCTCGACGAAATCCGAAATAAAATCGATGCAATCGATCAGCAGCTGCTTGAACTTCTTTCGCAGCGGGCTGATCTCGTGCATGAGGTTGGCCTGATCAAGAAGCGCGACGGCCTCCAGATATACGCGCCCGACCGGGAAGATGCACTGCTGAGGAAGCTGGTCCAAATGAACCAGGGAATTCTCCCGGAGAAGTCCATCCGGGCGATTTATCGGGAAATCATGTCGGCCGCACTCGCCCTCGAAGAGGACCTCAAAATTGCCTACCTTGGACCGGAAGGCACATGGACTCATCAGGCTGCGATCAAGAAGTTCGGGCACTCGGTCAACTACAACTCGCACTCAAGCTTTGCAGAGGTATTTGATGATGTAGCCCGGCGGCGAGCCGATTATGGTGTCGTTCCAATCGAGAATTCCACCGAAGGTGCAGTTTCACATACGCTTGACCTTTTTGTCGACTCCCCACTGAGGATCTGCGCCCAAATTCTTCTTCGGATCGAAAACAATCTTCTCGCAGCGATTCCACGCGAGAGCATTACAACTCTCTACTCTCATCCTCAGGTTTTTGGCCAATGCAAAAACTGGATCCTGCGTCATCTCCCGAATGCTGACCTGGTGGAAGTTTCATCAACAACCAAGGCTGCTCACCTCGCGAGAGAAAAAGGCCCTGAGGGAGCCGCGGCACTTGGCGGAAAGCTGGCTGCCGAGCTAGCTGGCCTCGAGGTTCTGGAAGAGTCGATTCAGGATCGAGCGACCAACACAACCCGCTTCCTCGTTATCGGAGAAAAAACATGCCCCCCCACAGGCCGTGACCGCACCTCTATTCTCTTCTCCGTTAATGACCGCCCGGGATCGCTTGTTGCTGCCCTGAAGGCCTTCGATTCCTTTGAGATCAACATGTCCAAGATCGAGTCAAGGCCCTCCAAGCAGAAAGACTGGGAATACATTTTCTATGTGGATCTCGCCGGGCATTGCGAGACAGAGCAGGTGTCTTCTGCCCTCGTAGAACTTGAAAAACATTGCTCTCTCGTCAAGCTCCTGGGCAGTTATCCTGACAGCGCCGAATAGCAGAGCGAGCGGCTCGATTATTCGAGCAGTTCTCCAAGCAATTCTGCCATTCCTTCCGCTATCTCTGCAGTGTTGACCTCCATGCCTGCTGCAAGTAACGCATGGTTCGTCAGTTGATCGGCAACTTTTGACGCCAGCTCTCCTTGGTTCTCATGCATGGATGCAAGCTGACGAATGAGTGGATGACGAGGATTCACCTCAAGCTTGGCCTTCGATTCAGGAGCCTCCTGCCCCATCGCTTCCATCATTGCCCGCATCTGCGCATTCGGAGCATCCTCAGGAAGCAATGCCACCATCGGATGGTTGACTAATCTTTTTCCAGCATCAACCCGCGCGACACGGCCTTCGAGCGCTGAATTCAACCACGAGATCAATCCTTCAGTCTCCTCCTCATTCAATGAGTCCTCCCCGCCCTCCTGAGGCAGGTCCTCCAATTCAATCCCGGACCGATTAGCAGCTACCAGCTTTTTCCCCTTATATTCCCTGAGACCTTCGAGGACATAATCATCAACCGCTTCAGTAAAGAATGCCACTTCCAGGCCCCTGTCTCGGAATCCCTCAAAATATGGCCCCTTTTCAAGCACCTCACGGCTGGGCCCAACCAGAAAATAAATTTCTTCCTGACCTTCCTTCATCCGATCCAGATAACCATCGAGAGAGGTGACCTCTCCCGAATCCGTCATGGAGGATTCAAATCTCAGGAGCCCTGCAAGCAGCTCCTGATGGGCCGGGGATGCGACAATGCCCTCCTTGAGAAAGCGGTTAAACCTCTCGTAAAATTGCTTGTAGTCTCCAGGGGAATCCTCCGCCTGCTTCACGAGGAATTTGATGAATCGCTTTGTGATCACCTCGTTGAGCTTCCGAACCAGGGCCGTATCCTGCATGGATTCCCTTGAAATATTCAGTGGCAGATCCTCGCTATCGACAACCCCTCTCAGGAATCGCAACCATTCCGGCAGAAGACCCTCCGGTTGCGCATCTATCAAGACCTTGCGGCAGTAGAGAGCAACCCCGGGAGGCTGCGCTCCCAGACCCATGCGCTCCGCATTCTCCTCAGGAACAAATAGAAGAGCATTGATTGCGAGCGGAGCGTCCGCGGAAAAATGCATGGTGTAGCGAGGATTGTCCATCGCGTGTGCCGTAAATTGGTAGAACTCCTTATATTGCTCCTCGGTCACCTCTTTTTTGGAACGCAACCACAAGGCTTCGACTGTGTTGACACGCTCGCCGTTCAAATTCACCGGGAAGCCGACAAAGTTTGAATAGCGCTCCACGATTCCCCTGACTCTCTGGGTCTTCGCAAACTCCTCATGCTCCTCTTTCAGGTGCACCACGATCCGGGAACCCCTCCTTTGCCCTTCTACCTCATCAATGGTATAACCACTGGCTCCATCGCTCTCCCAGCGCAGATGCTCCTCATCCTCCTGCCACGAATGGGTAAACACCTCCACTTTATCAGCAACCATATAAGCGCTGTAAAACCCTACCCCAAACTGACCGATCACGTCTGGCTTGGCTCCATCCTTCGTTTTCTCAAGAAACGCCTTGGTGCCAGAGTGGGCAATTGTACCCAAATTCTCAGAGAGCTCATCGCGGGTCATGCCGATCCCGTAATCCGCAATGGTAATCGTCCTCGCAGCCTCGTCAGTAGTGACATTTACCTCAAGCGGAAGATCTCCCTCAAATATCTTATTCTCAGTCAGTTGAGTCATCCTAAGCTTCTCCAAGGCATCGGAGGCGTTGGAAATTAACTCCCTGATGAATATTTCCCTGTCGGTGTAGAGGGAATGGATAACGATATCCAGAAGCTGGCGAACTTCTGCGTGAAATTCTTTGGTTTCACTGTCCTTCTTACTCATGATAGAACTCTGGTTGGCGGGAACTAACCCGAGACGGCGCAGCTGTCAACCGGGCTGAAAGCCCACCATTGCTGAAAACCTTCCCGTTACGAAATCATGCCCCGAGTCTGCATCAACGTCCAAGGCAAGAATGCCCAACCCTACCGATTCGCTCTCGACCGGAAAGTTGTCCGTATGGGGCGCTCGACGGATAATGATATCGTAATCGATTGCCCATCCGTTTCTTCCCATCACTGTGAGATGAAGCGTACTGAGGGGGGCTATATTCTTGAGGACAAGGATTCGACTAACGGAATCAAGCTGGATGATGAAAGGATGGAGATTATCGACCTCGAAAACGACCTCGACATCCTCGTTGGGGACGCTGCCTTGGAGTTCGAACTGACCGACAAAGAGAAGGATGCACTGGCGGAAGAGGACCACGTCCCCAAGCAGCGAGCTCCTCTCCCCAAAAAAAAGGAGACTAGCGAACCTCGTAAACGTCCCGCGCCGTCCGCTACTCCTTCCGTTCGCCCAGGTATTCCGGCACCTCTTGCCAGCACTCAAACATCCAGCGGCTCGAATTTTGCGATTACGATCGGGCTCCTTTTTCTCGTCCTGATGGCCTTTTACTTTGGTATGGCTAGCAAGCACACAAGCAAATATCCCGGCAAAGAGTGGTCTTCCAAGGGATTATGGGGTGATATGTGGAGCGATGGAATGTCGCCCAAAAAGAAACCTGCTACTTCAAAGTAAGGGCCTCTCACAGAGCCTGCTCGCCAAGCTTGTCAGGACCTGAGCCGGGGCTCACTGCCTCAATACGGGGACTCTTTCAGCTGCCCATCTCCTCGGACCCGATATTGGTAGGACGTCAATTCGCGGAGGGCCATCGGGCCTCTCGCGTGAATCTTGTCGGTGGATATCCCAATTTCTGCTCCAAATCCAAACTCCTCGCCATCACTGAAGCGGGTGGACAGATTGTGAAACGTACACGCTGAGTCGACCTCCCTCAGAAACTTCTCTGCACTCTCCCGGTCCTCCGTGACAATACAGTCCGTATGGTGAGAGCCATACAAGTTAATATGCTCGATTGCCTCCTCCTTAGAAGCGACCACCTTGATGGAGAGAATCAGATCGAGATACTCGGCTCGCCAGTCCTCTTCGGTTGCTACTCCCACCAATGCGCCCAGAATCTCCTCTGTTCGCTGGCATCCCCTTAATTCGACACCCACGCGGGCAAGAGAGCTGGCAACCTCAGGAAGTAGTCTCTCAGCTACTTTCTCATGCACGAGGAGGGTTTCCAGAGCATTACAGACGCCGGGCTTTTGCGTCTTTGCATCGACCGCGATCAGGCGAGCCATCTCCAAGTCCGCCGCTTCATCGACAAATACATGACAGATACCGTCGTAATGCTTGATGACCGGCATGCGCGAAAGAGATACCACCGTTTCGATCAAACCCTTACCTCCCCGTGGAATAATCAGGTCGAGGTAGCGATCCATGGAGGCCATCTCCTTCACGCTTTCCCTGTCAGTGAACGGCACCAGTTGAATAGAAAATGGAGGCAACCCCTCAGCCTCGCCTCCGGCTTGCAACGCGTCACAGATCGCCCGATTTGAGTGAATCGCCTCGGAACCACCCCGCAAAATAGTCGCATTTCCGGACTTGAGACAGAGAACCGCAGCGTCACTGGTCACGTTGGGACGACTCTCATAAATGATCCCTATCACGCCTATTGGAACCCTGACCTGCTGGATTTTCATCCCGTTCGGCCGTTCCCTTTCATCAAGAACATCGCCGACCGGATCGGAGAGCTGAGCTACCTGCTCGACTCCGTCAGCCATCGCCTCCAGACGAGATTCATTCAGCCGCAGTCGATCCAGCATCGCGCTACTGAGTCCGTTTTCCCGACCCTCCTCCAGATCCTTTGCGTTTTCGGATAAAATCCCAGTCGCCTGAGACCGCAATTCAGCCGCCATCGCCCTTAAAATAGCATTCTTCTGATCGGCAGCCAGATTAGCCAGAGCGTGTCCAGCTGCTCTGGCCCTTTTGCCCATCGCGTAAATCTCCTCGTGGATAGCTTCTGGGCTCAGACTTTCAGTTCCACTCATGAGAGGCACTCTATAGATTCAAAATTCTCACTCGCCAACCGGGAACCTTGTTCCAAGGCCACCGCCCTCCAAAATCTGGGCAAGTCGCTCCGGACGGCGCCCATTTGCAATGACAGTCTCCACTCCCTGTTCAACGGCAAACTTCACCGCCCTGAGTTTGGACTCCATTCCTCCAATCGCAAACCTTCCCTTTTCCTCCTTGGCGTAAGACATGACCTCGCCGACAGAGGCGACCTCTTCCACGATTTTCTCTGAATCTGGAGGATACAACCCATCCACAGTAGTCAACAGTATCAGCATCCGCGCCGAAACAAGGCCCGCAACCCGAGCGGATAACATATCATTATCTCCGACACTTAATTCTTCCACCGCAACCGAATCGTTCTGGTTGATCACCGGCACGATCCCCTGCTCATCAACAAGACGACCAAGAAGAGCGCTGACCCTGCTACGGCGATCATCGTTTTCAAGATCAGCCGCAGTGAGAAGAAGCTGCGCCACACTAATGTCAAAGCTTCGAAAAAGATTTTCGTAGGCATGCATGAGCCGGGTCTGCCCCACGGCGGCAGCTGCTTGCCGCGCAGATACATCATCCGGATACTCCTTGAGGCCGAGGGCGGAAATACCAGCTCCTACTGCCCCGGACGAGACCAGGACCACACGCTTACCTTGGTCGGGCAGATCCGCGAGTGCATTGACCAGGCGAGCAAGCGAAGCGCTATCCAATGTCCCATCCTGCCGGGTGAGAACACCGGTACCCACTTTCACAACAATCGCATCCCTTCCGTTCATCTTTCCCACCACCTGTTACATTCTCTCAGGAACTTCAATGCCGAGCAACTGGAGCCCCTGCCGGAGAACACGGGCAGTCAATTCACAGAGGGCGAGACGCGTATCCTTGATGACACCCTCGGATTTCAGAACTGGACACGACTGAAAGAACGAATGGTAGGCGCGCGCGAGCTCAAGGAGGTATCCTGCAAGAAGATTTGGTCGGAATCCCTCCAGCACGATGGGAACCATTTCGCCAAAGCGCACCAGCATTCTTGCAAGATGCAGCTCTCTCTCCTCGGAAAGCTCAAGAGCAGTGCCATCAGAAACATAATCCCCTCCCATTTTCGCGAAAATAGAACGACACCTCACATAGCTGTATTGCAGATACGGGGCCGTGTCTCCGTCCATGGATACCATTTTATCGAGATCAAATATATAATCAGAAGTTCTATGGTGGGAGAGCTCCATAAACTTGATCGCGCTGATTCCTATTAACTCAGCCAGAGCATCGCGTTCCTCCTGCTTTTCGACCCGGGAGCGCCCCTCCGAACTTTTCCTTGCCGCTTCGACGGCATCATCAAGCAGGTCGCTCAGGAGAGGCAGATCACCCGAGCGAGTCTTCAGCGGTTTACCATCCTTCCCCAGAATCGTTCCGAACGAGACATGTTCGAGACCCATTCGGCATCCGCGGCGCGCCGCAACAGCGAAAAGCTGCCTGAAATGATCCCCCTGTCGATGATCCACGACATACCAGGCCGCATCTGCCTTAAGCTCCTCCAGCCGGTAATCAACTGTCGCGATATCAGTAGTGGCATAATTAAAACCTCCATCGCTCTTCCTCACAATCATGGGCTTATCCTCCCAATCTCCATCCTTCTGAATCTTGAACGGATCAACTCCGGGATCCTCTAACCCTGCCGAGAACACGCACATCGCTCCGTCACTCTCACGCGCTAAGCCCTCCTCGACGAGGTCATCAACCACATCAGAGAGGCGGTCGTTGTAGGAGCTCTCTCCCAGCCAGTGATCAAAAGACACTCCCAGTCGATCGTAGATCACCTCAAGTCCCTCCCGCGAAAGGCTCACACACTCTCGCCAGATCGAAAGATTCTCCTCGTCCCCTTGCTGCAGGGCAACCAACTCCTTCCTGCATTCTTCCCTTACCACATCATCTTCACCACATCTCTCACTGGCAGCCCGGTAAAGTCTGAGGAGCTCGTTGAGCGGATTGTCTTCAAGGGACTTCCGATCAAGCGACCGCTTCCACGCCCAGATCACCATCCCAAACTGCGTTCCCCAGTCTCCGATGTGGTTGTCACTGATAACATCATGACCCAGAAAACGTCCAATGCGGGCCAGACTATCTCCAATAAACGTTGAGCGGAGGTGCCCGACATGCATGGGCTTCGCCACGTTTGGCGCACTGAAATCAATCACAATCCGGCGTGGGCTCTCCACCGGTTCCACCCCGAGACGATCGTCATCCATCAGTCCACTGAGCCGTTCCGCATAAGCAGGAGCACTTACCCGGAAATTAAGAAAACCGGGGCCCGCAATTTCCACTTCTCCAATATCCTCAACTTCGATAGAGGCCTTTAGAGCCTCTGCGAGATCCCTGGGGCTCCGCTTTGCACTCTTGGCGAGAACCATAGCGACATTTGACTGGTAATCGCCAAAACGTAAGTCAGCAGCATGACTGAGACTCGCTCTCCCTGCGTCTGCTTCGTCAATACCGCAATCTACACATGCAGCTCTCAGCCGCTCTTGAAGAACCCTTAAAAGTGTCATCTGGAATTCGCTATGTTTAATGCACGCTGGAATCGAGCGTTCCTGTAACGCAAGAAGGCTAACATTTTAGTTGTCTGGGCGGCGATCAGAATTCAATCGAGTTCCAATTCGCACTGCTCCAGCGACCTCAGCAGATCGCTGGCGGTAGACGCCTCTGTCATTTTCTCCCGAACGGCATGCTGGGAGAACAATCGCGCAATAACAGCAAGAGTCTGCAGGTGGGAATTGGGCTGATTTTCGGGCACCACAAGGAGAATGACGAAGTGAACCACCGCGTTGTCACAGGCATTGAAGTCAATTCCTCTCCGCGACCGACCAAACAAAGCAACTGGATCATTCAAGCTGTCCGAATAGCAATGGGGAATTGCCACCCCGTGTCCAATACCAGTACTGACGCGCTCCTCCCTCGCAGCAAGAGCTTCAACCACTGCTCCATGCGATGGTTCGGAGAGGTCTCCGGCAGCAACAAGATGGCTAACCATCTCGTCAAGAGCCTCATCACGCGTGTCCGCGCTCATTTCGGGGATGACGCGGCGCTCCGAAAGAAGCGAAACAATATTCATGATGACGAAGTGGCGTTGACCTTCTCCGAGAGCCGGTTAACGCCAATGGGCAGGGCAAGCAAGGGTTTTCCCTGCAGAAACAGGATCCAACTTGACCTACATGATGCCCGGCAGGACATTCTGCAGCATGCGCTTGTGCCGCTTCATCTCCATCCTCGCCGCCGGACTCATTCTGAGTTCCTGTGGAACCCTGCGGCCAAACTACGGTCCAGCCAACATGGGAGGACCCGAGCAGGAGGAACGCAGGAAAACCATCAATTCGGAGACAACAGGAGATTTCTACATCGGACGACGATATCACGTGAACCGAACATGGTGGTGGGGCTATCTGCGCAAACCGGGGGAACCATGGTCAAAGGCTAAGCTTACCGTTTTCAACCAGAGCCTCATGCGGGCTCCGGACAATCTTCCTCAGGACGGTCCCAGCGATGCCCGCTACGCCTTTGACCACAATTACGAGTATCGCATCTGGGGAAGCTACACGGGAGAAACTGTCTACGAGCCTAACAGCAACCAATTTCTACCGGAATTTCGCTTAAAGAACTATGAACTCCTGAAAACGAATCCCGGATGGTTATTTCATCCGAATGATCACTACGATCCTCACAGACTCACCCTGCATCCGTAAGAGAAGCACTCACCTGACCACGACGTCTCTTCCGTGATCTACAGCCTTTCGACCTAATACTTTTTCCAGACTGCTGGAACAAAAAATACGAGGATCGCATAGAGCTCCAATCGGCCCATGATCATAAGGAGCGAAAGAAACAACTGCGTGGATGACTGAAATTGCCCGTAGTTATCCGTGGGACCAACATCACCGTAGCCGGGGCCGATATTTCCAAAGGTGGCTAGCACCGCAGATACCGTCGTGCCGAAATCGATTCCCTGAGAAGTCTCTATTACCGCCACCACGACCATTGAGCCAAGAGACATCAGGGCAAAGATCGCAATAAATAGAACGGTCTGAGCACGAGCCACGTCATCGATCTGGTTCCCATTCACCTTCATCGCCATGATCTGATTGGGACGAAACGCTTTCACGACTTCCTGCCAGGCAGCCCGAATGAGAAGAATCAGTCGACTAACCTTCAACCCCCCCGAGGTGGATCCTGCACACCCACCAACCAGCATCAGGGCAAGGATGATGAAATAGGTTGCCACGGGCCACTGCTCATAATTTGCCGTCACATATCCCGTCGTGGAAGCGATTGAAACAATGGTGAAAACGGCACCACGCAGGGCCTCCAGGGCTCCCATCCCGCCGCCCATCGTTCCCACCGCCCAGGCCGCGAGAATTCCCATCACTACAAGCAGGAAATACCACCGCACTTCCTCCAGTCGCCGTAACTCCTTCCATCGGCCCGACTTAATTACGACATAGATCAGAAAACTCGTACTCCCAAGAAACATGAAGATTGCAATCCAGATCTCAATCAGCAACCCGTTCGCAAAATTGGAAAAATAGGCAATACTCTCATTGTGCGGGCTGAACCCCCCGGTTGCTACCGTCGTAAACGAGTGCGCGACAGCGTCGAACCAGCCGAGCCCAAGCCCCTTCAGACCGAGAAGGCAAACTACCGTGAGAGCAACATACACTATCAGAAAATTGAGTGCGGTGTCATGAATCCTCGCCGTGCTGACCTGCTCCGACTGGAAGGAAGACTCGTTCCTGAACAGAAACTTGGCGCCTCCACTTCCGGAGAGGAGCGCGACGAAAAGCACAAGGATTCCCAACCCTCCCAGCCACTGCATGACAGAGCGCCAAAGCAAAATTGCACGGGGCCATTCGGTTAGATCAGATATCACGGTCGCCCCCGTCGTCGTAAACCCTGACACCGACTCGAAGAGAGCCGCTGCAGGAGAGAGGTTGGGTTCTCCAATCACAAAAGGGATAGCTCCAAGAACCGCACTGAAAACCCAACCCAGCCCAACAATTAAGATCCCCTCCCGGCGCGGAATTCTGTTCGACAGCTTGCCTCCGGACAAAATAAGGATCAGCCCTAGAAGAAAACTGACACCTGCCGCAACCAGTAAGGGTATCAGCCCCCGGCTCCCAGCATCGTGAGGGTCAAGATAGGCAAAGAGCCCACAAACAAGCATGGCCACGCTCTCCAAAGTGAAGAGCACTCCAAGAACCCTCGCCATCACTCGAAAATTCATACTTTCTCTCCACGAAATTCCCTCGATCCCTGCGGATTCAACCAAGCGCTCTTCATCGATGTCGCTTCAAAAAAGCTCGGTAGCGTAGAAGGCTTAACCATACCATTTGGCAACAGACTGGAAGCTTCTTTCCAGAGCTCAGTAGGGGTTGATTCGTCCAACATTCAAGTATTCCGTCTCAATTCCAGAAGATCTGCTCAGTGCAATAGCTTGAGCAATTTCTTAACAGCCTTCAGCGAAACCATCGCGTAGATATGATCTCCGGCCTCTATGATATCGTCGGGTCCGGGAACAATGGCTTTCCCTTCTCGAATAAGCCCTACCAGCACTGACCCGGCCGGCCACGGAATGTCACGAACAGTTGATCCCACCACCTTTGCCTTTCTCCCCACATCGGTTCCAATCAACTTCCCGGCCATCCACTTTCGCACGACGTAGTATTTTTCCTCCGTCAGGTGCCGCTCAATGTAGCGTCTCGTAGCCTCCCGGGGGCTGACCGCCGCTACGACGCCGAACTGCCGTCCCCCTGAGCTTATCGCCCGGGCGTAGTCAGCACGATGAATAATCGTCAGGCACTTCTTAGCGCCCAGGTTATTCGCCTGTAGACAGGTCATTACGTTATCTTCGTCACTCGAGCTGGCGGCCACAAAGAAATCTGCTTGCCCTACCTGCTCCTCCTCCAGTGCGGCAAGCTCAGTAGCATCAGCATTAATCACCGTGGTTTTTCCAAGGCGTTCGGTAAGCCGCTTACAGATCTTACCATCTTTTTCGAAGATTCGAACGCGGCAGTGTTCCCAGCTCTGCAACATCTGAGCCAACGCGAACCCATATTCCCCGCCACCAAAGATGACGACCCGCATGGTCTCGGCTTTTTTGCCGCCCTTCTGGAGAATTTCGGCAAGATCTCGAAGCCGCGCACTCTCCCCTGCGATAGTAACTTCATCTCCCTCCTCAATTACCGCCTCACTGTCTGGCACAAAGCCTTCCTCCTTTCGCGTGATCGCCGCCACTCTAGTTCTTGCTGGGAACTTGAGATTATTCAGGCTTTTACCGACCGCGTCACTCTTCGCTCCAACTCTCACTTGCTGAACCTCGATCTTACCACCGGCAAGCTCCTCCACCCACAACGAGTCTGGGTTCCGGATAAACTTTGCCAGATCGATCGCCGTAAGCCGCTCGGAGCTGAACAAATCATCGATCCCAAAGTGACCCGCGAGGTCAAACATCGGAAGATCACGTTGCAACTCCGGATGGATTCGGCACATCACAAGATTCACGCCATGAGCCTTGGCGATGGAGGCACTAACAAGATTCACCGTATTCTTGCTGGTGAGAGCGAGGAAAAGGTCACACTTCGCGATGTTGGCCCGGCCGAGGGCTTCAACGGTACCGCCGTCAGCACAGATCACCTTCGCGTCGATAACTCGTTCCATCTCCGCTACCAACTGCGGATCCGAGTCAATCACTGTGACGCTGTAGGACTCACGGAGCTTTTCGCCCTGGGTCCCGAGAAGAGCAAGACCCTGCGAAAGCTCGATGGCCAAGTGCCGGCCAATCTCTCCGGCTCCGACGATGATTATGTTCATATGAACAATTTTCTGGCTGGCCTGCATTTTCTCCCCACCTTCGTCGCATGCGAGCAAAATCGAGCCAAAAGGAATGTATTCATTAATTATCAATACTTTACGATGAAATGTATTCGACCACGGAGTTCTCCAGCCTCACCTCTTTGAGGAATCACAAGAATTCCAACCTCGCTGAGCGCCCATGAGCGGCGGTCAGTCTTGCCGTCTGAGACGATGTGACCTATTTGTTATCCGTGCGCTTCCTATTGAACGTAAACCGCACCTATTTCAGTATTCCTAAAGAATCTAACGCCGCGCTTAACCTGTGAGATCTTCCCTGCCCTTCCGTCTTCTCGTTACCTCATCTATGCTTCCTCTTTTGTTGTCGCTCGCCGGCTACGCGCAGAAAGAGAAAGA
>Ga0115012_10000521_pt1 | contig 21790 bp, 15 predicted proteins | sample TroAtlMetagenome_FD_88706 | JGI IMG/M metagenome (GOLD analysis project Ga0115012, IMG submission 88706) | Marine eukaryotic phytoplankton communities from Atlantic Ocean - Tropical Atlantic ANT10 Metagenome | ecosystem: Environmental > Aquatic > Marine > Oceanic | place: Tropical Atlantic...
TAAAGCATGGAGTAAAAAAAGGTGATGAAGTAGCTTTTCAACCTGAAAGTGAATATGAATTTAGAATTGATGATGTATTAATGTATAGAGTTATGTCTCAATTCATAACAGTTAAATTATGAGTATAATCAATATGTATGCGGTAGAGGATGTAATTAAGAATCCAAATAAATATGTGTCTGAAATTTTAAAAGAATCTTTTAAGGATGTAGAGGCTTACAACGAAAAAGGTGAAAAGATTATTTTTAAAAATTTACAAATGAGGGAGGGTGATGAGTTTGCTGAATTTTTAAACCAACATTTACCTAATTTTGAAATTAAATATAATTTTGTTAGGCAGTCACCTTTGAAACAGAAAGAGCCTAATTTTATTCATAAAGATGATATTATGGGAGATGTAACTTGTTTGTTGTATTTAAATAATTCTCATCCTCAAGATTATGGCACTACAATTTATGATGATAATAAGAAAAAAACATTTACTTATTATGCGAAATATAATAGCCTATTGATTTTTGATTCACGATTAAATCATTCTCGTAATATAGAAAATAACTTTGGTGTTGAAGATAAATCAAGATTAGTACAAGTGGCGTTTTTAAAATATAAAAATGGAGATTAAAGAAATTAAATTAAAAATAATTGAAGCAGGACAAAAGGCAGTCGATGAATTGATTAGTGTGGCTAAAGAAAAAATAGTTACCGGAAGCGAAGATGATTTGTCGGCTGATAGATTAAAAAATGCAGCAGCTACAAAAAAGTTAGCAATATTTGATGCATTTGAAATACTAAATAGAATCGAACAAGAAAGAGATGTTATTGAACTAGAAAATAAAGGTATAAAACAAACAACAAATCAGGGTTTTGCAGAAAGACGTTCTAAATAAATTATATACCAAATTAGTTGGAATCATTCCTAAAAATGTGCTTGTTAAAAAAAATAAAAGTGCAACTTGGAAATATGGATACAATGAAAAATATGACATTGTTGTTATATCAAAAACAGGTGAAATTGGAGATATAATAAAAATGAATGGTATAAATATTGCATTACCACTCCAACCAAAAAAAATTACTAAAAGACATAGTGCAACAAAGCATCAATATTGGGAAAGGCACGAATACCCTAAATCACTAAAAAGAATTTCTACCATATTTCAATGGAACGACCAACCCAATACATTTAAAAACCAATGGATTGATTATATAGAACAAGAGTTTGATTATAGAGAATATGGGTATTGGTTTTACAATAACGGTATTCCGACATATATGACAGGTTCTCATTATATGTATTTACAATGGACAAAAATTGATGTAGGTTATCCTGATTTTAGAGAAGCAAACAGATTGTTTTTTATTTATTGGGAAGCGTGTAGGGCAGACCAAAGAAGTTTCGGTTTATGTTATTTAAAAATAAGACGTTCCGGTTTTTCTTTTATGGGTTCTTCCGAATGTGTTAATACAGGAACATTAGCTAAAGATTCAAGGGTAGGTATTCTTTCTAAAACAGGTTCGGATGCTAAAAAAATGTTTACAGACAAGGTTGTGCCTATTGGAAGTAATTTACCATTTTTCTTTAAACCTATTCAAGATGGTATGGATAAGCCAAAAACTGAATTAGCTTTTAGAGTACCTGCTTCAAAAATTACAAAGAAAAATATGTATACCGTTGAAGAGGAAGAGCTAGATGGGTTAGATACTACTATAGATTGGAAGAATACTGATGACAACTCTTATGATGGTGAAAAATTATTATTATTAGTTCATGATGAAAGTGGTAAATGGCTAAAGCCAAATAACATATTAAATAATTGGCGTGTTACTAAAACTTGTTTAAGGTTAGGTAGTAAAGTTATTGGTAAATGTATGATGGGCTCTACTTCCAATGCATTAAGTAAGGGGGGTGATAATTTTAAAAGTTTGTATGAAGATTCGGATAGTTCTAAAAGAAATGCGAATGGTCAGACAAAAAGTGGATTATATAATTTATTTATTCCTATGGAGTGGAATATGGAAGGGTTTATTGATAGATATGGAATGCCTGTTTTAGAAACCCCATCTACACCAATTTTAGGAATCGATAATGAAATGATTAGAATAGGAGCAATTGAGTATTGGGAGAATGAGGTTGAATCATTAAAATCCGACCCTGATGCTTTAAATGAATATTACAGACAATTTCCTAGGTCTGAATCTCACGCATTTAGAGATGAAAGTAAACAGTCATTGTTTAATCTAACAAAAATATACCAACAAATAGATTATAATGATTCATTAATAATTCAACATCATGTTACTCAAGGAGGGTTTTATTGGAAAAATGGAATAAAAGACAGCGAAGTAATGTTTAAACCTGATAAACGAGGAAGATTTTTGGTTGGATGGACTCCATCAAAACAACTTCAAAATAAATATTATATCCGCAATGGGAAAAAATATCCGGGCAATGAACATATTGGTTCTTTTGGATGTGACTCCTATGATATTTCAGGTGTTGTTGGAGGTGGAGGTTCTAATGGTGCTTTACATGGGATGACTAAATTTAATATGGATGACGCACCAAGTAATGAGTTTTTTTTAGAATATGTAGCAAGACCTCAAACTGCTGAAATATTTTTTGAAGAAGTTTTAATGGCTTGTGTATTTTATGGTATGCCAATATTATGTGAAAACAATAAACCTCGTCTATTATATCATTTTAAAAACAGAGGGTATAGGGGTTATAGTTTAAATAGACCCGATAAAGTATATAATAAATTATCAAAAACAGAAAGAGAATTAGGTGGTATCCCTAACTCAAGTGAAGATGTAAAACAATCACATGCCGCAGCAATAGAATCATATATTGAAAAATATGTAGGTTTAGATTTTGAAGGAACATTTAGAGATTCCGAAGATATGGGTACAATGTATTTTACAAAGACGCTTGAAGATTGGGCAAAGTTTGATATTTCAAATAGAACTCGTTTTGATGCAACTATAAGTTCAGGTTTGGCAATAATGGCTAATCAAAAACACTTATATTTACCGACCAAAAAAGAGTCAAAAATAAGCATTAACTTTGCAAGATACACGAATACAGGAACATTAAGCAAAATATTACAATGAAAGATATAAAAATAGATATAAGTGCAGCCGGTTTTCCAAGTCAATTTGTGTCTGATGCTAAAAAAGCAACAGTAGAGTTTGGTTTACAGATTGGTCAAGCAATACAATACGAGTGGTTTAGAAAGGATGGAGTAGGGTGTAGATACTATAATCAATGGGGTAATTTTAATAGATTAAGATTATATGCTCGTGGTGAACAATCAGTAGGAAAATATAAAAACGAATTAGCTGTTGATGGAGACTTGTCTTACTTAAATTTAGATTGGTCTATAGTTCCTGTAATTCCTAAGTTTGTTGACATTGTTGTAAATGGAATGGCTGACAGATTGTTTAAGGTTGAAGCATATGCACAAGATGCAATGTCTCAGGCAAACCGTTCAAAATATCAAGATATGGTTGAGGGTCAAATGTCTGCTAAACCTATTCTTGAAAACATTTCTAAAAATTTTGATGTTGACCCTTTTGTTGTACAACCTGACAGTTTACCTGAAACGGATGAGGAGCTTCAGTTGTTTATGAATTTAAATTATAAACCTGCTATTGAGATAGCTGAAGAAGAAGCAATCAATACTTTATTTGATGATAATCATTATCAAGATATTAGAAAAAGATTAGATTATGATATTACTGTTTGTGGAATAGCGTGTGCTAAACATGAATTTTTAGAAGGTAGTGGTGTAACAATAACTTATGTTGACCCTGCAAATTTAGTATACAGTTACACAGAAGATAAACATTTCAAAGATTGTTTTTATTGGGGTGAAATCAAAACCCTTCCTATAATAGAGCTGATGAAGATTGACCCATCATTAACAAATGAAGATTTAGAAAAGATAAGCAAATACAGTCAATCATGGTATGACTATTTTAACACAGCACAGTATTATCAGAATAGTATTTTTTATAGAGATACTGCTACCATTATGTATTTTAATTATAAAACCACAAAAGAATTTGTTTATAAAAAGAAAAAATTAGATGGCGGAGGTGCTAGGGTTCTTGAAAAAGATGACCAATTTAATCCGCCTGATGAAGTACAGGAAGAGGGTAATTTTGAAAAAATTAGTAAACGTATAGATGTATGGTATGAAGGAGTAATGGTAATGGGTACTAACTTTATTTTAAAATGGGAATTATCTAAAAATATGGTTAGACCAAAATCAGCATCTCAACATGCAATGCCTAATTATGTTGCTGTTGCACCTAGAATGTATAAGGGTAATATTGAGTCTTTAACAAGACGAATGATACCATTTGCTGATTTAATTCAAATCACTCACTTAAAGCTACAGCAAGTAATTGCTAAAACTGTCCCTGACGGTGTTTATATTGACGCTGACGGGCTTAATGAGGTAGACCTAGGTACAGGTAACGCTTATAACCCCGAAGACGCTCTACGGCTTTATTTTCAAACAGGTAGTGTTGTAGGTAGGAGTTATACTCAAGATGGTGAATTTAATAATGGTAGAGTCCCGATTCAACAGCTTACTTCTAATAGTGGAGCAAGTAAAACTCAAATGCTTTTAACTAATTATAACCACTATATGGATATGATTAGAACTGTTACAGGACTAAATGAAGCTAGAGATGGTTCTACACCAAATCCTGACGCTTTAGTTGGTGTTCAAAAATTAGCAGCATTAAATTCCAATACCGCAACAAGGCATATTTTGGATGCAAGTTTATATTTATATAGAACTCTTGCGGAAGCATTGTCGTATAGAGTGGCAGATGTGTTAGAGTATTCTGCTTTTAAAGAAGAGTTTATAAATCAAATAGGTAAATACAATGTGTCTATATTAAGGGAAATACAAGATTTATATATATATGATTTTGGAATATTTATAGAAGTTTCTCCTGATGAAGAAGAAAAAGCTATGTTAGAACAAAATATTCAAATGGCTTTATCTAAGCAAGACATAAACTTGGAAGACGCAATTGATATCAGAGCTTTAAGAAATATTAAACTTGCAAATCAATTGTTGAAAATGAAGCGTAAAAGAAAGAAAGAAGACGACGAAAAAAGAGAAATGACTAAACAAGCTGTACTTGCAAAACAACAGCAAATGTCTCAACAAATGGCTGCTCAATCAGCAATGCAAAAAATTCAAGCTGAAGGTCAAATGAAAATGCAATACAGACAAGCAGATGTTGCTTTTGAAATAGAAAAACTTAAAGTGGAAGCGGAATTAAAACGTTCACTTATGGCTGAAGAGTTTCAATATAACATGCAGATAAAAGGACAAGAAGATGCTGCTTTATCAAAAAGAGAAAGTGATAGAGAAAAAGCAAAAGCTAATAGAATAAGTCAACAAAATACGGAACAATCTAATCTGATAAATCAAAAGAAAAATAATTTACCTCCTCAAAGTTTTGAATCTAATGAGGACAGTTTAGATGGTTTTAATCTATCGGAATTTGACCCAAGATAGTAGCTTAAAATAATTATAACATATTGTTTAACTTTGTACAAAATTAAAATTAAATCCAATGAATCTAGAAAATATTAAAGTAAGAGAAGTTAGTGCACCTGAAAAAGGGAAAGCTGAAGTCGAACAAGAGCTTTTAGATAAAGCTGAAGAAAAAAAAGTTGTTGAAGAACAAGAAGTTGTTGAAGAGACAATAGTAGATACTCCTGCATTAGATGATAATACAGTTTTAGAGTATTTAGGAAAAAGATATAATAAGACCATCAATTCATTTGATGAGTTGATGCAAGAAAGAGAGGAACAAGAAGCATTGCCTGAAGATGTTTCATCTTTCTTAAAATATAAAAAAGAAACAGGTAGAGGAATTGAAGACTATGTTCGTCTGAATAGAGACTTTGATGAATTACAACCTGATAATTTGTTAGCTGAGTATTATTTAGCAACTGATGAAGCTATAGATACAGAAGATGTAGACGATTTGTTAGATGAGTTTAGATTTGATGAAGATGTAGATGATGCTAAAGTTGTTAAGAAAAAAAGGTTAGCAAAAAAACGAGCTGTTGTTCAAGCTAAGAAGTATTTTAATGAACAGAAAGAACAATACAAACAACCCCTTGAGTCAAGTGCGGGAGTTAGTTCTGATGACAATAAAAAACTAGAAGAGTATGAACAATATCTCAAGAGTGTGAGAAGTAATGAGGAAGCGGCTAGAAAAAAGCAAGATTGGTTTTCTAAAAAAACTGACGAGGTTTTTTCAAGTGAGTTCAAAGGTTTTGAGTTTACCGTAGGCGATAAGAATGTTACCTATAGTCCGGGTGATGCATCTGAATTGAAATCTAAACAATCTAATGTTTTGAATTTTATAAACAAGTTTGTAGATGGAGAAACAGGATTGATGAAAGATGCACAGGGATACCACAGAGCTTTATCACTAGCTATGAATCCTGAGAAGTTTGCCAAATTCTTTTATGAATTAGGTCAAGCCGAAGGAGTTGAAGATGTTGTCCGTAAAACAAAAAATGTTAGTATGGATATTCGTAAAACTCCCGAAACTGCAACTACTCAAGGAGGAATGAAAGTTAGAGCTTTAAACACCGACTCAGGTCGAGGTTTGAAGATTAAAAGTATGAAAAAGAAATAAGTAACAATTAAAAATTATTAATTATGGCAGTATTAGCAAGTCCAACGTTTCAGTTGCAGCCAAGTGCTCAACAGGTAGCGTTGTCGTCAAACTATATTACTAATGCTCAATTTAACTTTTTGAATCAGTATCTTCCTGATACTTATGAAAAAGAGTTTGAGAGATATGGTAATAGAACTGTTTCATCATTCTTAAGAATGGTAGGAGCAGAAATGCCTTCTAACTCTGACCTTATCAAATGGGCAGAACAAGGAAGGTTACATATTAAATATGTAAACTGTGTCTTAGGTGGTGCAGGTGCAGGTGCAGCTTCAGAAACTTTTACAGTTCCTGCAGCACAAATTGACCCTGCAAGACAACCATCAGGTTCAGTAGCACCGGCAGGTGCAGCAGGGCAAATCGGTATCAGAAAAGGTCAAACAGTAATGATTTCTGATGATACAGCAGGTTCTGCATTAAACAACAAAGGTATTGTAACAGCGGTTACAGCTACTACATTTACTGTTGCAATGTATGAAGCAGCAGGTTTAGCAGCTTACGCAGGTACAGCATCAGTTTTCATCTATGGTTCTGAATTTAAAAAAGGAACTGTTGGAATGGAAGGTGGATTAATATCTAACGACTTCATTTTTGAAAACTCTCCAATTATATTAAAAGATAAGTACCAAGTATCAGGTTCTGATATGGCACAAATCGGTTGGATTGAAGTTCAAACAGAAGATGGAGCAAGTGGATATTTATGGTATCTTAAATCAGAACACGAAACTAGATTACGTTTCGATGATTACTTAGAAACAGCGATGGTAGAAGCTGTACCGGCAGAAGCAGGTTCAGGTGTTGCTACTCAAGCAGTTTATGCAGATGCAGGTAACAAAGGTTCTGAAGGGGTATTCTACGTTGTAGAAGCAAGAGGTAACGTTTGGGGTGCAGGAAATCCGGCTGATTTAGCAGGATTTGATAGCATTATTCAAAGATTAGACAAGCAAGGTTCTATTGAAGAAAATGTAATTTTCGTAAACAGAGCATTCTCGTTTGACATTGATGATATGTTAGCAGCTCAAAATTCTTATGGTGCAGGTGGTTCTTCATATGGACTATTTGACAATGATGAGGAAATGGCTCTTAACTTAGGATTTACAGGATTTAGAAGAGGTTACGACTTCTATAAGTCTGAATGGAAATACCTAAATGACCCAACAATGAGAGGTGGATTAGTAGGTGGAGCAATTAATGGACTATTAGTTCCTGCAGGTTCTACTACAGTTTATGACCAAATTTTAGGTAAAAACGCTAAGAGACCTTATTTACATGTTAGATACAGAGCTTCAGAAGCTGAAGACAGACGTTATAAGTCTTGGATTACAGGTTCTGCAGGTGGAGCAACAAACAAAGATTTAGATGCAATGGAAGTTAACTTCCTTTCTGAAAGATGTGTTTGTACTCTAGGTGCTAACAATTTCTTCTTATTCAAGTCATAAGAAGTGTATATATAATTAAGGGAGGATTAACCTCCTCCCTTTTTTTTTAATCTAATTAAATTTAAATAAAATGAAAAAGACAAAAGAATTTGTAGATAAAGTCTACCGTTTAGTAGGCGATAAATATCCCTTATCTTTTATGTTGGCTACACAACACAGTAGAAGATTCCCATTAATGCATTTTGATAAAGAGACAGGTGTTAACAAACCTATGCGTTATGCTAGAAACCAAAAGTCTCCATTTGTTGACGACCAAGACGGTAATGTTATTTTAGAACCAATTGTGTTTGAAGATGGTATGCTAGTAGTTGCCAAAGAAAATCAAGTGTTACAAGAATTTCTTTCTATACATCCACAAAACGGTGGCGTATTTGAAGAGGTTGATAAAGGCAAAGAAGCAGCTGAAGATGTAGAAACATTATACGCTGAAGTAGATGCATTAATTCTTGCAAGAGAAATGACGTTAACACAGCTCGAAACTATTGGTAGAGTTTTGTTTGGAGATATTAACAAACTAACTACAGCTGAATTAAAAAGAGATATGCTAGTATTTGCTAGAAGACATCCTTCAGATTTAGTAAACATGGTTAATGACCCAATGTTAAAATTATATTCTAAGGTTCAATTATTCTTTGACAATAAACTATTGGTTTATAGAAATGGAAAAAAAGATGTGCACTTTAACACTTCTTCTAACAAGAAGAGAATGGTTAGTGTTCCATACGGAGAAGACCCTGTGTATATAGTATCATCATTTTTACAATCTGATGATGGAATAGAAGCATTAAAACTACTTGAAAAACGCTTGGAAGACAAGTAATTTGAGAAGGGGATGAAAAAATCATCCTCTTTTTTTTTTGCTTATCTTTGTAAAAAAGATAACAGATGATACAACAGGTTTATGATGCTGTTCTTGCTATATTGAATAAGAATAACTACGGTTACTTATCACCTGCAGATTTTAATTTATATGCCCAACAAGCACAATTAGATTTGTTTGAAGATATATTTTATCAATATAACGCTCAAGTCACTAAAGAAAACTTAAGAGGGTCAGGTACAGGTTATGCAGATATTAAGAAAGGTATTGTTGAAGTAATTGATATGTTTTCAGTTACTGCAGCATTGAATCATTTAGCTAACAATACTTACAGTATGCCATCTACTCCAACCACAGGTTCTGATTTTTATTTTATAAACAAAGTTTTATGCTATGATGCGGCAGGTGTTACTTTTACAGGTGAAGCAGAGAGAGTAAGTCAAGCTAAAATAACATTATTAAATAATTCTTTATATACAGCACCAACAACTACATACCCTGCTTACACTACTGAAGGTAGTGTAATGACTGTGTATCCATCATCAATTATACTTGCGGGTCAAGTACAGGCACAATACATAAGATATCCGGCTACTCCACAATGGACATATGTTTCTTTGGGTGCAGCTCAACAACCACAATTTAGTGTAACAGCTAGTTATCAAGATTTTGAACTACCTCTAGATTATTTTCAAGATTTAGTAAATAAAATATTACAATTTGCAGGTATGGAAATTAGAGATGGAGAAATAGTCCAATTTGCTTTAGGACAAGAACAGATTGAAAACCAAGATGAACAATAATGGCTTATATAACAGACTATCAATATTATACAAATAACAATACCACTCCGCAAGATGCTAATTGGGGGTCATATCAATATATAAGTTTAGAAGATGTAGTGACAAACTTTCTGTTGATGTATAATGGAAACCATTCATTAGTGAACAATGAGGAAAGGTTTAAAATTTTGTTTCATGCAAAAAGAGCAATACAAGAATTAAACTATGATGCATTTAAAGAAATCAAAGCATTAGAACTTCAAATAACAGATACTCTTAGATATGTTTTACCTCAAGATTATGTAAATTGGGTAAGGGTTTCTATGTATTATGATGGGTACTTACGTCCATTGGTAGAAAATGTTCAAATCAATTCTGCAAGTGCGTATCTTCAAGACCATCAAGGTAATATATTGTTTGACCATTTAGGTAATATTTTAAAACCTGAGTATTCAGAATTGACTAGACAAAGATTAACAGGGGTTCAAAAAACACAATATTTAAATCAAGGTGCTCCATATGACGGATATTGGGGTTATTGTTTAGATGGTTTTTGGTATTTTGACATGGCAATAGGAGCGGCATGGGGATTAAATACCGAAACTGCAAATGCAAACCCTACATTTACTATAGATAAAAAAGCGGGGGTTATAAACTTTAGCTCTGCTATGAATGATAAATTGGCTATTTTAGAATACATCTCAGATGGAATGGAAAATGGAGATGATTCTAAAGTAACAGTAAATAAAATGTTTGAAGAGTACATTTATGCTGCTATTGAATTTGGCATCTTAAATAGCAAACTTGGAGTTCAAGAATACATTGTAAATAGAGTTAGAAAAAGAAAATTAGCTTTATTAAGAAATGCAAAATTAAGACTGAGCAATATACATCCGGGTCGTTTGTTACAAAATATGAGAGGTCAAGATAAATGGATAAAGTAAGATGGCAAAATTACAAAGAAATTTCGTACAGGGCAAAATGAATAAAAGCGTTGATGAACGCTTAGTTCCTAATGGACAATACATAGATGCTTTAAATGTAAGACTTGGTTCTACTGAAGATTCTGAAATAGGTTCGGTAGAAAACTCTAAGGGAAACACACAGCTTACTACATTAACTTTTAACGGGACGAATCTGAGCAATCAAGCAAGATGTATTGGTGCTTATGAGGATGGAGCTAATCAAACAATTTATTGGTTTGTACATGACCCTGCGTATACCGTAGGTGCAGCAGGTAAAATAGATATGATTGTTTCATATGATGCACAAGTTGATACAGTAACTTATCATGTGATTACCATGGATGACGCAACCGGCAACCAAACTACTATATTAAATTTCAACCCTACATATTTAATTCATAGTGTAAATAAAATAGAAGATTTACTTTTTTTTACAGATAATTATAATCCTCCGAGATTTATAAATGTTAAAAGAAACTATCCTAACCCTTTTGGAAATATTGACCAAGTAAGTGCAGAATCATTATTGGTTGTAAAAAAACCCCCTATTACTAGTCCTTCTTTTAATATGTATACTGCTTCAGGTGAAAATACGTTTTTGGAAGACAAACTACTTTGTTTTGCTTATAGATATGAATATGGAGATAATGATTTTTCGGCTACTTCTCAATGGTCAAAAGCAGCTTTTATTCCAAAAGCATTTGGTATAAGTAGTGCTTCGTATACAAATGAAGGAATGGAAAATAGTAGAAATGGAGTTGAGATAACATTTAACACAGGAGGACCTTTAGTAAAAGGAGTAGAGGTTTTATTTAAAAACTCCGGTGATGACGTAATTAAAGTTATTGATAATTTTGATAAAGCTGAATATGGATATACTGATAATCAAGATGTTACAATAACTTTTAACAGCAATCAAATATTTACTGTACTACCAACTGACCAAATAGGGAGATTATTTGATAATGTTCCTTTAAAAGCTGCTACACAAACAATGATTGGTAATAGAATAATATATGGTAATTATTTTGAACAATACAATATGGTTGACTACGCAGGTAGTGAAGTTATTTTAGATTATTCGATAGCATTAGCAAGTGAAGTTGTAGGTCAATTTGCATTAACTGAAACTAAAATAAGTTCTGATTATACTTTTGACCCCACTTCAGGAACACAATCTATAGCTGATTCTGCAGTTACAATAGATTTTACTGACATAAGTTTAGTTCAAGGTGGTTTATTAGAAATAGATATTATTTTTAATCACGCACAATTTACAGGTTCAGGAGGACCTACAGCCCAAACTACATCAATAAATATAGGATTTGGATTTAATTTAGTTAATAATTATCCCAATGCTTTAGCATTAGCTACCTCAACAGAGTTTATTAATGCTGTTGGAACATCTTCAACAGTATCCACTATAGCTAACGCTTGTACCGGAAACACATGGACAGATACATGGAATTGTGATATGCCAAACAACTTAGATACTTATTTTGCTTACAACTCAGGAATTACTCCTGAAGCGTATCCTAATGTTGGACCTATTAACATAATAACTGACCCTGCAAATGTTAATCAGTTTACTCTTCAATTTCCTGCTATGGCTTGGTCGGATTGTGATGCCGCATCCTGTACACCTGCAAATATTGTGTATGAGTATTTTAAAATTGGTAGTGTAGATGCACAATATAGAGAGCTTTCTGAAACTGAAAGTTTACATAGTGACTTTGATTATGCAGTCGGTATTGTATATATGGATGAATTTAATAGGTCTTCACCTGCATTACTTGCACCTGAAGCGAGTCTTCATGTACCTTGTAGTGCGTCAATGTTGAAAAATAGAATAGATGTTACTATACCTACCGAAATGAATCCTCCGGTTTGGGCACATCGATATAAGTTTGTTTTAAAACCAACTAACACCACATATAATACTATATATACTAATATATTTTTTAATGACCCTGCAACATCTGCTACATATTTATTATTAGAAGGGGAGAATAATGAAAAAGTTAGTGAGGGTCAAAGATTAAAAGTTAAGGCAGATACCAATGGTGCTTTGGGTAGATGTGCTTATGCTACGATATTAGAAAAAAAATCTCAAGCTGCAGGATTTGTAAAAGTTCCATCTTCTCTCAACCCTTCAACGGATATTGATGCACCTGCAGGAACATATGCAAAAGTTGTTGCCGATGATTTTACAGTTGTAACTTTAAATGAAGATGGGACAGAAGCATCGGAATTAGCGGTTATAGAAGAAAAACGTTCTACTTATACCGATACTGCAGGTAATTCTGTATTTAATGCTTTACTAGTAAATACATGGGATGCAGCAAACACAAATTATGTGGACTATGATGTACCTCAAGGTAGTAGAATTAATTTGTATATTAAGTTTGAAAGAAGAGGTCCGGGTAAAGGTAATGGAAATTGTGAAAGGAGAATATATACTCTTGACTTAAAGTTAACTTCAAGTTCAACTTATTCTAATTTTGCTGAGTGGTTTAATGGAGATAATATACAAGAATATTTAGATGGAGGAGATTGGGAAGGTGGTGATACAGCAGCAGGAAATCCTCCTGAAAACATTTATGATTCAACCTTATTAACTGCTGCTTTTGACAGAATACCTACTAGCGGCGAAGCTCAAATGACGGCAAACTCGGTAACTAAAAATAAATATAAATTTGTAAGAAGTTCAACGGATAACGGTTTATGGTTTTGCACTACAGGAACAGAAAGTTGTAGCGGTGTATTTTCTAAGAAAAAAAGAAGGTCTTCAAGTGAAATGTCTGTTATTGTTTTTAGAGCTGAAAGCACACTTATATTTGAATCAGAACCACAAGAAGCATTGCCTGATGTATTTTTTGAAGGAGACCAAAGTTATCCAATCATTAATCCCGGTCTATCTAATGCAAGACATGGCGGAGGGACAGCTACTCAAATAACTAATGGTAATGTAACTCAGACGGGTGTTACTGCAGGTTTTATAAAAAGTACATTATATAATTGTTACACCTTTGGAAATGGTGCAGAAAGCTATAAAATATTAGATAGGTTAGGAGGTGCTGAGTTAGCACCGGGCAATAGGGTTGTAACGGTTTCTCAACAAGATTACAGGGAAATGCATAGATTTGCTGATTTAACATATAGTGGTAGATTTAGTAATGAGTCAAATATAAACCGACTTAATGAGTTCAACTTAAGTATCTCTAATTTTAAAATCCTTGAAGATTCTTTCGGTTCTATTCAAAAATTATTTGGTAGAGAAACCGATGTATTAGTATTACAAGAGGATAAGATTTCATATGTACTTGCAGGTAAAAATTTATTATCGGATTCAGCAGGTGGAGGTCAAATAACTTCTGTGCCTGAAATATTAGGTACGCAAATAGCTAGAATTGAAGAGTTTGGTATTAGTCATAATCCGGAAAGTTTTGTTTGTTATGGAAGTGAAAAATATTTTACTGACGCAAAAAGAGGTGCAGTAATTTTATTATCAGGAGTAACTGCACAATCTGAACAACTTGCAGTAATATCTGAATTAGGTATGCGTGGATGGTTTAGAGATTTATTTATAGAGAGTTTTTCAACTCAAAAACTTGGTGGATACGACCCTTATATGAATGAATATGTGTTGTCCAATAACTGTATTGAGTTACCTCAAATTCCACAAGTTGAAAATTGCGGTATACAATTGACATACAATAAGTTAAAAGCAGCAAATACACCAAGAAGTTTTACAGTTGAGCTTGGACAACCGCTAGGTGAGGTGACACTAACATATACTGTACCGATTTTAGCTGCAGGTTTAACATTTAAAATAGATGTTGTATACGCAGGAGTTACTACTTCCACAGGTGATGTAACTGTAGGAGGTACTTTAACATTTGATAAAAATGATTTATCAATCAACACTTGTCTAGTTACTCTAACAGTTGGTGATGTCGGGTCTACGGGGGGTCAAATAGATGGTCTAAACCTTGGTGTTAGTTGTCCATCACCCAACACAATAACAGTAAAAGCTATAGTTATTACTACAGACGCAAACGCAGGTTTAACAATTAGAAGGGGTTATAATTACACCGACAATAGTGTTTCTTATCCATCCAATATTGAACAGGTAATAATGACATCAGGTACTTCAACTCCATTAGTATCTAGCTTTTATAGCATTACAGGGTATCAAGGAATTAATTCTATTCCTGTTAATGGTTCAACAGTACAAATATTTTCTTTAAAGAAACCTGACGACACTTATACTTTTGACGTAACAAGTGATAGATTTGGGTATTTAAGAAGTGCAACAAATTATAATAATAATAGTACCGATTTAAATAATTTATTAACAGCTATAACAAGTGCTAGTAATTGGTTGACTACCAACACATCACTAGCTCCGGGTAAATATTATGGGGATTTTACTATGGATGCCACTAGCAATGATTATTTATATTTGGTATATGATTTAAGAACAACTACAAATGTAAGTTTGTGTTACTCAAACACTTCATTTAACGACGCATGTTGTGGGTGTTCATAAAATAAAATAAATGGGATTAACAGTATCAAAATATTTAGACGGACCAACTTTTGCAACAGCAACTGCTGTGTATGATGATGCAACTTTAACAACAAAAGCTGCTGATGGTTGGTATATGGAAAACAATAAATACCGAAGACAAAGTGCCGGAGTGCTTCAAGGACTTGTAGTTTGTCCAAGTTGTAATGAAACTTGTAGAACAAATGGTCAAGCACCATTATCAGCAGGTGAGGGAACAATTGCAATAGACCAAGGAGCAGGGGTTTATTATGTTACTTTTCAAACCGGAACAGGAATAGGTACATTGAGAACTTTTATTGATGATTTATCAACCAAAGCGTATGGTATACAGATTAGTCATAATAGCACACTTTATAATAAATGGTCAGATGTAGATAACGGCTATCAATCTCCTGCAAGTGGATTAAATGCTATATGGTTAGGAGATTCATCTATAGGACCTACTGCAGGAACAGCGTACTCAAGCCAACCAACATTTATTTGGGATGGAGCTGCATGGGTTTCAGGTAGCACAGTAGCTTATAGTGTTAATAGTGCCGGAACTAATTATACAGCAAATCCGGGGATTACTATGGCGGCTGTACCAAAAACATTTTCTAGCAACACTACATTAACTCTGACAATATTTAGACCTCCGATAGTAGGGATGGGAGATACTAATGTAGGGCTTATGTGTCCTGACTTACTACCTGCTATACCATATAATACTACTGTATTTGCAAATGCAGTTGATGCATGTAATGCAATAGGAACAACGGGGTCTTTTTATTCCGCAGGTTTTGGTTCATCAAATGCTTTAGCACAATTAAATGGATTTGCATTTACAAATTATTATGGAACTACAGCACTTAGTGCAGGTTATTATAAAATTAGTAGTGGAGGTAATGGGTATATGCAAGTATCTAGTAACGGAACAATTATAGCTATAGGTAGTTGTCCTCCTTAAAATTAAAAATATGAGTTGTCAAAATTACACATTAAGTTATAGTAGTGGAGTTCAAGGGTTTCCATCCTTTTATTCTTTTCATCCAAATTATATGATAGGAATGAATAATTATTTTTATTCCTTTAATCAAGGAAATATATATAGGCATAATTCCAATACTGTGAGAAATCAGTATTATGGTACAAATTATAGCTCTACAATAACAAATGTTTTTAATGATAATCCATTAGAGAGTAAGCTGTTTAAAACTATATGTTTAGAATCAGATTCCCCTTGGGATGTAGATTTTACAAGCGATGTTCAAACCACAGGTTTTATTGCGGATGAATCTTTTGTGAAAAAAGAAGGTGCGTATTTTTCGTATTTAAGAACTGAAGGTGCTACAACAGGTTCAGGTACGCCGATAGATTCTAAACAATATCCTTTACGTTCTATTCAGGGAATTATGAATAGTGCAGCACGAGGAGGTACGGTAGGGAATCCAATAGTACAATTTGATATAGGAGTTAATGCTAATATGGCAACATATATTAATCCACAAATTGTAGTAAATGACTATTTGTATTGGAGTGATGTAACTCAAGCAAATCCTGAACTTACTTACGCAGGGCAAATACAATCTATTTCATATTCAGCTATAAATGGTATAGTTTCAATATTAATAGACGCTGCAGGAGCTGCGGTTATTCCTGCAGGAACTCTGTATTTTGCAGCTGTTAAAAACCAAATTGCAGAATCTTATGGTATCTTAGGACATTATGGCAGGTTTAAGTTAACTAACAATACAACACAAGCTACAGAACTATTTGCAGTTCAGTCAGATGTTATGAAAAGTTATCCTTAAAATTAGTATCTTTGTGCTAAATGAAATTTAATATTAGGGTACTTAAAGAAAACGACTATAATGATATCCTAGTTCCTTGGTGGAAAGATTGGGGTTGGACACCTCCGGTAAAAGATTTTTTACCACTAAACGGGCTTGGTGGTATCATGATAGAATGGCAGGGAGCTCCGGTTTGTGCGGGTTTTGTAATTCAATCAGATACTAAGGTTGCTTGGGTCGATTGGATTGTATCTAGTAAAACATTTAGAGAAAAGCCACATAGAAGGGACGCACTCCATTTGTTGGTACAAACATTAACCGATGTAGCGAGAGAAAGAGGAAATAAATATGTTTATGCATTAATTAAAAACTCCCCTTTAGTTGATGTTTATCTTAACAACGGATATGTGAAGGGAGATAATTATAATTTTGAAATGATAAAAGCAATATAATATGGGAGCATTTTCAACAATAGCAGCGGCTGCGGCGTTAGCAATATCGGCAGGTACAACAGTAGCTTCAGGAGTACAAGCGGGTCGTGCAAGAAAAGACATGGCGGCAGCTGAAGACCGAGCTCAAATGTTTATGGATGAAGCAAGAGGAAAATTAGATATAAACTCATATGATGAACTATCGTTGCGTACCGAAGTATTTGATAAGCAAAGAGACCAATTAGCTGCTCTTGGCTCAAATATAGTATCAGCTGTTAGTCAAAGCGATAGACCAATGGCATCTATACAAAACGTTGTAAGTGCGGTAATGGATTCAGAATCCAAAATTACAGATAAAGAAGTAAAAGAATTACAAGATTTAGATTTAGTACAGGCAGAAGAAGAAGCAAGACTAAAGGACATTGGTGTACAATTAGATTTAGGAGAAGTAGCAGGTGCACAAAAAGAAGCTGCAGACGCAAAAGCTGCTGCCGCACAATATAAAAAGGATTTTGCGAGTGGCTTGACAAGTACACTTATGCAAGGAGTACAATTAGGTGTTCCATTATTTCAGAAGTCGGCACAGATGAAAGGAATTGAAAATTTTTCATTTAATGATATGACAGGTGCAGAAGCATTAAAAGGTAAACTAACAGATAGTGAATTTTTAAAAGGATTGGGTGAGGGTAAAGGTTTTGCAGGTTTAACTTCTGATGATTTAGCAAGTCTTAAAGGTCCGGATGCGTTGAAGGGTGATGATTTAACCGCCTTTTTTAGAAATAAATTATCTGCAGGTAATATTAAATATTTAGCCGACCCATCTAAAGGAAATGTAAATCCTTATGTACCACAGACAATACATACAACTAACAAAACTTTGTCAGACCTTAGTATGAATCCTTACACTATAGGAACAGGTGCGGGAACTCAAGATTTAAATGCTCTCGCTACTGCATTAGGAGTGCCGTTAGAAGCTCTTAAGGCATTAATCACAAATCAAAAAGGATAATATATGGCAACGAGTTTTGGATATGTAAGAGAAGACAGGGAAGATAGAGTCAATTGGGCACAAATTGGGAAGGATGCAAGTCAAGCAATTTTAGATGAAAGACAACGTAGAATTGACGAGAAGGAAAGAATAAGAGTAGAGTCAAAGGAATTTAACGACGAGCTCTATGATGCTATTCCATCTGACAATAATCTAATTAGAACTCAAGCGTTAGACATGGCTAATCTTATGTCTCAAGAAAGACTTCAACAAGATAGAGACTTACAAGATGGTATTCTTTCTGTAAGAGACTATACAATACAAAGACAAAACTTATACACTACGGCTGAAATGGCAGGAGATATAAATTCTAAAAAAGCCGAAGCATATAAAAGCTACATTACCGCAGTTAATAATGGAACTTTATCACCTGAAAGTTCTGCGGTAAAAGCATATTACGAACAATTTACTGCTTTAGATAAATACGGTTTACAATTAGACCCTTCAGGAAATGGTTATTTTACTCCTAAATTATTTGATGAGAATGGTGTAGTGACAGGATTTTCTGATAACCCAAAAGATTTTGTAGGCATGAAAGGATACCAATCTAATTTGTTTGCATTAAAACCTGCTGTTGATTTAGAATCAGATAAAGGTATAGTAAATACAGTAATAGGAGCTGCAGCTGAAACATGGAAGATTGCGGGGGGTGGTTTTAAAACTGTAGCGGATGCATTTCAGAACCCTGCTTTTCAAGAAGAATTAGAAAATATTATAAAAGCACAACTTGTAAATCCTGATGTAACATCAGCTATTGCCGGTAAATATTTAAGTAAATACGAATACGAGTTTTTAAAAGGTGGCGAAACATCTAAAGGAGGAAACGTAATACCTTTGCGTATAAATCCTTCAAGTGGGATGTGGGAGTTTGATGCAGATAGTGAGCAAGGTAAAGTAGTTACAGGAGATGTAGTTGAAATGATAAAAACTAGAGTAAGAGCAGGAATGGGTAGAGATGAAACTCCATATACTGCATCTGAAATAAAAACATATAGAAGTAATACGGCTGTAAAAACAAATAAAGAAGAAACTGCTAAACAATTATTTGCATTGCAACAAGGTACTGCCGATGAAGTAAAAGCAGCTATAAGATTCTTTGAGGGCAATAATCAGATTACAAACTTCACTATTGCAGATAATGGTGCATCGTTTACTTATGACGTTACTGATACTAATGGTAATACATTCCAAAGAAAAATCGATAGAAGTGTAAATCCTGATTTATTCTTTACACAAGTAGGAGAGAAGTTTAGTAAGTTTAGCTTAGGTGAATTAAAAGGTACAAAGTTCTTTAAGAACAACCAAAACAATACAGTAGCTGATGCTTCTAATCCTGATAATCAACTAAACTATAGTAACCTAAGTGATGAAATAGTGTTTGAAGCTCTAGATGTAACACCTCCTGATAAAGATAAAATCAAAAGTATACTAACAGATACTTACAATAAGGATGGTGAAATTGTGTCGGTGCAAGAAAGGTTTAAGGAGAACTTACCTAACGGTCTTGAAGAAGCATTAAATATAGAATTAACTTCCTCGAATGTAAACAACGCACAATTTGTAGGTGAAGATGGTGAGTATGCTGTAATAAATATACCAAATGTAACTGCAGGACCTGTGTTAATAAAAAATGACGAAGCGAATTTAATTAAAGCGATTGCTAAAATACAAAATGCAGCTAAACAAGGCGGCACAGTTAGCAACCAAGACATGATAAAACTATTTGGCATAGACCTTAACAGAGGAAAAGTATTTTACGAAACAATTACAGGAGCTGACACTCAAGCTGTAGAAGATGCGTTTAGTGCAAATGCAAATGCAGGTTCAGGGTCAGGTTCAAGCTCAGGTGTTAATGGCTCAGATTTTAATTAGTAAATATGAACGAAAAAGCATTTAAACAGTTATACGAGGAGTTCGTAAACACCGGATATAAAGGTGATAGAACAGAGTTTATAGAACTTTTATCTACAAACACCGATGCTTTTATGCAAGGTTTTAATGCCTTCACATCAACCGGTTATAACGGTGATGAAGATGCATTCGCTGAATTAATAGGGGTTACATCTCCTCTAAAAAAAAAAGACGAACCTCAAGAAAGTGGCGAATCAGTTGTGGAAGATGGTCAATTACTCTCCGATACTCCTGATAAAAAAACTGCAATCACAGATAGAGATATTCCTCAAATGCTTGAGAGAATTGAAGCTACAGTTAATGGACAACCATTATGGCAAGTAGTAGGTGCTAGGTCTGCCGAAGAATTAAGAGAAGCTATAAACATAAATACAGACTACGAACAAAGAGTTGATGCTGACGCTATGCCGCCGGAGGTTCAAGATGACCCTGCATTGATGGCAGAATATATAAAAAACTTCCCTGCACCAACCGAAAGACAAATGGAACTCTATGCAGAATTTTCAGGAGGTAACTATGATGAAATCTTATATAACTTTGATGAAGAAGAAGGAACAGGGGATGTAATTCCTGTAGACCTACCTGAAGTAGCTGTCGAAAAAGAAGCAAAGAAAAGAACGAAAGAAGAAGTTATAGAACAAAAGGATGAGCTACTACTAGACATGGTAGGAGAAAGTAATCAGACACCACAGGATGTAATAGATAAGGTTGATAATATAGATAAAGAAGCAAGAGCTAAAGTTACAGAACAAGTAGGTGTAGATTTAAGTAATGCTTCATATTATAATGAAGATGGCACAGTTAATTTAGATAAAGTAAATTTTGAAAGACAAGTTGAAATTGCTAAAGAAGAAATAGACCCTAACTTTGATGAGTTTGAAGAAGGGGTGACTGCAAGACAAAGACAATTACGAAACCAAAGAATTAAAGCTACTAGGAAACTTCAAGAAGAATTTGAAAAAGTAGAATCAAGAGATGATTTAAGTGTTGAGGATTTAACATTATTAAATAATATGTTAAATGAAGACCTTCCATTGATTACAGGTGAACTGATAGCTAATGATGACAATGAACAAACCATAGATTTTTTAAATGAAAAGTTTGGAAAATATAATTTAGTTTTTACTCCAACATCCTTAGGTGGCATGAGAGTTACTAGAGCAGACGGTAAAGCTGATATAGCTATTAATATAGACCCTAATATAGGGTCTACCGAAAAAGAGAGACAAGCATTGGCTAATTTCATTACATTAAATGCTGATGTTCCTGATGTAGAGCTGATGGATGTAGAAGGTTACCAACAAAAAGCTAAAAGAGCTCAGGACATGAGAA
>Ga0115012_10000524_pt1 | contig 21765 bp, 22 predicted proteins | sample TroAtlMetagenome_FD_88706 | JGI IMG/M metagenome (GOLD analysis project Ga0115012, IMG submission 88706) | Marine eukaryotic phytoplankton communities from Atlantic Ocean - Tropical Atlantic ANT10 Metagenome | ecosystem: Environmental > Aquatic > Marine > Oceanic | place: Tropical Atlantic...
CCCCTGCCCACCATCGTGCACCTGCACGGCGGCCCGACGTGGTCGACCCATGTCGGCTTCCCGGGCGTGGGCCTGGCGGTCTACCCGGCCAAGGGCTGGGCGGTGTTCTCACCCAACTACCGCGGCAGCATCGGCTACGGCGATGCGTTCCTGGTCGAGCTGGTCGGCAGAGAGAACGACGTCGAGGTGGCCGACATCCTCGCTGGAGTCGATCACCTCGTCGAGGTCGGCATCGCCGATCCGGACAGGCTGGCGGTGATGGGCTGGTCCAACGGCGGCTACCTGACCAATTGCCTCATCTCCAAGACCGATCGGTTCAAGGCGGCCTCGTCGGGAGCGGGGGTGTTTGATCAGACCCTGCAGTGGGCCATGGAGGACACCCCAGGGCACGTGGTCAACTACATGAAGGGACTGCCATGGGAGCAGCCGGAGGCCGTGCAGGCCGCCAGTCCGCTGTTCGCCGCCGATCAGATCACCACCCCCACCCTCATCCACGTCGGCGAGCGGGATCCTCGGGTGCCGGCAGCCCACAGCCGAGCGCTGTTCCGGGCGCTGTCGTTCTACCTCGACGTGCCGGTCGAGCTGATGGTCTACCCAGGCGCAGGACACGGCCTCTCCAAGCTCTCTCACCGCTCTGCGAAGCTGGCCTGGGACATCGCCTGGCTGGAGAAGTACGTGCTCGGCATCGAGCCCGGCGCGGAGATGCCTGACGATGGCGAGGAGTAAGCGCCGCCGGCATCGGAGATGGCCCGGTCACATCTTTGCAGCGGATGATCGTCGATTTTCCTGAGCGATGCGGTAGAGTCCTCCGTGTGCCGCTCACCCATGCCCGCCTGACCCGCTTCCTGTCCTCGACCGACTACTTCGGTGAGGTCGATCTGATCAGCCTCTCGGCGATCGTGGGGCGGTTCGAGGTGGTCTCGATCTCTCGGGGAGAGAACCTGTTCGATGAAGGGGGCGTCGCGGAGGCGTGGTACGTCATCGTCGAGGGCGGAATTGATCTGTTTGGCAGCACCCCCTCGGGCGAGCCGATGTTCCTGACCAGCCTGGTCGCGGGCGACGGCTTCGGCGAGATCGCGCTGCTGGAGAACGTCACCCGCACCGCCACCGCCACCGCCAACCAGACCACCGTCCTCGCTCGGCTGCCGCGCGCGGCGTTCACCAAGCTGCTCCGCGACGGCAACCCAGCGGCGGCGATGATGCTGCATGCCATCGCGGTGCGCATGAGCCGACGGATGCGAATGCTGTCGCGCTCGCTCCAGGGACTGTGAGGCTGGCGGCTCGGATCGATTGGCGCTGCTGCCGGCGGGCCGGAACGGATTAAAGCCACCAGATGATTCTTTCGCTCTGGCTGCTGGGAATGGGAACCGCGAAGGCGGATCACTGCTGGGATCCGACGACCTGGGCTGGCCGTCGGGCGGCCCGAAGAGGGGCGAGGGCCGCCGAGGCTGGCGATCTCGTCCTGGCCGTGGAGTCGCTCCAGGCCTCGCTGGCGGCCGAGCCGGGCTGCGGCGCGGTCCAGCGAGATCTCGGCGCGGTGCTCCTAAAGACGGGGGCGCTCGACGAGGCCCGCGCTCAGCTTGCCGCCGCGATGGCGCGGTTTCCCGAGGAGCCAGAGGTGCTGGTCCTGCTGGCCCAGGTCGCGGCGCTGCAGTCGGATCAGTCCAGCGCCCGAATGCTCGCTCGCCAGGCGCTTGCCCTGGCTCCCGCTGACCTCGGCGCCCTGATGCTCACCCACGACATCCTGCGCAGCGAGGGGGCCTGGCCGGCGATCGACACGATGCTGGAGCGGCATGCCGAGCACCACTCCCAGGCCGACATCTCCTGCCTCGCCAGCATGTCCCAGCTCGATCGGGGTGCGCTGGAGGCTGGGCGTCAGGCGCTGGAGGCGTGCCAGGAGGGGGGGCAGCCGATGCTGATCGCGGTGGCGCAGGAGCATGTCTCCGGCACGGTTCATGGAACCATGGTCGACGACACCGTCGCCCGTCAGGAGATCAACGCCGCCATCGGGGCAGAGGACTGGGCCGGTGCGCTGGAGCGGATCGATCGCGTCGCGCTGCCCCTGGAGCTCTCGGTTCGGGTGGTTCGGGCCACCTGCCTGTACAACCTCGACCGTCAGGACGAGGCCCTGGTTGATCTGCAGATCGCCCTGTCGGGGGGCGAGCGGCTGCTGCGCAACGATCCGAGACTCGAGGCCTTCTACACCGAGCAGCTGCGCAGCGCAGCGCGGATGCAGGCTCGCATCTTGGCGGGCCAGTCTCGCACCGACGCTGCCCTCGCTGCTCTTCAGGACTCCCGCGAGCGCTTCGGGCAGGACTACGACCTCCACCGCACCGAGATCTACCTGCTGGTCCGCTCCGAGCGTGCCCTCCAGGCCGCGATGGTGTGGATGGACGCTGCCCGTCGCTGGCCGGCCGAGCCCGACCTGTTCGGCGCCCTGACCGATCTCATCCAGAACGATCGCTCGGTGGTGACCAGCGAGATGTGGAATTTCCTCGGACGCTCCAGCGCGCCGACCGACCAGTTTGCCCTGGCGGCGCATCGTCTGGAGGAGGGCGACATCGCCGGCTGCCTGCACCACGCCGAGCAGTCCCTGCGGCTGGGAGCGGCCGGCAGCGACGTGGCCAACCTCAGCTACCACTGCGCGGTGCGTGCTGGGGAGCTGGAGCTCGCCGCGGAACGTCGCGAGCAGCTGGGGGAGTCGGTCATGCCGGTCCTGCTGCTCCAGCATGGCCTCCTCGCCGCCCACGCGGGCGATCTCGAGCAGGCAAGGATGCTCCTTGAGGATGCCTGTCCGCGGCTGCGCGGAGAGGAGCAGGCGAGCTGCCTGACAGCCCTGGAGGGACTGTAGACGCGGCATGACGTGAATGCGGGAACGGATCGCGCCGTCGATGGGTTGAGGACGTGAGGGGTGCAGACGCTGTCCGACCAGCGAGTCGGGAGGGGATTCGTGTGTCTGAAGAACGGAAGCCGCTGTCTGAGTCACTGTTTCGGATCGGTCTGGTGACCGCGTTTGGCGCTGGTGTGGCGCTGGCCGGTCTCCTGACGCTGTAGAACAGTACTTGACGCGTCGATAGCGGTGGATCATATTGGCGGACATCCACTGTCCAAGATGTCCATAGATCTACCAATGCTGTTTGAGACGGCCCGCGTGGTGACCGACGTGGAGACCTGGTGTCCCGGTCGCGGCGGTCGCCACCACCTCGTCGAGATCGCGGCGGTGGTCTACGATCGCTGTGGTCGCATCGCCCGTGGCTTCCTCACCGACGAGGGACTCTCGGGCGGATCAGAGGCCGATCCGCCCCTGGTCTACCAGCAGCTCTGCCGGCCCGATGGCCTGCCCCGGCGGGTGCGGCTGCACAATGCCATCGACCCTCGCTGGCTGTGGCAGCCCGGAGTTCCCTCTGAGCAGCAGGCGGTGGTCGACTTCGCCGAGTGGCACTTCGCCGTGGCTCGGGGGGCGCCGCTGATCGCCTACAACAGAGGATTCGATCGCTCGGCCCTGCGAAAGGCCATGTCAGTGGCTCAGAACTGGGCGGATGTCGATGATGAAGATCCGTTTCCCTGGGGACCCTGTCTGATGCGTGAGGCGGCCCGCCTGCTCGGCGGGCGTCGCGGCAAGATGCCCAAGGAGGTCGCCGCTCGTCAGGTGCTCGACTTGCCAGCGGTGCTGGCCAAGGCAGCCGATCAGATTGGGCACAGCGGCCCGCTCACCATGCACCTGGGGCTGCCCGATGCCCTCCTGGAGGGCGCGCTGATGGTCGCCCTGCGGCAGCGTGAGCTGACGGCACTCGGCGGGGCGGGGCTCAGCTCAGTGCAATCGCCAGACCCATGAGCGTGCCGCTGATCATGCCGACCACGATCCAGGCCGACTCATAGCCGTTGCGCCTGTATTGATCCCACCGCTCCTGCTTCTCTCGTGCGGTCATGGTCCCCCCCCCTGTGAACTGTGTATTCATACAATCGGAGATTTCGATCAATGCTTCCGTAACGATGCGGTGTCGAAATGCCGATGAGCAGCCGCTTGCTGTGGTGCTGCTACGCGCTCCGGCGCCGCAAGCCGAGCAGCGACAGCGGCAGCAGAAGGGCGGCGGCTGAGCCCCCGGCGCAGCCATCGGCCCGGCGGATCTCGCGCTCCGAAGACGTGTCTTCCAGGGGAGCGGCGTACACCGTGAGGGTGTCAGAGCAGGAATCGGACTGCCCCTGGCTGTCGGTGACGGTGACGGTGACGGTGACGGTCTCCTGATCGCTGGAGAGCTCGTCGGGAGCGATCCAGGCGGTCGTGGTGCCGGTGGGGTTGGTCAGGGAACCGACTCCCTCATCGCTGCTCCAGGTGACCGTCGGGGAGACGTCCTCGTCGATGAAGCTCACCGCCAGCACCACCCGCTCTCCGGCCGACAGGACGCTGTCTTCGTGCAGGCAGGCGATGATCTCCGGAGCGGCATCGGCCTTGGTGCAGCTGTTGTCGATCAGGGTGTCGCAGTCGTTGTCGACCCCATCGCACAGCTCCTCAGCGCCGGGATAGACCGCGTCGCTGGTGTCGTTGCAGTCGCCCATGGTGGGTGAGTAGCCGTCGCCGTCGTCGTCGACCCGATCGGTGCCCTCGTCGGTCAGCCCGTCGCAGTCGTTGTCCTGCTGATCAGCGATCTCCGGAGCCCCGGGGTAGATGTTCGCGTCGCTGTCGTCGCAGTCCCCGCCGTCCTCGCTGATCGAGTCGCCGTCGTCGTCGACGCCCTCGGTGTCCTCATCGATCTGCCCGTCGCAGTCGTTGTCGATGTCGTCCCACTGCTCGGTTGCGCCGGGGTAGGCCGCGGCGTCGGTGTCGTCGCAGTCGATGTCGTCGCCGAAGCCGTCGCCGTCGTCGTCGTCCGCAGAGTTCGTCTTCCAGGAGATCGTCGTGCTGGCGCGCGTGACGGCCTCGGCTGAGTCGATGACGGTCACCTCCAGGGTGTCCACCCCAGCCTCAAGCGCCCCATCGTCGATGGAGACGATGACGTGGCCGGTCTCATCCGTCGGCGTGCAGTCGGCGAGGAGGCCAGCGTCCTGCCAGATGCTCTTGATGGTGCAGGACAGGGTGGTGGGGTCCTGATCGGGATCCATCATCTGAAGCTCGAGCTCCAGCGCCTCGGTGCCATCGTAGAGGTGGCCGAGCCCTGGGCTGATCAGGCTCAGGGTGGGCGGTGTGTTGCTCGCGACGTTGAGGTTGCCCTGCAGAAAGACCTGCTGGGTCTGTGCGTGGTCGTCGGAGAGATACAGCAGGCACTGGCTGCTGGTGGTGCTCTCGGGGGAGTACTGCACCTCCAGCAAGGTCGACTCGCCGGCGAGCAGCACATCGGAGAACAGGTCGGTGCTCACAGCGTATGCAGTGCCGCAGTCCAGCTCGATCTCCGTCACCTGCAGCGGTCCGTTGCCGATGTTCTCCAGCGAGATGAACTCGCTCGCGGTCTCTCCGGTGGCGACATGGCCAAAGCTCAAGCTCCGCGGCTCGATCGCCAGCGCGCCCACCTGGCCTGTGCCGGTCAGCGCGAGGCGCTCGATGGGATCGCGCTGATCGGCGAAGAAGGAGGGCGGACTCGCGTCGTCTTCGAGGGTCACCACGTCGAGCTGATCGTAGCGCTCTCCCCCCGCAGTGGGGTGGAAGGTGAGGTCGAGAGGGAGGGTGCAGCCGCCGTGCAGCAAGAAGCCATCCGCCAGCGCGGTGGTGCCGGCGCCGCCTTGCTCGCAGTACGCCGCGTCGAGGTCATAGTCCACCGTGAAGTCGGTGCCGGTCATCAGGGAGATCTCCATGACGCCGAGGTCGAGATCTCCTGGGTTGGTCAGCTTGACGGTCGTGACGTCTTCTGAGCCCAGGTCGAGCGCGCCGAGCTCTGTGGGTTGGTTCCAGTCGGCTGACAGACTGGCCTCGGGGTAGGCGAGATCTTGGTCGGAGGAAAACAGACGGCAGCCCGTCAGCAAGAAGAAAACAGCAGGCATTCGCACCCTGTTCATATGGAAATGTTGCAGGACAGAGGGGGTAAATTCTGTTCTGCCCTTCAAGGTACAGTCCCGCTATTGGACTCGCTGAAACTAACTGTATGTCAACGTTTAAGGTCCGTTTTTTCTCACAGAAAGGCTCACCTCTGGAGTGCGGTGGTGTAGTCGGCGTGCAGCAAGCGGTGGAAGTGGAGCTCGCCGATCTCCCAGCGGGGTGAATATCGGCCGCGATCGTAGGATGGCGACTGTAGACCCTTCTGAACCGAGGCGGAGATGACCACGTCCTCTTTCTGGGTGATGTCGCTCTGGCGGACGCTGGCGGTGATGAATTCGGGATCGGTGCCGGGGGGAAAGAAGAAGTCAAACACCACCTCGCAGCGCCCCGGCCCGCGCGGAATCACCCAGTTGGTGTCCATCCCTGGCCCGTACCGGTTGATGGTGAGGTTGGGGTAGAGCCAGCCGTAGATCGCCCCGCTGCCCATGCGCTCGGCGACGTCGAAGTCGAGCGCCTCGTTCTGGGTCTGGGCCGTGGCGGACAGCTGCACGGAGCTGCGCTGGAAGGGCACCGTCTTGTAGCTGCTCATGTCGAGCTGGGCGTTGAGCGAGGGGTGCATGTGGGCGATATGGTACCCACCATCAAGGTAATTGTCTACGAACACCTTCCAGTTGCAGTCGATGATGTAGCGTCCCTGGGCGGCGTGCAGCAGCGTGTCCCAGCCGCTGTCTGCCAGGGCGCGATCCAGCTCGGGAAACAGCGCGGACGGCGGCGGCGCAGCTGGGTCTGGATGCACCATGAGCAGCGGTCCCCACTGCGCCAGCCCCATCGACGGCAGCGACATCGCCTTGCGGCTGAAGTCGCGGATGGCGCCGATCATCGGTGCCTTCTTCAGTCTGCCCTCCAGGGAGTATTCCCAGGCGTGGAACGGACATACCAGCGTCTTGGCGTTGCCCGCTCCCTCCAGGATCACCGCGCCCTTGTGGCGGCAGGTGTTGTGGAAGGCGCGGAGCTGTCCGTCTTCGCCGCGCGCGAGCAGCCAGGGGATGTCCATGAAGCAGCCGGCCAGGTAGTCCCCGGGATTGGGGAGCTGTCCGACGTGAGCAATCGGCTGCCAGGAGCGGTGGAAGACCTCGGTGCGCTCGATGTCGTAGATGTCGGAGCTGGTGTACCAGGTCGAGGGGGGCATCCAGGCCCGCTCCAGCGGAGCGGTCGGATCAAAGCCGTCGATGATTGCTTGTAGGGCCATGGTTCGGTTTTACACCGAGCCGCACGGCGCGTCAGGGCAGCGTGCCTCTCCAGGCATACTGCCCAGCGGGAATGCCACAGAGCAGCAAGAGCAGCAGGCTGCCGAGGGACTGCGGCCAGTGGCTGATCGGCAGGCTCGCGGCGCTGGTCAGCACCGGCACCATGCCGGCGATGACGTAGGCCAGCAGCGACAGCAGAAGGAGCGCGCAGCCGATTCTGCTGGGCAGGTGGTTGTTGAGGATCTCAGCGTGGAACTTTGGGGACATGGTCGACTCCGGGTGAGGAAATAGGTACTCGCGAGCCCCCCAATTTCTTGGACAAATTGTGTCTGAAATTCCCCAAATTGAAAAAAAATGCCCCATCGCTCAGCGGCGCTCGTTTGATCAGGTGCAGACCAGCCGCGCGGGGGCGTGGCTGGCCGCATCCGGTACCACTGAGGAGGCTCTAGCGATGGCTCGAAAGCTGACACCCGAGGCGCTTTACTTCATCCAGCAGCACCACCACGTGCTGCCCGAGACCGACGTGTATGCCTGCGCGGAGACCATTGTCGATGCCGAGCGCCCCTTCTATGGGCTGGAGCTCGCAGACGAGCCGCGACCTGGGGCGCTGGCCGCTGCTGCCGAGGAGGAAATCGTCGAGGCCTGGCTGCGGCGCGCTGAGCCAGAGCTGCCGGTCGTCGCAGGCCCCTGGCCGCGGCTGGTTGCCATCCTGCGGCGGGTTCTGTGGCCGGCGTGAGCGGTGGGAGGGAGCCTCAGCGCCCGTGGCAGGTGTTGGGGTGCGTGTACACGATCTGTCCGTCGTCATCCACCGACACGAACGGACTCAGCTGGCGGGGCTGGGTGGTGGCCACCTCGCGCCAGTCGGCGACGGGAGACAGTGCGCTGTCGACCACACCCAGGATCAGGATCAGCAGCCCCAGGCTGCCGACCACCAGCCGTCGGTTCCCGCGCCCGGCCACCCAGGCCAGTGCCACTCCGGCGATCACCGCTGCGGCTGGTGCTGCGGTGCCGATGTAGCGGACATAGACCTGGCCCAGGCTCATGGCGCTGCGCAGCGAAGATACGTGGGGAACCAGCAGTCCGAGCATCGTCGCCGCCAGCAGCGGTCGGCGCCGCAGCGCCAGCAGCGCCAGCAGCAGCGCCGCGGCCATCGGGGCCAGCATCGGCGTGATGTAGCGGTCGACCTCCTTCTGCGAGCGGAAGTCGTCGGCCATCCAGTCGGGGATCAGCTGCGACTGCACCGACAGCGCGTGGATGGTGCCCGGGATTCCCAGCGCGGGGGTGTGTCCCCAGACGTACTCGCTCTGCGGCAGCATCGACCGATCAAAGCTCGGCGTGCCCCCTTTGTCCTCGATGCGCTTGAGCAGATCGACCTGACCCTCCAGGGGGTTGGCGTCGGGCAGGTAGGCCATTCGGCCGCCGAACCAGGCCAGCCAGATGGGCAGCAGCAGGGCGAAGAAGCGAAGCGGCCAGCGGCGGATCGGGGCGAGAAACACGACGAGGAGGGCCGGTCCCAGGGCGGCCAGCCCCCACACCAGCCCGCGCAGATCGATCAGGAAGCACAGCCCGACGCCGGCGCCGCACAGCAGCAGCTCGACCGGGCGGCGCCACCGGACCGCTGCGGCACACAGGGCGCTGGAGAGGGTGAAGACCGCGGTGATCTCTGGGTAGAACGAGACGGTGCGGGCAAGCAGGACCAGGGGGGCGCACGAGGCCGCCAGCAGCACGGCGCAGATCCCCGCCAGGCGGCTGTGCAGCGCTCTCCCCCACAGGTAGGTGCCCGCGCCGATGACGACCACGCTCCACCGCGCAGCCCGAGCCATGCCCTCGACGATGCCTGGACCGCTCAGCAGCACGGAGGGAAGGGCCGCCAGCCGGGAGCGCTGTCCGCTGAACACCTCGGGGTCGCCGTGGGGGCGCATGCTGGCGACTGAGTTGCAGTACTCCTGAAAGTCCGAGCCGATCAGCGCTCCGTCCAGTAGGTAGAAGGCCGCCAGCCAGCCATGGCACAGCGCGCTGAGGCCGACCCCGCAGGCGAGCATCAGCGCCAGATCGCGCCGATCCAGGCCGCGATCTTCCGGCTCGCGGTCGGGCAGGAGGCGGAGCAGCGCTGCGAGGAGGAGCAGCGGGAGCCACTGGGCGAGGGGGATCGTCACGGTCACCATCATAGAGACGGCGTCGAATCAGGGCAGGAGCGCGGTCCGTGCTCCTGAGATGCGCGGCTGTCGGTTACACAGCCGCGATGCTCACTGCGACCAACCTCTCCAAGACCTTCGGCCCCCAGATCCTGTTCGCCGACGCCTCTCTCCAGCTCGATGCTGGAAAGCGCTATGGCATCGTCGGCGCCAACGGCTCGGGAAAGTCCACTCTGCTGCGCATTCTCACCGGCGAGGAGGGGGCCTCCTCGGGCTCCGTCTCGGTGCTCAAGCGCGCCCGGGTCGGCATCCTCGGACAGGACCACTTTGCCTGGGAGGACACCTCGATCCTCGACGTGGTGATGATGGGCAACACCGAGCTTTGGTCGGCGATGCAGGAGAAGGAGGCGCTGCTCGATGCCGAAGAATTCGACGACGTGCGCTATGGCCAGCTCGAGGACGTCGTGCTGCGGTTTGATGGCTACAGCCTGCATGCCCGGGCCGGCGAGATCCTGGAGGGGCTGGGCATCGCCTCGGCCCTGCACGAGCAGCCCCTGCGGGTCCTCTCCGGTGGCTTCAAGCTGCGGGTGCTGCTGGGGCAGACCCTCGCCTCAGAGCCCGATCTGCTGCTGCTCGACGAGCCCACCAACCACCTCGACATCCTCTCCATTCAGTGGCTCGAGGAATTCCTCGGCGGCTTCCAGGGCTGCGCGGTGGTCATCTCTCATGATCACCGCTTCCTCAACCGGGTCTGCACCCACATCCTCGACGTCGACTACCAGCGCATCACTCAGTACCGTGGCAACTACGATGCCTTCCTCAAGCTGAAGGCGGAGACCCGCCAGCGCATGGAGACCGAGATCGCCAAGCGGCAGAAGGAGATCGCGGATCAGAAGGCGTTCATCACCCGCTTCAAGGCCAAGGCGACCAAGGCGCGGCAGGCCAACAGCCGCGCGAAGCGGGTGGAGAAGATGACCATCGAGGTGCTGCCCGAGAGCTCGCGTCGCCACCCGGACTTCAAGCTGGCCGTTCGTCGCCCCAGCGGCCGAGAGGTGCTGACGGTCGAGGGGCTGTGGAAGGCCTATGGCGACAACTCCGTGCTCGAAGAGGTCGGCTTCACCGTCGAGCGCGGGGATCGGCTGGCGATCATTGGCCCCAACGGCATCGGCAAGTCCACCCTGCTGAAGATCCTGATGGGCGAGGTGGCGGCCGACTCGGGATCCTTTGAGTGGGGATATGAGGCCGATCCTGGATACTTTCCCCAGGATCATCGCGGCTGCTTTCCCGATCCAAGCCAGAGCCTGATGGGCTACCTGTGGGACTCCAAGCCCGATGCCTCCATCGGCTTTGTCTACGGCAAGCTGGCGGAGGTGCTGTTTACGCGCGAGGACACCGACAAGAAGGTCTGCAACCTCTCTGGCGGTGAGATCGCCCGGCTGCTGTTCTGCCGCCTGGGGGTGCTGCAGCCGACCGTCCTGGTCCTCGATGAGCCGACCAACCACCTGGATCTGGAGGGCATCGAGTCCCTGGCCCGGGATCTGAGCCGCTACGATGGCACCATCGTCTTCGTCTCGCACAATCGCTGGTTTGTCGAGCGGGTGGCCACCCGGATCCTGGAGATCACCCCGGCGGGCCTCACCGACTTCCGCGGCAGCTATGCCGAGCATGTTGCACGTCAGTCCAACGATCACCTCGACGAAGAAGCCGTCATCAAGAAGTCTCGTGCCTCGAAGCGCAAGAAGAAGAAGGAGCGACGAGGGCGGCGATGACGCTCGCGCACCCCCTTGACTTCCGGCGCCCTGGGCGCGACGTTTTCGAGATGAACGCGCCACGCTCCGCCCTCGATCGCCTGTGCCCCTCGACCGCTCCCGTGGGGGTGGGGCATGGCTGATCGAACGGGCTGCCTGGGCGGGCTGCTGTCCCTGCCGCTTCGTCTGCTCAACCTCGGCCGCGGCCAGAGGCGAGTCGCCCAGCGGTCGGCACCGCCGACTGGGCTTCTTGCTGCCGAGCAGGCCGCTGTCCAGCGGGCGCGGACTGCTGCGGCGCGGTGTCGCACCATCCTCTACAGCGCCGGCAGCATCGACCCTGCGGTGCTCGATCAGGTCAGCGGATCGGTCACTGCGCTGCTCGATCGAATCGATGCGCTGGCTGGGCGCATCGCTGGTGCCCGGGGGTGGCTGCGCACCCATGACCTGGAGCGGAGCCGCCAGGAGCTGGTCGAGCTGGAGCTGTCCGAGCAGGGCTCGGTGGTGGATCGGATGCACTCGATCAAGGCGCTCAAGGCGCAGGTTCGCCATGCCAGTGCGGTCCAGGCGGGGCTGCCGGGGCTGGCGACAAAGCTGACCGCTGCGAGCCACCGGCTGGAGGCCCTCGCGGCGCGCCTGACCGCAGAGCAGCTCGACGCCACGGCGCTGGTCGCGGAGATCGGCCAGCAGGAGGAGGCGGTCGGCCGCGCGGTGGACGCCTGGCGGGCGACGGTGGACGAGATCAGCGGGCTGTGACTCCGCCGGCGAGTTCGGGGTGGTGGGCCTTGAGGAAGGCGGAGATCAGGTAGTCCTGCTGAGCCTCGCGCGCCGCTTGCGGAGAGCCGAGCTTCTGCTCCTCGGCGACCGCCATCAGGCGCGCGGCCTCCATGGCTTCCTGCCAGCCGCCCTGCTTTCCCTGGGCCTCAGTGAAGATGATCGGGTTGTCTTCGGGGGTGTTCTGCAGGCACCACGCCGCGAATTCGCGCTGATGCGCAGGATCCTGGAGCAGCAGCCAGGGACGGAAGTACCACTTCTGTGAGCGAAGCAGCTCTGCGGCGTCCAGCTCTGCGGCGAGCGCGGCCTGGATCGCAGCCAGGACGGCGTCCGGATCGTCGGCCATGAATGCAGCCTGCAGCTTCTCTGGTGGGGTCATCCGCTACCTCCTGATGCCCCCTGTATTCTCCGCCCGCTGCCGGTGCCCGCTCTCGATCCCAGTCGCCATTGGAGAAACGGCCGTTAGCCCACCCTCGATGGAAGACTTTGACGTCGTGGTGATCGGGGCGGGCTTTGGTGGGCTGGCCGCTGCGCTGGAGGCCGCTGAGCGCGGCCTGCGGGTGGGGCTGTGTGAGGCCATGAAGTACCCCGGCGGGTGCGCCAGCACGTTCACCCGCGATGGGGTGCAGTATGAGTCCGGCGCGACCCTGTTCTCTGGGCTCGACGAGGCCCAGCTGTTTGGCCAGTGGCGCACCCGCCGTGATCTGCCGGTGCACTTTGAGCGGCTGGCGGTGCCCATTGAGCTGCGCACCCCGGCGATGACCCTGCCGGTGCCCGATGATCGGGCGGCGCTGATCGACGCGTTCTGCCAGATGCCTGATGCTCCGGTCCGCCAAATCCAGTCGTTCTTCGCCGAGCAGGCAGCGGTCTCGGAAGCGCTGTGGCCGATCTTTGATGATCCGGCACGGCTGCCGCCGCTGTCCTGGCGCGCCATCGGCTGGCACCTGCGCCGGCTGCACCGCTACCGGGTCTTGCCTCGACTGGTGGGCCGCCCGCTGCTCTCGGTCCTTCGACGACATCGACTCGATGGCTTCGAGCCGCTCCGCCACTACCTGGACGCCCTCTGTCAGATCACCGTCCAGGCCAGCGTGGCGGAGGCCGAGGCGCCGTTTGCCCTGTCGACGATGGACTACTGCTTCCGCGGCACCGGTCACATCCACGGTGGCATCGGCGCGCTGGCCTGGGCGATGGTCGAGGCGATCAAGGGCCTGGGCGGCTCGGTCATGCTCTCCAGCCGGGTCCGCGCGCTGAAGGCGGACGGCGGGGGCTGGCTGATCCAGACCCGCGGTCGCCAGCTTCGAGCGCCGCTGGTGGTGGCCAACCTGCTGCCCCAGGCCGCGGCGAGCCTCCTGCCGACCCCCCCGCCGGCGCTGTCCCGTCACGGGCAGCAGGTTGCGGAGGGCTGGGGAGCGGCGATGCTGTACCGCACCGTGCGCCTGTCCGAGCGCCCCGAGCCCTTCCACCTGGAGCTGGTCGCGGATCCGAGCAAGCCATTCATTGAGGGTAACCATGTGTTTTGCTCGGTCAGTGGTCAGAGTGAGTCCGCTCGTGCGCCGGATGGTCTTCGCACCCTGACCGCCTCGACTCATGTGCCGATGGGGCGCCTGCGCGAGTCCACTCAGTCCGATCAGGCGCGCTACATCGCCGGCATTCAGGACGCGATGCGGCAGACCATCGCCCAGCGGGCGCCAGAGCTGGCGGCGGGAACGGCCTCGGAGCTGACCGCCAGCCCGCGGACCTTCGCCCGGTTCACCCGGCGGCCTGAGGGCCTGGTCGGCGGCATACCGCGTCGGTCGGGGCTGTGGAACTACCGCGGCCTGCTGCCTCGGCCTGTGCTGCCGGGCCTGTACCTCGTGGGCGACTCGGTCTTTCCCGGCCAGAGCACCCTGGCGACCGCGGCGGGTGGGGTGCGGACGGTGCGAGCGGCGCTGGCAGGCTCAGCGGTGATCGCGGCCTGATTCGCCTCAGTCCAGGCTCAGCCACTCGGCGCGCAGGCGGAAGTCGGGGCTGGCGCCTTCCTGCCAGATCACCACGGCCTTCTCGCCACCCACTACGGTCAGATCGACCCCATAGACCGACGGCGCGGCCACGGTCTGCAGCGCGGTGGTGCTCACCACTCCGTCGGTGGTGATGGTGGAGAGGTTCAGGGCATTGTAGATGCCATCCTCGATGCTCATCGTCACCACCGCGGCACCGTCTCGCCAGGCTGCCATCCGGGCGCTGTGGCTGAAGCTGGGCAGGTCGAGGGCGATGTCCTCGCCGGACGGAAGCCGAACCCAGACGATGCCGGTGTCGGTGTCCCAGGCGCTCCACAGCCCATCGTCGGTGGAGAGCAGCGCGGGACGGGCGCCGGGATCGCCCAGGGCCGTCGCCGTGCTGCCCAGCGGGGTCTGCCAGGCGGTGGGCGCGGTCGAGGTCACCGAGTCCTCCTGCCAGGCCAGCACTGTGGCCCCCTCGTGCACAGCGACATCGACCGCGGTCTGGCTGAACTCGGTGTCCAGCTCGGCGTCTTGGCCCTCACCACGGAGGGAACCATCGGGGTTGATCTCGACGGCGAAGACCTGAAAACCGGTCGCGTCCTCGTGCCCCCAGGAGCCGGAGAGGACAAAGCCATCCGGCAGCGCAGCGAGGCGGGGCAGGGTCGCGTTGCCGGTGACCACTGTGCCGTTGCGCTCGGCGGCGAGGGGGATCACCTCGGTCGTCGGCTGACCGCTGAGGTCGTACAGCCGGTAGCGAATGGCCAGGCCGCTGGACTGGGTCGAGGCGATCCAGGCGACGAGCAGGTGCTCACCGGAGACCGCCAGCACCGGATCCAGCTCGTTGTCCTCGCCCTCGGTCACCGCGATGGGGTCGATCTCGACGCTGCCATCGCAGCCCAATCTGGAGAGGAAGACGTCGAAGGTGTTGAAGTCGTTGGGGCGGTTCCAGGCCACCCAGATCTGGGCGCCGTCGAAGGTGGCGGTGCCATGGATCTGGGTGTCGGGTCCGTCGAGATCCGGCTCCGTGAGCTGATCAGACCATGCGTCGATGCAGTCCTGAGCGGCGGCGCTGTTGTGGCCAGAGTGCGCTTCGCTGGTGTCGTCGGGTCCGCCGCTGCAGGCGAGAAGAAGCAAGAACATTGTCGCAGGATACCCCACACCCCTCCCGGTGAGGGCAGCGGCTTCTCGGTGAGGGCGGATGACGCCTCACCATTCGGCAGGACCACGGCGCGATGCCCTCGCCGCTCAGCGCCGCCCTGCGAGCACGGGTAGTTCTGCTCGTCCCTTCGAATTGGTCGGTATGGCCGCCATTTGTTACGGTCCTGATCGTCTGCCGGGAGAGGATCATGGGTCGCATTGTGATCGCCGTGCAGCGCCTTGCGTGTGTCAGCAGCCTCCAGGCTGCTGCGGTGCCAGGAGCCCTGTGGGGGAATCGGGCTGTGGCGACAGGGTGCGCAGCGCTTGAGGAGGAAGCGCCTCCTTGCATCCGGTGTTCCCGTATCCTCCAAGCCTCGGTGGCGTGCGATGTCCGATGAACCCTTGCTTCCTGAGCGCTATCGCGACGCGGGGCTGCTGGGCGAGGGCGGCATGGGCGAGGTCCGCCGGGTGGTCGACACCTGGCTTGATCGCACCGTCGCGCTGAAGATCCTGCACGCTGACACGCCCCGCTCTGAGGTCGCCCTTGCCCGCTTCCTCCGCGAGGCTCGGATCACGGCTCGGCTGGAGCATCCGGGCATCATCCCGGTCTATGACGTCGGCTACCTCAGCGACGGGCGGGTGTACTTCACCATGAAGGTGATCCGGGGTCGAACCCTGGGGACGATGATCGAGTCGGTCCACGCGGCCTCGACTGACCGGTGGCGATCCACCGACGATGGCTGGACTTTTCGACGACTGATCGACACCTTCTACCGGGCGTGTCAGGCGATCGCTTCGGCCCATGTCCGGCGCATTGTGCATCGCGATCTCAAGCCGGAGAACATCATGGTCGGGCCGTTTGGTGAGATCATGGTTCTGGACTGGGGACTGGCCCGGGATCTGACGGTCGATGATGGCGATGCCCCGGCCTCTCCGCTCGCACCCACCCATGTGGCCACCACCCGCGACGATGTCATCCAGGGAACCCTCCGCTACATGGCTCCGGAGCAGGCGATGGCGGCCGACGATCGGCTCGGTCCACAGGCTGATGTCTACGCCCTGGGCTGCATCCTGTACGAGATCCTCACCGGCTCGCCGCCCCATCGGATCACCAGCCCGGAGCAGCTCCTGATCGCGGCGCTCAAGGGCCCCCCCACGCCCTCGCTGCTGGTGCGTCCAGGAGAGCGGGCGCGCACCGGACGGGGGGTGCCGATCGACCTGTGGCGGATCTGCGAGACGGCGCTGTCGTTTCCGGTGGGCGAGCGTCCGCTGGATGCCAGCGCGCTCGCCAAGCAGCTCCGCGACTGGCTGGCGGGCGCTCGGCGACAGGAGGAAGCCCGCGCGCTCGTCGAGCAGGCCGATGCCCTCCGGGCGCGGGTCGCCGGGCTGCGGCTGGCGGCCCAGCGTCGACGCCGCGAGGCCGTCGAGGCTGGTCGGGTGATCTCTCCGCTAGCGCCGGTCCCGGAGCGTCGCGCGGTCTGGTCACTGGAGGACGAGGCGGGCTCTCTGGAGGCAGAGGCTGAGCAGGTCGAGCACACCCTCCTCCAGGCCCTGCGCTCTGCGCTCCAGCACGCTCCGGACTTGCCGGTGGCCCACCGCATCCTCGCCGAGCACTACCATGCCCGGCATTCGGCCTCGGAGGCGGCCGGGGATCACGTCGCTGCGGCGCGCTTCGAGGCCCGGCTGGCCGAGCACGACGATGGCCGGTTCGCCGACTGGCTGCATGGAGATGGCCAGCTCTCGCTGACCAGCGAGCCCCCGGGGGCGTTTGCGGTCCTGCACCGCTTCGTCGAGCGCGACCGCCGCCTGCACTGCGAGCCGCTGACCGTGCTGGGCTCTACCCCGATCGTTGGACTGAACATCTCGCGAGGAAGCTACCTCCTGACCCTGCGCAGCCCGGGCTGCGCAGAGGTTCGCTACCCGGTCCGGATCGGCCGCGGCGAGCACTGGGAGGGCCAGGTGCGCCTGCCCACCCTGGCGATGGCCGGTGAGGATGTCGTCGTGCCGGCCGGCTGGTGCCTGATCGGCGGCGATGACGACGCCATCGACAGCCTGCCCCGCCAGCACGTCTGGATTCCGGACTTCGCCATCCAGCAGGTCCCGGTGACCAACGCCAAGTACATCGACTTCCTCGATGCACTCCTCGCCTCTGGTCGAGAAGAAGAGGCGCTGCTGTATGTGCCCCGCGAGCGCAGCGTCCGCTCTGGGCGCGCTGGGGCGATGCTGTATGGCCGTCGAGGCGACGGCGGCTTCTGCCTGGTTCCCAACACCGAGGGAGACATGTGGCAGCCAGACTGGCCGGTCTTGATGGTGACCTGGCATGCCGCGGTGGCCTATGCCCGCTGGTGCTCTGAGCGGGACGGTCTGCCCTGGCGGCTGCCGGGCGAGCTGGAGTGGGAGAAGGCGGCGCGCGGTGTCGATGGGCGCACCTACCCGTGGGGCGACTTCCTCGATCTGACCTGGTGCTGTGTGCTGGCCAGCCACGAAGGCCGCCAGGTGCCGGTCAGCGTCGCTGCTTATCCGGAGGACGTCAGCCCCTACGGCGTGCGCGGGATGGGCGGTAATGCCCGAGACTGGTGCGCCGAGCCGTTCACCGTCGCGGGACCGGACGAGCCGGTCCCCGGTCCCCAGGTGGCCGGCGATGCCGACACCATGCGCGTGGCCCGCGGGGGGGCTTGGTACTCCGCTGCACGGGATGCCCGGGTCTGTACCCGAATTCGGGCGCCCCAGGGGCTCAACCGCGGCGGGATTGGGATCCGGCTGGTGCGATCGCTGTAGGGCTCACTCTGGCGACTGGGCAGGGGTGAAGCGCTCGACCCAGGGCTGGGCCGTGATCGAGGCGGTCGCACCGGCCAGGGTGACCGTGGCGGTCTGTCCTGCCACCGACACCACCGCCTGACCCTGCGGGGTCTCGACGAGGTGCTCGCCGCGCTGTCCGGTGGTCAGAGCGCTCCGCGCCAGCCACAGCGACTGGCTGCGCACCGCGCTGGCGCGCCGGCTGTTGAGATCGATGGTCAGGCGCCCGCTGAACGTGGCGACCGAGGCTGAGATTGCGGCCAGGATGATGATCATCAGGGCCATCACATGTCCGCGCTGCATGCTTCCTCCAGCGGGATGACGATCTGGGTGTGCTGGGCTCGTGAGGCCCGGACGGTGTGGGTGAACCGCAGCTCGAGCCGGTCTGGCAAGCGGCTCATCTCTGTGATCCCCCTGGCGAGGGCCTGGCTGCTGCCGCAGCTGTCTGCGCGCACCAGCACGCCGTCCTCGAGCTGGTAGTCAATCGTGCAGCCGCGGTGCTGGAACTGCACGGCGTCGGCTTGCATGGTGCTGTTTTGCTGATCGATGTGCAGGCTCTCGGACACGGTGCGGACCTGATCGGCGGTCCTTAGGTGCCACATGCCCACGGCGATGCGGTCCTCAATGCCCAGGGCGTAGCTGTACATCAAGGGAACCAGGAGGGCGAGCAGCGACAGGCAGATCGCCAGCTCGGTCAAGGTGAAGCCGTCTCGGCGTGATCGGTTCATGGGGCAAACACCGTCAGGGATCGGGTCGCGGGGCTGCCCGCTGGTCCATCCCAGGTGAGGGCCAGGGTGAGGAGCTTCCCTGCCTGCTGCTGGGTGATCGTGGCGCCGGGAAGGCTGCTGATCAGGTGGGCTGGTGGCTCGATGCTGCCCTGGCCGCTCATGGCACACTGGGCGTGGTAGTCGAGCAGGATCTGCGCCTGCTCCTGCTGCAATTCGGCGAGGCCGAGGAGCTGGACGCGCCGGGTGGCGTCGCCCAAGCAGGCGGTCATGATGCCGAGCATTGCCACGACAATCATCAGCTCGACGAGGGTCACGCCGCGTCGATGGCTCATGTCTCCTCCTGGGTCCACAGGGTTGCGATCGGGGTGCGGATTCGGCCGGAGCCGCCGCAGCGGCTGCACGCCGCAGCGTCGCCGTCGGGGCATGGAGTGGTCTGGAGGTGCTGGTGCAGCACCCCACGAAGCGTCTCGGAGAGCACCGCCGGGTCGGCGCCCAGATCGCGCATGCGCTGGCTGGCCTCGGCAGCGGAGCCAGCGTGCAGGCCGACAATGACCAGCCGGCCGGTGTGGGCGGCCTCCAGGGCCAGGGCGGCTTCCTCCGGACGGCGGACCTCGCCAAGGGCGAGCACATCGACGTCTTGTCGGAGCGCTCCGACCAGGGCCTCCTCGGCGGTCAGTCCGCGCTCGGGGCACAGCTCGACCTGATCGACGGGAATCCCGGCCAGCCGCAGCCGCTGCTCGACGGGATCTTCGATGCTCAGGTGGGCGCCGTCGCGGTGCTGCGCCAGGAAGCGGAGGGCGGCGTAGACGGTGGTGGTCTTGCCGCCGCCGGAGGGACCCGCGATGATCACCAGTCCGCTGCGCTGCGAGAGCAGCTCGGTCAGCCGTGCGAGGAGCTCCGTGGACAGGCCCAGCTCATCGAGGGTGTACAGCTGGCCAAACAGCCGGAGCGCGACCCGCTCGCCCAGCGCGGTGGGGAGGAACGAGGCCCGGGCGTCGGCGGCGACACCGGCGCGTGGGATCCGACCCTCCTGCACCACGTCGCTGCGGTAGGGCAGGCAGCCCGCGAGGTGCTTGAGGGCCGCGGTCAGGCGCTGCCCAGTGGACTGGGACACCTCGGCGAGGTCGACCATCGCTCCGGCCAGCCGCATGCGGATGCGGTGGACCTCGCCAGATGCCTCGACGTGAACGTCGGAGGCACCCGCAGCGGTGGCGATCCCCAGCAGCGCACGGGCGGCGCGAAGCGGGGACCACGGACCCTTGACGTAGGCCATCCAGGCCGCGGCATCCGCGGCGGCGCGACCGGATGCCGAAGGGGCCGCGAGCGCCGCGGCGATCGGGGTTCGGAGGGGGCTCGGGAGCCGCCGCAGCGTGCCGGAGCGCAGCCGGACGCCGTCGTCCTCCAGCGTGTCCATCTCGTCAAAGGGGACGAAGTCGGTGCGCAGCCACCGCCCGGGCAGCTGCAGTCCCTCTCGGCTGCTGCCATCACCACGCAAGAACATTGCCATACACCGAGAAGAAGGCGATGCCGACGGCGAGTACTGCGACACCAGCGATGAGCAGCGCGGCGGTGTGGATGCGCAGGATCGCGCTGGGCAGGGTGCGGCTCCGCTGGATCCGATCCTGCGCGGCGAGGGCCTCAGCCGCGAGGGCGGTGGTGCCGGTCTGTGCGCCGCCGACCAGCATGGCTGCCTCCAGCTCGGCCAGCAGCGTGCCGCCGCTGCTGGCAGTGCCGGCCTCCAGCGCCTGGGCAAGCCCCTCGGCGTCTCTCTGCTGGCTGGGCAGGCACCACACCGCGGAGGCCCGCAGCGCCGCGGGGAGCGGCGCACCGGCGGCGGTGAGCTGCGCCAGGCTCTCCAGGAACGCGCCCCGGTGCACCAGGGACCATCCATTGAGCAGCGGCAGCGGCAGCCGACCGTGGACCGCTGCGGCCAGCAGCCCCAGCAGCCCTGCGCTGAGGGCGGTCGCGCCAAGCAGCGGCGCTGGGGAGATCACGTCGCTGGACATGTCGGCCAGCGCTGGTGTCATCACGCCAGCGATCATTCCGCTGGCCATCAGCACTGCCGCGGCCAGAACCAGCGGGTAGGTGCCGGCCGCGCGCAGCCGCTGGGTGTTGGTGGTCAGGGCGGCTGCGATCTGGACCTGTCCCGACAGCGCGGCCGGAACATCTGCCACCGTCGAGCGCTGCACCGCCTGGGTCAGGCGCGTGTCCAGGCCCGCCTGAGCGGCGGCCGCCGCCAGGGGCGTGCCGCTGCCCAGAGCCGTGATCAAGGCCGCAGCTTGATCTTCATCCAGCCCGCTGTGCAGGCCGTTGTGGTTCATGCGCACCAGAGCGCCTTGGAGATCGACGGGGCTCACATGTTCACCGAGATGCTGGCGATGATCTGGTAGATGTTCACGGTGATCAGGCTGGCGATGCCGACGAGGCCGCCGATGCCGATCAACTTCACGATGCTGACCAGGCGCTGCTGTGCCTGCTCGGCGAGGACCAGAGAGCGATCGATGATCAGATCGAGCTCGGCGACCGAGGACCCGTCCTGAGCCAGCAGCGGCAGCCGCTCGCTGAATTCGCGGCGTGCCTCCGGCGATGCTCCTGCGGCCGCCATGCCGGCGGCCACTGCGGCTTGGCGCGCCCGCTCGTAGTGCAGTGACCAGTTCCATGGCCGCTGGCGTGAGAGCAGCCGGGTCCCCACAGGCAGAAAGACAATCAGCGCACCCAGACCGAGCGTCGCGAGCTGGATGAAGTCGAAGGATGGGTCGACGGTCATCTCCTGGAGGGTCGGCAGGATCTTGCTCCGCAGCATCAGGATGCTGAACCCCTGGAGCACACTCACCATCGCCAGGTAGCCCATCGTCTGGAGCAGAGGCAGCTGAAAGATCAGCGGCGATGGCAGGGCGGCGAGTCGCTCCTGAGTCGGCCGGAGTGCGCTGGGTGAGTGCTGCGCAAGGTGGCGCAGCTCCTCGCTGAGGTTCAGGTAGCGAAGGCTGGTGTCCAGATCGCCAGACTCGGCGTGGCTGGCTGCGCTTGGCTCGCCGAGATCTCGGAGGAGCGTGCCGAGGGGACGACCCTCGGCCAGGGTGTGGCCGACCAGGAGCACGGTCATGCGTTGGTGGTTCACATCGCCGCCTGGGACAGAAGGGGGAGGAAGATGAGGAACAGGATGGGGGCGAGTCCCAACACTCCGAGCCCCGCTGCAGCGAGCGGGGCGAGGTGGCGGAACATCGCGGCGTGGCCCTCGCCCTCGCGGACCATCTCA
>Ga0115012_10000525_pt1 | contig 21751 bp, 10 predicted proteins | sample TroAtlMetagenome_FD_88706 | JGI IMG/M metagenome (GOLD analysis project Ga0115012, IMG submission 88706) | Marine eukaryotic phytoplankton communities from Atlantic Ocean - Tropical Atlantic ANT10 Metagenome | ecosystem: Environmental > Aquatic > Marine > Oceanic | place: Tropical Atlantic...
ACTGGAATCAATGTAGCAGGTAGTGCTGACGATGTTTCGTTGTCGAACACCTCGGTAAGTGGATTCGGCGTTGGAATCAGTATGAATGGTGGAGATCTGTACCTAGGTGGTACTCCTCAAGTCCGTTCAGGATCCGGTGCTCTAATTGTCGCTGACCGTGCAGGTATTGAAGCAGAAGATGTAGATATCACCATCAATGGTGCAACCATAGAAGTTGACGACACAACTGGTGTCGCAGTTGATGCGGTTAGCACAGGTGGCACCACTCTCCTTGACATCACTGAGTTGTCAACAGATGGTGGAATTGGTGTTCTAGCCGATGGTCACAAGTTGTTCCGCTGGAATGGCGGTACAAGTGCTTCAGATACAACTCTAAAGACAATCAATGCAGCTACTGGTTCAATCGAGAACATGACATGGCCTAACACTGGCACCCAGATTAATGCGGGTCCATTCAGTACCATTACAAGCGTTGGAAACGGAGTCTTGGATTCAACTAAGTTGACTCTAACAAGTTCCTCAATAATCCATGAAGGTAACCTATTGGATCTTGATGTAACTCATATGGGTACAGCAGCAACTGATGTCGGTCTAGTGATTCGTTCCACTGAGGATTATACTCCTCTTGGAATACCACTGGTAGCTCATTCAAGATCTGAGTACGTGAGCCCTTCGTGGCGCACTCGTGCCGGTGCTACCGTTGTTACTGACGGTGACATGAGCGATTGGATTGGAGAGTACACTGCAGAGACAAACATTGCAGACGATATGATGCCAGGTGTGGTCGCTGAGAACACATCTAGTGGTGGTGGAATGAGAGTCACATGGGATTCATCCAATGTGTACATTGGACTCACTGGAGTAACATTCACTGTATCTGATGGAATGGTATACCTTGACACTGTAGCTGGTGGAAGTAGCGTTGGAGATAACTGGTACGTCAGTCATAACCTGCCGTTCCAGGCTGACTTCATGCTATACGCAGAAGATGCAACTAGCTGGGGACTCAAGCGTGTAACACCAACTGGAAATTGGGTGGATGTTACTGCAGCATGTACTGGAATTACATCTCATGTAGGATTTGGATATCCAGGAGTTACTTCGACATGGAGTTTGAACTCTGAGTTCGCGATTCCATGGTCTTGTATCGGTTCTCCAACTGAAGATGTACGATGGTTAGCTACCGTACAGAGCGAGAATACTGGGCACGTTCTTGCTGTATTCCCACCACAAACATGGGATGCAGCGAATGCTACTGCTCAGAGTTTCTACGACTTCGGTAACTTCGATCTTGGTGGTGTTGACCTACCTGACGGAACATTAGATGACTTCTTGCTCATCTACCGAACCTATGCAGGTACAACAGTACCAACACCTGCTCGTCCTTACGACATCATCGTTAAGGTTCGAGATGCTGACAATAACTACTGGGATTGGGGAACTGAGACCAACGTTATGATGAGCACTAACCAGGAAGTTGAGATTGATATCCTACGTGCTAAGCCTGTAATTCAGAACCTTGTTGACATTACTGTTGACGAGGATACTGGTCTAACATCGATTAGTATGACTGATTTGGCTCAGGACTATCAGGATCAGGCAGCAACCCTAACATGGGAAGTTGTTGATTCTGCGGCTAATACGCATACATACATTACACCGTATAGCTATGCTCTGAATGGCCACAGTCTAGATGTCACTACACTACAGGATCAGTTCGGAGGTCATCGCTTGAAGGCAACAGTGACTGACAGTGACGGTTTGAATTCTACTCAGACCTTCCACTGGAACGTCACTAACGTGAACGATAAGCCAGTAATGTGTAACACTGTACGAACTGACTGTACATTGATGATATACGATGGAGGATCTGCAGAGACCTTCAACATCCGAGACGAGCAAGCTGTTGATGGAGCCACTGGTTTCACCATCCCACGTTCTCTTGGTAGTGTATACAATGTCTCTGGCAGTTTCATCATCGATATGGCTAACGAGAACGAGCAGACGGATAACAACCCATACCCTGTACCTCAGACCTATGTTTGGAGTGCTAACGAGGGCGAATGTATTCCGTTCACTGTTGAGATGGCAAGTACAACTGACTTACTGTTGACTGAGAATAGTACGAACGAGGACGGTGGTTCTTGTGAGATTGTATTCGGTCTAAGTGATGGCGTGGATAGTGCTGATAACGAGTCGATTACATTCATTGTTAACCCGATTAACGATGCTCCAGTAATCCCTGAGTTTGATGCAGTCACTGAGACATGGATTGAAGTTGCTAACGGAGAGAAATTATACACAGGTGATCAAAATGATTGGTACATTGTACTAACTGAGGATGACACCAATGTCGATAATCTCACGTTCAACTTGGCTAAGATGATGTCAGATATTGACCATCAACAGTCAGATTACCAGTGGGAAGTTGCGAAGACCTCGATGTGCGATTATGATCATTACTTCACAATTGCATTAGATCAAGATACTGAGGATATGACAATCACTCTGATTCCGGATGCTACAACAACAGCACCGGCGAGTGAATACGACTTCCTACAGGATGCTGATGGAGATGGTATACGTGACGGTGGAATCCACCAAATACCTCCTGCAAGTGGTACTTACTGTACTGTTTCACTTTGGTTGAATGATACTGCTGAAGCACCGAGTTACATCAACTACAGTCAGGCTGGTTACGATACCTACAATCAGAGGTCCGATAGAGTGACTCTCAACATACGTGTAGACAACGTACCTGAAGCTGTGCCGGATTATCAATTCGACACTGATTTCGGATTCGACTTCGTGAATGTTGATGCAGTATTGCCTGGTACTCGAGTACCATACAAGGTAGTTATCACAAACGATGGAGATGATCCTACGCTGTACAATTATGGCCACGATCTTCAAATCCGGTTTACTGCAAATGATAACCCAGGTATCCAACATCAGGTAACACTGGAGTGGGAGAAGGGCGAGGTTCCTGGAATCGGTGAAACTGTTACAGTTCAGGGTTACATAACAATGAACACAGCAACTGATGAGGTAGAGTCATTTATCGAAGTGAGGACAATTGATCCATTCACTGAGGCATATGTGACAGATAACTTCCGTCGACCTGCGCTTGAAGAAGGCAACTGGGCGAATAACAACATGACCACAACCGATACGGGCGATGCTCTACCGAAGATGGTCGGTCTACGTCCAGCAACTTCAGTTGCATCGTTTGTACCTGGACTCATGTCTGTGGCGCTAGTAGGTCTCTTCTTAGGTCTCACACTATTCTCGGCTCGCCGAGAAGAAGATGATGAGATTGTCGAGGAGATGTATGTCGATGAAGACGCAGTCAGCCCAGTAATTGCAACGATTCTGCTAGTAGCGATCACAGTCGTACTATCCGGTACGCTCTATGTGTGGTCGTCGTCTCTAGCAGATACCTCTGGCAAGGCAGCTCCAAGAGTAACAGCATTGACTGATACCTTCGTGACTTCTGATGATGCTAACGATTGGTCTTGGAAGATCACAGTTAACGGTGCTCAGAACGAACTTGCAACTCAGGCAGTGCGTGTACAATTGGAATGGACTGACTCGAATGGAGAACAACAATTCCGTGATTACAACATGACGGACAAGTATGTTGGTGAGGATTCGTGTGCAAGCTATACCACTGGAGATGCTACTGGTGATTGTGGTCTATATGGTCGTAATCCATCCAACAGTGATGCAATGGTGACCTTCAAGGATGACATTGATTGTTCTCCTGCAGGTGATTGTACCACTGGCTTTGGTGCAGGCGATATCATCTATATTTTGATGACTGATCCTGGTACTGGAGAGTTGATTGACGGTATGAGCATTTCAGTGATTTATGCACCTGGTTCTCAGGCTGCTACACCATTGTTGTCCTACACTGGAACAACGAACCCACCGCGGCTCGCTGCTTGAGTAGATCGTACGAAGAAACGGATTGGGGGCTTAGCCCCCAGTCCACTTCGGTCGATGAGACTAAGGAGACGTTAGTCTAGGGTGATTTGTATGGAATCCGTCCGCGCTGTTGCCTTCGATTGCGATGGCGTTCTTGCAGATGCTGGTTCATCTTGGGCCGTTATCCATTCTCACTTTGGAACAGGTGATGCAACTTTACTGACTGCATTCTTGAATCAGGAGATTTCTGATGATGAATTCATGAGAGATGACATACGTCAGTGGAAAGAGGTTCAGCCGAAGATCCATCGTGATGAATTGTTCAGGTGTTATTCTGGAGTCCAGTTAATGGAAGGTGCTAGAGATGTTGTTTCGGCTTTACAGAATAGAGGGATTCATGTCGTAATCATTTCCGCAGGTGTTGATTTATTTGTTTCTGCAATCGCTTCAATGCTTAAGGTAGATGATTGGGCAGCTAACGGTTTTTCTTATGATGATGACGGATTCCTTTTGGATGACGGAGTATGTCGAGTTCCTGCTTGGGACAAAGGAGAAATGATTCAGAAATTAATCCGAATTCATGGCTTTGATCCATCTCAAGTGGTTAGTGTAGGTGACAGTAGTATGGATCTTTCAATGCATGTTTCTGGTAGCCGATTTATTGGATTCAATCCTACAAGGGAAGAAGCACATTCTGCCTTTAATTCGGCCAATGTTCCTGTCGTTCCAGGTCCTGATCTTCGGGACATATGGCCCATTCTTTTCGAGGGGGAGGAATTCCCTGAGGAGTTGTGAAAAGTGGCTCGTCAAATCATATGTTTTTGCATTGTAGTCGTTCTGTTTTTACCTGGCTGTATTTCTTCTGATCAATCTTCAATGGTTGATGATAGTGACTCTTCAATCGAACTCGTAGTCTGGCATTCTTTCGCTGCAGAAAGTAAAGAGCAGGCCACTTTTGAGTCAAGAATTGAGGTATTTATGGCCTCCAACCCGGGTGTAGAGGTCAAGATTTCTGCTATTCCGTATCCTGAGGCAGATCAACAATTCATGATTGCTGCGCAGGGAGGAGAGGCTCCCGATATTGTTCGCCTTTCGTCCGATCAATTGGGAAAGATTGGCGATATTAGAGTTGGCGGGCAACCGTTGCTTGAAGATCTTCGTACTCACCTGACTCCTATCGATCGAGCGAAATTTGATCCAAGAGCACTTAACGCAATGAGGTATGATGGGGATTTACTTGGAATTCCAGCGAGCCAAGACTGTCTTAGTTTGCTATATAATCCACTTCTTTTTGATGCAGCAGGGGTTGATTATCCAAATGAAAATTGGACATTAGACGACATGTTGCTAGCATCATTATCTCTAACTTCAGGAGATGTAAACGGGTTGGCTCTCCCTGTAAAGAATGCATATTGGTGGTTTGGCTTCCAATCAGGATTTGGAGGTTCTCTTTTCGATCAGAATGGTACACCTACATTGGATTCTAATGGTTCTGCTGATGCAATGGATTGGTTATTGGATTTAGAGTTGGAACATGGTGTAGTGGAGACTGGAACTCAGACTGAATCTATGAAGACCCAGTTTTTGAGTTCAAAGGCTGCCATGATTGTTGATGGTCCTTGGAATTGGGCAACATATGAAGCAGGTAGGATACCTGTTCAACAGTCTATTCTTCCAATTGTTTCTGATACCGAAGAACGTGTAGCTCCTCTGGTAACTTACAAGGGATGGTCTGTAAGTAAACAATCGTTAAACAAAGAGTGGTCTACGAAATTAGCACTGTTCCTATCTTCTTCAGAGGTTCAGAAGGAATTTGCTATTGAGACATACACTATGCCTACACATGTTGACCTTTATGCTGATCCAGATATATCTGAAAATGTAGTTATTTCTGGTTTTCTTAATCAGTTGATGGAAGGGACTCCTGCACCTACAACTAGAGCTATGGCTATGGTATACGACCCCTTAGTCACTGCATTTGAGAATGTATATGCTGGCGAAATGACTTCTTCTGAGGCATTATTACTTGCAGATCAAGCTCTTGAATCTGATTTGGAGGGTTTGGAATGAAAAGAGTATTTGTAATCACAATTTTGTCCTTTTTGTTTTTACTTCCGATTGGTCATGCTTCTGAAATTATTGGTATTGAGGCAGATGGTGATGTTGGTTATCGGCAAGTTGGATTGATTTGGACTACTGATTCTCCTACTGAAGAAGGAACTTTATTTGAGATATGGGTAAGTAATGCATCTATTGTTGATACTGCAAATGCTACCAAACATTCAGAAGTTAGAGTGGGTAATGTATCAGGAATTATTCAGCCAGATATTGGAGAATGGTATGATGATTGTCTCTTCGATTCGGGAGAGGGGGATTGGACGCCAGTCCATCGAGATTTAGATGGGACGGCTGTAGTCTCCGTGGGAGCAATAGGGGTAAATTGCACATTAACTGGCCTTCCCTCGGGAATAGAAATTTATCTTGCTGTAAAATCTACTACTCCAAATGGAGAATCGTTCCTTTCTTCTTCAATATCTAGTTCGTCTACTATGTCTGATGAAGAAATAATTGTCATTGAAACCTCTCCTTACGTTTTTGCAATTGGTTCTATTGCCTTGAGTGTTCTAATCTTACTTTTTGTTCTTAGGTGGATGGATTATCGAGATGGAAGAACAACTTCACGTTTCGCTCATCTTTACATCGCTCCCGCAATCCTTGCTCTTTCAGTTCTCACCTTCTATCCTGTTTTGTATGGGATTTGGTTATCTTTCACCAATGCAGACCAATCACATTTAGGTGATCAAAGTTTTATCGGTATAGATAATTTCATCACAGTAATTTCTACTTCTGGATTTTTTAGAGTTACAGGCTTTACATTAATTTGGTCTGTTGTGAATGTAGCCGCCCATATTGGATTCGGTTTACTACTAGCAATGGCATTAAATTCTGATGATTTGAAGGGAAAAACTGCATATCGTACTGCACTTCTATTGCCTTGGGCAATTCCTTCCTACATTTCGGTTTTAGTTTGGAGAGGTTTGTATGAGCCTGCAGGGGCTTTGAATGATTTTCTTGGAACTAATCTGAATCTGTTAGCCGATGCTAACGGTGCAAGAATTGTGGTAATTTTAGTAAATATTTGGTTAGGGATTCCTTTCATGATGATGTCTATTTCGGGAGCTTTACAGGCATTGCCAAAAGATATGTACGAAGCAGCAGAAGTTGATGGTATTAACAAATTTTCACGTTTCAGATATCTTACATTACCTAATCTCAAAAGTGCATTAGTTCCATTGTCTTTACTTGGTTTTATTTGGACATTCAATATGTTCAATGTTATTTATCTCATGACCGACGGTGGCCCAAACTTAGATTTCGATGGCCCTGGATCTACAGATATTCTGATTACATATGTTTACGATGTTGCTTTTAGAGATGGAGCATATGGGGTAGCAGCTGCTTGGTCTGTAGTGATTTTCGTAATGTTGGTGGTCTTTTCATGGACTTATATGAAGAAGACAAATGCTACGGAGGCAGTCACATGATCAGTGCCAAATCCGTGGCATCAGAGCCCCCAGATGATCTAGCAAGTAAGTGGTATGTTCCTGCAGAAGTTGATTCCTTACGAAACTTGTATCCGATTGTCGTCGCTATCAATTTTGTTTCTTTGTGTATTTTTGTTCTTCGAGGAGACTCAGATTCAATTTTTTCATCATCTATGCAAATGATTGTATCAGTAGTTATTCTTATGTTATTATCTAAATTAGATCAAGGTCAACGTTTCATTCGAGATGGAGTAATTTCAATTTCCGGACTTGCTTTGCTATTATCGGTTTTACAATTTTTGTCAGGGCCTCAAATTTTAATCGACTTTTGGATGATGCTTTGGACATCTCTACCTGCAGTATTGGTAATATATTCTGTTTCTAAACCGATTGTTACTCTGTGGGCATCAGGTAATCAAACAGTCAGATCTGCAGAATTAGGCCTTTCTAGAAATAGAAGTGTTAGTCGATTCCATGGCATGGTTTTCCGTCATGTTGCTCTCCTACATGCTGTTGCGTTTGTACTTCTTCCAATACTTTGGATTGTGGATGTAGCATTGTCTCCGGGAAATTCTCTTGGTGGAGAATTTTTCGAAACGGTGACCTTTGAGCATTTTTCTCATATTTTATCTTCAGAATCATTTTGGATTTGGACTCGTAATTCAGTTATCGTATCTATTGGCACTACAATATTGGGGCTTGCACTAGCAATTCCTGCAGGATATGCATTTAGCAGATTCAAATTCCGTGGAAGGGATTATGCTATGTTTTCATTCCTTCTTGTTCAGATGTTTCCAGGAGTGATAATCCTTGTACCCTATTTCTTGGTAATGAAAGCTCTTGGTTTATTGAATACCTCACTTGGCCTCATTCTAGCATATTCTGTCACAGCTTTACCATTGTGTGTTTGGATGTTGAAAGGATTTTTTGATACTGTACCTAAGGAATTAGAAGAAGCAGCATTGGTTGATGGATGCAATCAAAATCAAGTCTTTTGGAGAATCATTCTTCCTCTATCCCTTCCGGCAGTGGCAGTAACTGCGTTATTTTCATTCCTTGCTGCATGGAATGAATTTTTGTTGGCTTTGACCTTCAATACTAGTGAGGAGATGTATACTTTACCTGTAGGTTTAGCCTCTCTAATTTCATCAACAGGTCAAGCATGGGGTGATTTCGCAGCGGCTTCCCTATTGGTTAGTCTTCCCGTAGTTATTCTGTTCATTGTATTCCAGCGATTCTTAATTGAGGGATTAAGTGCAGGTGGAGTAAAGGGGTGATCTCATGGTAAATGTAAGTTTTAGAAAAGTGAAAAAACAATATGAAAATGGATTCACGGCAGTGAATGAATTGAATCTTGAGATTAATGAGGGCGAATTCCTTGTCCTCTTAGGTCCTTCTGGATGTGGGAAATCAACAACGCTTCGAATGCTTGCCGGTCTTGAGGATGTAACTAGTGGAGAGATTAGCATTGGTAATGCAAAGGTAAACGATTTGCCTCCCGGCGCTCGGGGAATTGGAATGGTATTCCAATCATATGCATTGTATCCTCATATGTCAATATCTGACAATCTTTCCTTTGGATTAAGGATGATGAAAGGAGAAGATAGAAAATCCGATGATGAGATTTCTAAATTAATCAATGAAACTGCTACAATGTTGGGATTAAGTGATGAATTAGAAAAGAAACCAAAGCAACTTTCTGGAGGGCAGAGGCAACGAGTAGCATTAGGTCGAGCATTAATCAAGAGGCCACGAGTCTTACTCATGGATGAACCCTTATCTAACCTAGATGCAGAATTACGTCAACAGATGAGGATTGAGATTCGTAGATTACATGATGAGTTGAAAATGACAACAGTGTATGTGACTCATGATCAAATAGAGGCGATGACTATTGCAGATCGAATTGCTGTTTTGAATGAGGGGGAACTTCAACAACATGGGCCACCTATGGAAGTTTACAAGAATCCGGCAAATTCGTTTATCGAAGGGTTTCTATGTGCCCATCTTAACGAAATTGTTGATACAGCGAACAGCTTGTTTGGAGGCGAAGAAGAATGAAGTTTCGAATAGGACCTCTGCCTGTCCTATTTCTCCTACTAATTTCTTCAATGGCCCCACTTCTTGTTTCAGCAGAATCTCAATCTATTGTTCGTCAGCGGCCTTCTACTCATCCCTTCTTTTGGAATGGTTCAGCTACGACTGTAGAAGTAATGGGTGAATGGGATGGGTGGAACAATGGTACTCCCATGTCCGAAATTTCTACAGGCGAATGGTCTACAAATATTGATCTCGATCCAGGGATGTATTGTTACAAATTTGTTGTAGATGGGAATTGGATAATAGATTCATCAAATCCATATACTGGCTACTGTGGTTCTTTTGAGAATAGTATTGCAAGGGTAGAAAACGATACTCGGCCTATGTTCACTCATTCAATGGATGACCAAACCCTCTATGTTCATTGGCATGCAGGTTCAGGTGGAGATCTTCCTTCAGGTACACCTACTGGTTTGTTAGGTTCAATTTGGGATGCTGTAAACTGGACATGGTCTCTAGATATCAGTAACCTTGAGGATGGAAAACATACTCTTCACATCGAAGGAGTTGATACATCAGGTATTCCGGCAGATGACCTTCTTCTACCATTCTGGGTTGGAGAAGAATCAGATTTCATGTGGGAAGATGCACTAATCTACATGGTGATGACTGATCGTTTTGTCAACGGTAATCATTCAAATGATCCACAAGAAATCCAAAGTGCTGCTCAGGGAGCTGATTGGATGGGAGGGGATTTAGCAGGAGTTACCGATATGATTGAATCAGGATATTTTACCAATTTGGGTGTTAATGCATTGTGGTTGACCCCATTTAATGAAGGAGCAAGTGGAACTGGACTTGCAGCCGACGGTGTACATGAAGTCTCAGCATATCATGGATACTGGCCTGTAGAGCCACGTAGTATTGATCCACGTTTGGGTACGTCTGAAGAGTTACATGAATTAGTTGATTCCGCTCATGCTACTGGAATCAGGGTCATGGGTGATTTTGTCGTCAATCATGTTCACGAAGATCATCCTTACCATCTCAATCATCCTGAATGGTTTAACCAAGGGTGTATTTGTGGAGAGGAGAACTGTGATTGGACCGAGCATCGACTTGATTGTCTGTTCAGGGATTATATGCCCGATGTGAATTGGAAGGATAGAAATGCCTCTGAACAAATGATTGAAGATATTCTTTGGTGGATTGAAACCTATGATTTAGATGGCGGTCGAATTGATGCTGTTAAGCATGTAGATGATCTTGCAATTACCAATCTAGCTATTCGAATCAATGAGAGATTTGAGACTGCTGGAACAGATATTTACCTCAAGGGCGAGACTGCGATGGGTTGGTCAGGACACAATCTTGAATCAAATTCTGAGCAATATGATACAATTAATCGATATATTGGGCCTGATTCTCTAGATGGTCAAGCAGATTTTGTTCTCTATCATGCTACCTCTGATCGAGTTTTTGCAACTGGTACAGAGGATTATATCCATCTAGATTACTGGACTGCTCGAAGTCAAGATCAGTATGTTGAAGGGTCTGTAATGGTCCCGTTTATTGGAAGCCACGATGTATCTCGATTTACATCACGAGCAGACCCTGGAACTGCTGATGAGTGGAATCAATGGATAGAGCAGGGTCTTCCTGGTCAGCCTGGAACAGATGATCCATATCGCGCCTCTCTTCAAGCTCATGGGTGGTTATTGACGACTCCAGGTGCACCAATGATCTACATGGGAGATGAATACGGTGAGTTTGGTGGCGCTGACCCTGATAATCGCCACATGTGGCGAGATAATACTTCTCAGAATGATCGTGAGCGAGGACTTCAGGAGAACATAAGTCAGCTTGGAATTCTGAGGTCCGAGTTGGAATCCCTTCGGCGTGGTAACTATGTTTCACTCCACAATGCTTCGGATGTTGTCGTCTTTCAACGCTTAATTGGCAATAGTTCTAGCATAATAGCCTTGAATCGGGGAATTGCAAATGTGTCCATTGACATCGGTTCGATTTACCCTGGCCATAGGACCGTGTTTGGAGAAGGTGGAATTGAGAACGGAACGAATCTACTCAATGTGACTGCGCACAGCGTAACCATCCTAACGAATGAGACTGCTCCACAAGATCTTGTTCCTGATCCAATTCAAGGTTGTACAGATATCAATGCGACCAATTACAATTCTTCTGCAGAGGTAGACGACGGATCTTGCGAATATCTCGTTCCGAATCCAATTCAAGGTTGTACAGATATCAATGCAACCAATTACAATTCTTCTGCAGAGGTAGACGATGGATCTTGCGAATATCTCGTTCCGGATCCAATTCAAGGTTGTACCGATATCAATGCGACCAATTACAATTCTTCTGCAGAGGTAGACGATGGATCTTGCGAGTATCAAGTAGTTGAGCCAGAACCTGAGCCAAACAATCAGACAAACGGTACAGATTCAGGCCCAATTGTTTGTACGACGGATTTGTGTTGGGATGGATCTAGTCGAAATTCGACTGATTGCTCCTGCCCACCTGAAGAGGAAAATAAATCCGATAATGAGAATCTCACTGATCAAGACTCTATTGTATGTCCAATGGATTTGTGTTGGGACGGCTCTAGTCGTAATGCGACTGATTGCTCCTGTCCACTTGAAGAGGATAATGATTCAAACTCTGATATCGAAGATGAATCCTCAACAGTTGAAACACGACGCCCAGTTCTAATCGTCGCCCTAGTAATTGTCGCCATCATTTCTCTAACGTTCATGTTTTTCCGTCGTTCATGATTTTAGGGTCTTGATTCGGATACCGTCTCTTTGAACCATTCGACATAGGGGCTGTTCAAATCATCCCATTCAAATTCCCATTTCCAATTATGTTTTGTAGTTCCAGGGGTATTCATACGCGCCTCAGAACCAAGTTTTAGCACATCTTGCAGAGGTATTATACAGAGAAAAGCAGGGGATTGCATAGCAGTAATTATCATTTCTTCAACGGGCTTTTCACCCCATCCAACTGTGGTATCATTGTCATGTGTTCCAGTGTATACTACCATGTTTTCTCTGTGGTTTTCTGGACTATGTGGGTTACCCGAATCCTCGTTTGCGAACTGAAGCACTGCCATGCCAGGGATACCGTGTTGTTTCCGTAAATTTTCTACAGATTTTGGGATTATACCTAGGTCTTCGGCGATAATTCCTCTTGGTGAAATATCCATTAGAATTTTGAGGAGGTCATCTCCAGGCCCCTTCTCCCATATGCCGTGTTCTGCAGTTGAATGATCTGCCGGGATTGACCATGCTGCATCAAATGCACGAAAATGGTCGATACGAACTAGATCAAATAGTTCGAACATTCGTTCAATTCGTCTTTTCCACCAACTGAATGCTTCGTCTTTGTGAACCTCCCATTTGTACAGAGGTGTACCCCATCGTTGCCCTGTTTCTGAGAAGTAATCTGGGGGTACACCCGACACATGAGTCGGATGGCCAAATTCATCTAAATGGAATCGATGAGGTGCTGCCCATACATCAGCAGAGTCATGAGATACGAAGAAAGGTAAATCGCCATATAGGCGAATATCCATCGATGACGCACTTTCCCTCAGTCTTTTCCATGCTCGATTGAAGCGGGCTTGTTGAGTACATATCTCCCGAAATCGCATCATTTCATTTTTGTCTAGTTCAAGATTTGTCCTTGTTCTGCATGCTTCTGGCCATTCAATCCAAGGATCACCATTGAATCGCTCTTTTAGAACTTGGAAAAGAGCGTAATCTTCTATCCAATCGTGTTGTTCTTTACAGAATTCATTAACTTCAGATTCAGTAATGTTTTTTTCTATAATAGGTAGGAAATTATCCCAGCAAGCGAAAGCAGATGAAGACGCGTAGGGGGAGCCGTGTGGATCTGGAGGGTGGAGGGGAAGCATCTGCCAAACAGAGACACCCATCTGTTCGAGTAATTTCAGGAATCTAATCGCGCCTTCATTTCCTATGTGTGGTTCCGGAAGACTGGTAAGGTGGCAGAGAATACCAACTTGTTTCTTAACCGACATTTTGTCTCCTAAAGTGTTTCAAAAGCATCGTAGAATCGTTTGTAATCATCCATCATTCTAGCTCCTGTGAATCCCGTAGAAGTGATTATGCTCTGCCTCATTAGGTCAATCCACTGTGGTCGATTTTCCCAGGCAGGTAATACTTCATGTTCTAAAACGTCTAGAATATTTTTTACGTCTCTGACGTCATCTCTTTCCTCTTCTCCTTCACCTATAGCCCATCCATTCTTCCCATGAACACACGCTTCAGGCCACCAACCATCAAGGATAGAAAAATTTGGAGTCCCATTTAGCGCAGCCTTCATTCCAGATGTTCCAGATGCTTCCATCGGTCGGATTGGGTTATTCAACCAAATATCTGATCCGGATGTCATTAACAATCCTGTATCCATGGAGTAATTCTCTAGAAAAACTACTGGAATTTCATCATGAATTTCTTTTGCGCCATCGTAAATACTTTTGATCAATTTTTTCCCACCCATATCTTTGGGATGTGCCTTCCCAGAAAAAACAAATTGTACTTTATGTGCCCCGATTTCTCTTAATCTTTCTAAATCACTGAAAATTAAATTTGCACGTTTGTATGTGGCAAATCTTCTAGCAAATCCGATAGTCAATTTCTCAGAATCTAGATGGACTCCTGTTTCCCGTTGTACTAATTCTCTTAGTTCACTCCTAGCCTCTTCTTTGGCAGTTGTTAGGTCGTTATCCGAAAATGACATACTTTCAATATATGATGGGTCTTTCCTCCATTGTGGCGTTTTATTGTCGAATAATAATTTGAAAGATTTGTTAGTCCATGTAATGTGGTGTACTCCATTGGTAATTGGATGGATTTTATTTCCTGGAAACATCTCCTCTGCCACTTTAGCATTTAAGCCTGAAACTGCATTCACCTTTCCACATAATCCAATCCCTAAATGACTCATTGAGCATGAATCTCCGCTTTTTGCAATTTCTTTAGCATCAGGAGGTAGTAAATCTCCTAGGACATGTTCTACATCTTCCCATCGGAATCGGTCATGCCCTGCAGGTACGGGAGTATGTGTAGTGAATAGGGTTCTTTGAGCTAATTTTTCTCTAGTCCAGCCTTGTCTTAACATTTCAAGTGCAGCAAAGGTGCAGTGCCCCTCATTCAGATGTAATCCTGAGATATTATGTCCAAGAGCCAACAAAGCGCGTACTCCTCCCACTCCAAGAAGATATTCTTGTCGAATTCTTGTTGAATCATCTCCTCCATAGAGTCGATCCCCTAATGTGGAATGTTCTGCAGAATTTGATGGATGTCTAGTATCAAGAAAATATGTTGGAATATTCTTAATTTTGTATTCCCAAATCTTAGAATGAAGAATCTTTCCATCTAATTCCAACTCAATTTCAATACCTGTATCAGTTAGAAAATCGTTGGGATCGATCTCATCGAATGTTTCTGTCTGGATTCCATCAGAATCAACATGTTGGCGGGCATATCCTTTTCGATAAAGTAAAGTGCATCCAACTAGGTTAATTTCAGCATCTGCTGCCGATTTGATATGATCTCCTGCCAATACTCCTAAGCCACCTGAATATGTGTGTAGTCGGCTTTCAAATCCAACTTCAGCAGAAAGATATGCGACGACCATGAACTCTCCCCTTTGCCTACCGGGATTTCCTGTCCGTTTGTACCGGTATTTATTCCATCCTCTACAATATGGCTAATTTTTGATGTGAAAATAATATGGTAGAGGGTGCACCGACAATCATGGATGAAAGATTGAGCAATCAATCTCGAGTTGCGCTCGGATTGATTTTTCTCTTTATTACTCCCATTTTTGTTGGCCTCTCCAGCGCTTCTACTCCCGATGAAATCACTATTGATGGCGATGCATCGGATTGGCCGAACTCAACATTAATGGGAGAAGATGAAAATGGTGTTTCTCTTTATCTCACTTGGAATTCAACCCATCTTTTCGTTGGATGGAATGGTACTGATTGGGCATCTAATGAAGAAGGAGCCGATCTTTTTGTTTATCTGAACACTACCTCTGGAGGAACATCACTTTCCAAAGAATGGGGGTTATCACACGTTCTTCCTTTTGCTGCTGATTACGCATTGGTTTTGGAGGATTCAGATTATCATGCGATTATTGCAGAACAGGATGGAGTTTGGGAAACTACTCATGAAGAGAATAGTGCCACTGATTCGCATACATTTCCAGGTGATCGTTTCATCGGATGGTCTGGAAATATGCAAACTGAAATAGCAATTCCTTGGGAGGCTATAGGGTCGCCTACCTCGGTGGATTTCGTAGTTTGGGCACAATGGCAAGATCAAGGAAATGTCTGGACTTCATTCCCTGCTCAAAATCCTGCCTCTTCAAATGGTGCAGAGACATTTACTCATATGTATCACCTTCAAGATCGGAATATTTCCATTGAGCCATCTTCAATGGAAATTTTAGCTAGTTCTGGTGTGAATAAGGCCGATGACGCGTTAAATGTGGCTATTGTTTTCCATCAGCATCAGCCATATTACAAGAATAAGTTGACTGGAATGTTTGAACTTCCTTGGGTCAGAGTTCATGCTATGACTGAATACGTTGACTCTCCTGGAATTCTAGCTCAATATCCTGGCACTCAAGTCACCTACAATTTGGTTCCTTCATTCTTGGAACAACTTGTTGACTATCATAGAAATGAGACTCCAGATATCCATACTGATTTTGCTAGAAGAAGTTGGCCTATTCATTCCAATGGAACGGTTGCAGATTATCCAAATGCTACTTCTCTAGAATTACATACGATGCAATTCCAATCTTTTTGGAATAGTGGGTGGATTTACAATGTTTCATCCGAAGATCCAAATGCTTGGGTTTTACCAGCAAGTCAGCGTTACAAAGAACTCTATGATGCTACTTTACACAATCTAAAACCGGCTACAATAATGGACGATGAATTACTTTCACCACAAGACTTACTCGATCTCCAAGTTTTATGGTATCTTTTCCAATTCTCTCCTGATTATGTCCAAGGAGAATATTCGTCCTTCTTCACTCAGCCTAACGAAACCCCCTCACAATTTGATCAAGGCTTAATGGATCTTTTCACTCAGGGCAGAGATTTCACTCCGTCTGATTTGACCTATGTGATTGACCAACAACATGCACATATGGCTAATGTTTTACCAATGTATAGTCAATTGGCTGACAGAGGTCAAGTTGAATTAACTACGACTCCATATTATCATCCAATTATGCCTTTACTAATGATGGATGGTTGGACTTTCGAAGATGGTATTAGAGTCAATAAAGACGCGTGGCCAGAAGATGTAACCACTCATCTTACCAATGGAATGAATTTATTCGAAGCAGAATTAGGTTTTCGTCCTACAGGGATGTGGCCATCTGAACAAGCAGTGTCACCTCCAATGGTACAGCCGGTTTCAGATGTTGGTATAGAGTGGATGGTTACAGATGAGGAAATTTTAGCTAAGTCCACTTCTCAAGGTGGAGGTATGATTGACGTAGAAGATGCAGCGCAATTAGCAACTCCTTGGATTGTTGAAGGAGAAAATGGAGGAGATATTGCTGTTATTTTCCGTGATAGAGTAATTTCTGATCGTGTTGCATTCCAGTATGGTTCTATGACTCCTGAAGCAGCAGTCTCCGACTTCTTGTCTTACTTAGATGGAATCCGTTCTGAATTAATTGCTGCTGGCGAAGACCCAAGTGAACATCTTTTGACTGTTGCAATGGATGGAGAGAATTGGATGTTTATGTCTGAATTCCAACATTCAGATAATGCAAGACCATTTATCCATGAATGGTATTCTAGACTTTCATCTCATCCAACTGTTGTAACCACTACACCTTCTGCGTTCCTTGCGCATAATCACTCTCTTCCCCGAATTGAAACAATTGGCACTGGTTCATGGATTGATGGGACATTAAGCACATGGGCTGGAGAAGCGGATGAAAGTCTTGCATGGCAACGTCTTGTTGAGGCTCGAAGTGCTCTGGTAGAGTTTGAGTTACAATATCCCGATGATTCTGGACTTGAACTTGCTTGGGAATCCCTGTACATTGCCGAAGGTAGTGATTGGTATTGGTGGTATGGTTTAGATCAAGATAGTGGTTATGATGAGATGTGGGATGTTCTCTTCAAAGTACATCTTTCCAATATTTATCGAGCAATCAATTTAGATCTCCCTCCTTATCTCCAAGATCTATGGACCAATCCTGCTTTGCCCGATGAGGCAGCCAGTGCAATAATTGAACCAATGATAGATGGAATTGCATTACCGGGGGAATGGGATGGTGCAGCAATTTATTCAGCAGACTCAGTTGATGGAGGTGATTTGGATATCGATTCCTTCCATCTTGGTTATGATGCATCAAACCTATACATTCGAGTTGATATGACTTCACCGAATCAAATTGAAGCATTAAATCACTCACAAGATGCCGATTTAGCAATATATTTCATGCAACCTAATGCTCAGAATTTCAATGAAGTTCAGACAAATTTCCGAACATATTTCGGGAATCAAATTTTGGGTTTCCCTGCAAAGAAGATGGTTGCTTTTGATTTCGAACAACTTCGTGATGATGGTCAAGCAAAATGGAATTTATTTGATGCAAGAGGCAAGGTAGGAGATAATGAGCAATGGGCTCTAACGGGTTCCTCGATACTTGGAGGATGTGCGGCTGATGAAATATATGAATTTGTAATTCCTTGGTCAGATTTGGGATTAGCTCCTCGTTATACCACGCGAATCAAGGTAGTTTCAGCGTGGTCAGATTCACTTTCATATGGTGATGGAGATGATGTTGAGATAGCACCTCCAGCCCCCGCCGAGATAGTTCTTCCTGATCTTGAAGAATGGGTGACATTGCTCGAATTTGATGATGCATCTGGTGATGAAAATGGTGATGGAGATTACACTTATCCTTTAGCCAGTGATTTTACTCCTGGAAGCGGCTTATTTGATGGAACATCAATGAAGATTAGTCAGAGCGCTTGGAATGCTCGTTTTGAGATTGAAATGGCAGAGATGACTGATTATTGGAGTCTTTCGAATGGCTTTAGTCATCAGATTGTTCAGATATATGTGGATCAGGGCGAATCAATTTCAGGACGAACTCAGATGCTTGAAGGTGCTAATGCAGAAGTACACCCTGATTGGGCATGGGAAGTTGCAATATCTGCAACTGGAGAACCGGGTGCAGTAAAGGCAGTAAATGCTGCAACAGGTGAAACTAGTGCCAAAGGAATCGAGGTTTCAGGAGATGTTGAAACAAAAACAATCACAATTACTGTTTCAAAGAATGTGATTGGATCTGACGTTCCTAACTATCGTTTCATCGTTGTTCTTGGTAGTCAAGATGGATTTGGAACTGGAAAATGGAGAGATGTAGATGCCACTGCAAAAACATGGCGCCTCGGAGGAGGAGCCGACCCGTCAACAGTTGATGGAGTAGATTACGATCCAAATATTATTGACATAATGCTCCCTGAGGGTGACCAAGCATCTATGTTGAGTAGCTATGATGTCGATACACAACAATTTGCGGTTTTGACTGGTTTTGCTCTTCCAGAAGTAGCCCAACAAGTGTATGGGGCCAAGGTAGCTGGAACCACTGCTAATTCTGCAATTCTTGAATGGTCTACAACTCAACCAGAATCTGGAATTGTAACGTGTACATCTAGCGAAAATAATTCAAATGAATGGGATGAGTCTATTTTGTCTCCTTCAGGAATAGATTCACTTTCTCATACAATTCAGTTAACTGGATTAAGTACCTCTACATCTTATTCTTGTAACATTTCTGTAGGAGTTTCAACTCCTGTTTTTATTCAATTTAATACTTCTAATGAGATTGATAATACTCCGCCAGAAGTCCTGAATCTGGCCATTCAGTTGCTCACTGGAGGTTCACTGAAGGTAACTTGGTATACTAGTGAAGAGACTACGGAATCTATCGAAGTAAATGGTCAGACATTTGTTGGAGATTCGGTAGCTCTTAGGAAGAATCATGACATGACCATTACTCCAAATCCGGTCTTACCTGCCTTGCAGACATTTACTCTTACAGTATCTGTTTTGGATGCATCTGGAAATAGTAATTCATCTAGTATTCAATTCACGATTAGCGAAGAAGAAGCATCTTCTCCATTACCTGATCAATCTTCAGATTCTACCGAATGCAGTACGTTAGATGGCGATGAATGTGTCAATCCATCTTCCAATAATGGAGCATTGATTTTTGGTTCTGCAATTGTCGTGATTCTATTGGTGATGTTTGCATTGATGAGGACGAGAATTTCTGAGAATGAGATTTTAGATGGCCTTGTTCAAGAATTAGATGATATTGAATAATTATGCAAATGGAATGCTTGCTGTTTCATGAGTGTGTAGATTCACTACTGTAAGGATCGCAGGTCTGGGTTGAAATCCCAAGGTTCGTTGGTAACCGGTTTGATCTTGCCATGTGCTACTGTGGATTAATTTGACTCCCTTGTAATCTGAAACATGATGGCCATGTACGTGACCAGTAACAAAAATATCCGGAATTGTTCGAATTACTAAATTATCTTCTGGTTCCGGAGCAAGGGGTGTTTTTCCACCCCATGATGGCGCAAGATGTCTGCGATCGATCATTGCCCTCATTGCTGCTTCGGGTCGGTCATATGATACACTTCTCATCTTAGAAACGAAATCGTCAATGCTTTTTCCATGATAAGATAGGATTCTTACTCCATGTAAACTAAAGTCACATGGGTTTCCAACAAATGTTGTGTTGTTGTAGTCTTGCTGAAGTTCTGGGTCTAATGCTGGTTGTGGTTCTGCAGGTCTTACCGCATCATGATTTCCGGGGAGAAGAAGAACATCGACCCAGTCAGGAAGTGGCTCCAAAAGACGGGCTAATCCTCCATATTGGTTGAAGAGGTCAGGTATAGCCAACTCTTTTTCTTGATTTGGATAAATTCCTACTCCATCAACACCATCTCCACTAATTACAAAGTAACGAATTGTTTTAGCTAGTGGGTCAGTATTGAACCATTCAACCATCTTATGCCATTGAGCCTCCAAGAAAGTCTTTGATCCAAGGTGAACATCTGATAGGAAAGCTACAGAAATTGCTTGATCAGCAGGTGCAGAATTCTTCTGATGTTCCCTAAGCGGGGGGAAATGAATTTCTTCTGCAATGAACGTATCTCTTCTTCCTCTTTCAGATTTAAGACGTCCAGTAATCCCAATAACATCATCTGGCATTAATCCAGTTCTGAGTGGATGTTCCTCTCCAAATTCAGGTCTGTTGTACATTATACACTCTATTTCTGCCCCCTCATCTTCTAGAGTGAATCTAAGATGGCCGCCAGTCTTGGTGTATGTTGGAGAGTTTACAATTCCAATTAGTGAGCAATCTTCTTCTCTATATCTCGGTTTATTCATCGAAACTTCGCCGATTTGAGTGGGCCTATATGGCAAGATTCTTGAATCAATAATCATCTTTTTTATTGTCATCAACCTATCATTAAAACAGGAGAGTATGTCACTCATTCTTCCTTCAGTTATACTATTCCCAGTTATATCAAAATGAACTTCTAATTCCATGTCTACATCCCTTGCTTCCATGGGGAAAGCTGCTAAATCGTAGTGTGAAAGACCGTGTGGTCTAGTAGTTGGCGATGTTTCTTTATCGTTTATTGGAGCAATAGTTCTTGCGCCAATTTCCTCCTTTGTGGAATTTTCGGGAGCATTCATTTCTTCAGCTATCTTGAACAATCTGTCAATGGTTTCATCATCGAGAAAACCGTTTATTTTAGCATGTAATGCGGCCATAAGTATCGGTTCAATCGATTCCAATGGCTCTAACCTTTCACGAGTTCCACGTACTGGCATGAGGTTAAGAGACCACAAGTTCCGTTCACGGACCTCCCAAGTCTCCTCACTCATGGAGTCCGCCCTGAACAGAGGGGCTCAAAGAGGATTGCGCTCTATTCTTCGGACCAAATATCTTCGTCATCTTTTTTGCGAAGTTCTTCAACTACAGTTCCTTCTGATTTTTCATCGGCCCAAATGACTTCTCCATACCACGTATCTTCCATTCCAGGAACACGGCCAAAAGCGGAGAGTGTAGCTTCTTTGAGTGTGAGTTGTTCTGGCATCTCCTCATCTTCATTGATTTTTGATCGA
>Ga0115012_10000526_pt1 | contig 21738 bp, 30 predicted proteins | sample TroAtlMetagenome_FD_88706 | JGI IMG/M metagenome (GOLD analysis project Ga0115012, IMG submission 88706) | Marine eukaryotic phytoplankton communities from Atlantic Ocean - Tropical Atlantic ANT10 Metagenome | ecosystem: Environmental > Aquatic > Marine > Oceanic | place: Tropical Atlantic...
ATGTATATCTACTTATTGTTTAAAGTAGTTACATGGTTTATGGCTTTACCAGCACCTATAGCAGAACAATCTGCTTTAGTTAGTGTTATTGTAGGAGCTGGAGCTGCCTGGTTTGGACTATATGTGAACTCTACTTCAACAGAGCATAAGAAAGAGTAAACAATGCCAACAATAGAATTATCAGCATACTATGTAGAGTTCATAGGGTTTTTACTTACCTTGATTGTAGGTCTAGGTTTGAAAGACTGGGCTGGTTCTTTTATAAAGGGTATGAAGTTTAGAATAAATCCAGCTTTTAAAGAAGGAGATAAAGTATTATTAGATGGTTGTCCAGCACTAATTGTTAAGATTGGATATTCAGAAACAGTATTTGGAGTATATGGAAAAGAAGGTTACACCTGGAGATATGTCCCTAATACTAGAATAGAGTATTTGAAACTAGAAAAGATTGTTGACCCTGAATTACATAGGGACACAGATCAAGAAAAAGCACAAAGAATAATAGACACAATACAGGATGCAAATATAGAGGCAAACCAAAAGGAGATTAAAAAAATAAAAAATGGAGATAAGTGATGCCGGCAAAATTCAAACCAAGCCACAAAGAGTCTATAAAAGGTAAAGATGGAAGACCAACAAAACGTTGGTTCATGAGACATTATTACTTAAAACAGACGCCCACAGATGAGATAATTGAAGCTATTAATAAGGGTAAACGTAAGCACAGAAACAAATTTATCAATGAATTGACCCGTAGAGGGGTGAAATTAGTGTGGAAAACCGAAGAAGAATTAGCTCAAGACACCTAAGTTACTGATATAACAACTAAAAAGATTTGACAAAAAGGTTGACTTTTGGTTCGCCAGACTGCATAATAACGGTATATTTAATAAAAAGGTAAGGTAAATATGAGAACATGGGAACAACTAACAGAGAGAGAACAGTTACTAACTTATATCTCTGATGTCCACAAGGACGCATATGGCTTTAGGCCACGTGGTTCTTACGACAACTATTCTGTAGTTGAGCTCAGAGCAGAACTCGATAGACTTTGTGAGGCAGCTGAAGAAGAAGCTAAGCGCATAGAGGAAATGGAAGCTGAAGCTTATAAAGCTCTTCATAAGCATCTTGCAGGTTTAGTAAGTATGGGGGCCAAAGACTTCAAACAGGCTCTTGCTTGGGATATTCAAGCCGAAGAATGTGAACATGATGGATTCGTTGATTTCGGATTCTATTGTTACAAGAAAGGCATTGCCTATAACAAGCAGAAGGTGATTGAACGATTAGCAGCTTAATTGCGCTTTTGGTCCTATTAAGTGTTGACTCTTGGTTTACAAGAGTCTATAATGTGATAGTAAATATAGAAATGGAGATGTTATGTCAGAGCAACTATTCAAATATGCAGGCTATAGCGTAACTGAGTCAGGCCAATACAAGGCTAGGTTCGGTAACGATATGGTTTCTCGCATTAAAAAACTTACGGCAAATTCTAATACCGATACCTGGTTTGCAGAATTACCGGAAGCTATGACCAAGAAGGATGCGTGTAATTACCTACTTCAAAACAATGAAGATTTATCTTCTAGTTATGAAATTAAGGACGCGCTACAGAAGGTCGTATATCGTAATGCACCTCGTAAAACCACAACAGTTAATGTTGCAGCACCTAGTGTTGGAGCAACAACTGTCGTGAACGAGAGTGTGAATTCAACCAATGAAACGGAGGCCGATTATGGCGACAACTAGAGTAACTCAGGAACAAAAAGTTCTTAACTTTTTGAATTCCGGTGCTTCATTAAGCAACGCTGTGGCAACACACAAGCTTAAAGTAAATAGACTCCCAGCTAAGATTAATGTTCTTAGAGGTAAAGGATATCCTATTTACACTAATACTAACCAACAAGGTAATGCTACCTACAGGTTAGGAACTCCTAGCAGGGCAATGATCTCAGCAGCTTTTGCAGCTGGCGTATCATTTAGCTAAACGCTAGACAGGGAGGCCCAACGAAACATAAGAACCCTGGGCCTCCTTATTTTTTACAAAGAGGTAGACTGGATTGGACTACCGATGTCGTCAGAGGCAAAAATAACCAATATCCATAAATGAGAACATAAGAAGATATAAATATGAAATACGAGCTAGGTAAAAACAAAGGTATGCCATCAGAACTATCCCTCGTAAAAAGGCCTGAACTAACAACACAAAGGAACAATCAATGATAAATCCAATAGGCAAAGAACTACTAGAAGCGCTTGAGGCAAGATACAGAGGAGAGATCGCTCAAGCCAAAGCAAACATTAGAGTATATATTGCAAATCCTACAGGGATAGGTGAACACCCTGAGATAGCTCAAGCCATGGATGCCCAAATAGAAATTATAGCCAGCGCTCAAGAAAAATTAGATATTTTGTTGAGCCGTAAGTTTAACTTTTCAGGACAGAGGAATCCTGTTGAGTAAGGTAGCTAGTTTTGGTAACGAATTTATAGGTGCAGAAGTCCACTATAAGAAAGACAATATGCACACAGTCAAGTATATTAGAGAAGGAGAGATAGTCTTTACTAATATGGTTTTTAATGATAATAGAGAATCAGGGGAAAAGGATTCAATTGAGATGGCTAAGAAATTTGTAACACAGGAAACTAGAAAACATGGCGAATAATGTATATTCAAAAATAAAACTTCAAAACGCTAACATAGAGGCTGAGAAAGAATTTATATCAGTCTTTAATTGGATTGAAGAACAACATGAAACAGGATTAGAATTTTCACACATTCTACCTGATGTTGAAATAATTGATAATGAATACATGGATGAAAATGTTGGTCCTAGATATGCTGATATTACAAGTTATATGGGAACACAGGTAGAAATTACATCTGGTTGGTTCTCACCTAGAATATTCTTTGAAATACTAGGAGAACATTTAAATTCATATGACCCTGAAGTAAAACTAACAATGGAGTATGTAGATGAGTTCTATACATTCGCAGGAGTCTACACTTGGCAAGAACAAAACATGGAAAACATTGAAGAGTCAGGTGGCTGGTTTAGAGAACAACATGAGTCTGCTGGTGGCAATCCTAGCGACTTACCTGATTTTATTTATGATTGCATAGATGAATGGACAAAACAATGAGACTAGATTACAAAGACGTAGGTAGAATAGGTATTACATGTTCCACATTTGATTTATTACATGCAGGACATGTTGTAATGTTAGAAGAAGCTAAACGTCATTGTGATTATCTAGTAGCAGCTCTACAAGTAGACCCTACTGTAGATCGTCCTAAGAAAAATAAACCTATACAGAGTGTTGTAGAAAGACAAATACAATTATCAGCAGTTAGATTTGTAGATGAAATAATTTGCTACAACACAGAAAAAGAACTAGAAGACATATTCCTAACATTACCTTTAGACGTTAGAATCATAGGTGATGAATACAAAGGAAAAGAGTTTACAGGCAAACGAATTTGTTACCAAAGGAAGATTAATATTGTTTATAACAAGAGAGATCATTCTTTTAGTAGCACTGATCTAAGAAAACGCACTAAAAATATGGAGGATGCAAATGAAAACGACAGCAGTTCAACGGGTTGTTAATTGTTTGGTAGCTGAGAAAAGAGCTTTACATGGTGAATTCAAGGCGTATTGGAAAAAGACAGCACAAGACATCGCTATAAAAAACAATATAGATATAGAAGATGTAAAACAAAATTTGGAGTTATATGATGCAAGAAACTATCAAGGTCGTAGCGTCCACTAACGTCTGGAAAGACTTTAGTGATAACGCAGACTTTCCTATGTGGAAATCTGTAGGTTGTAATGAATACATTATTGGTTATTCAGAAGGCATTCCTACATTCGAGGAAATAGGTAAAATGGTAGCTGAATTACAGCACGTTTTAGAAGGCAAGATAGAGTCTAACGTCATAGAAGTTTTTACGGGTTATGAGATTTACGAAAAAAGTAAATTAACACATAACGAATTTTTTCAACTTAAATATGGAGACGGACAGATAGATTATGAAGCAGAAGACATCACAAACATCGAAATCAAAGAGTAGATTCACAGTAGGCTATACCTACTTTGATGAGCCACACAAACTCAAAAAACAATTTGAGATATGGAAAATGTGGCCTGAGGATATTGATATTATCCTAGTAGATGATGGTAGTGATCATTCACCTGCTAAAGATGTAATTGACGAAGTAGATTTTAAGTTAGAAAGTTTTCAACCTAACTTTAGATTATTTAGAGTTACAAGAAACTTAGGATTCAATTCACATGGTTGTAGAAATTTAATAGCAAAATATGCTGAGACAGATTTTATTATGTTCATGGATATTGATATGAATATGTATGAATATGATATTGCCTGGTTAAAGAGACTAAAATTAAATCCTGAGAAAATGTATTACCATAAGATGTATATGTATGAAACACAGACGTTATCAGCGCCTCCAGGGCATGAGAATTGTTTTATTATACATAAAGATCTTTATTGGGACGCTGGTGGTTATGATGAGTCCTTTACAGGATATCATTATGGCGATTGGGAGTTTCACGAACGAATTAAAGAACTACAAAAGGAGAGAAAGACTTCACCATTATGGGAAGACACAGGCTGTTCTATTACCTTAACACGAAAAGGTAGGCATGGTTCCGTAAGACGAGACCCTGAACTTACATTAGGGCGTTCGACTCACTATGTAGATGATGAACTATTTTATCAAGATAAAGATATTGATGAAGTAAAAAAACTAAAAGGAACCAAAAAAACAGTTATAGACTTTCCGTTTATTGAAGTCTTATAAATACTGTTTATGAGATTTACTGAATTTTTAACTGAACAACAAGAAGAAGACAAGCTCAAACATTTAGAGCATGTAGAAGATCATGTCATTCATTCAGGACATAAAGGTTTTGGACATGCCTTTCACACATTAAATGATGTTCACAACAACTTACAAGGCAAAGGCGGTAAGGATACACAGGTAACAATGAAATATGATGGCAGTCCTGCCGTTGTATTTGGTAAGCATCCTGAAAATGGTAAGTTCTTTGTAGCATCTAAGTCAGCATTCAATAAAAATCCTAAGATAAATCATACACACGAAGATATACAAAAGAATCACGGACATGCTCCTGGACTTGTTCAGAAGTTAAGTGCAGCATTAGATCATGCACATAAAATAGAGCCTGATGGAATCTATCAGGCGGACATAATGCACGCAGGAGATGTTAAGAAGAAAGGCAAAAGAGTAGAATTTACTCCTAACACTATTACATATCATGCACCACATGATTCAGATCATGGTAAGGCAGCAGCTAATTCTAAATTAGGATTAGCAGTTCATACAAAGTATGAAGGCAAGACTATAGACAGTTTAAAAGCAACTCATGGTGCAGTAGATATGAAGAACTTTAAAAAACACAAAGACGTTCATATGATGGACGCCAATCACGATACAAGCACTCATAGATATAGTTTAGAAGATAGAAAACAAGTGCAACATCATTTAGATCAGGCTGTATTACATTTTAAAAATACACCTAAAGAACATCACGATACTGTAGAAAAACATGCAGTAGCAAAGAAAACATATATTAACCACACGGTAAGAACAGGTGAACCTTATAGTCATGAAGGATTTGTAAAACATGTAACTGCTAGCCACCAAAAGAAAGTAGATAAAGTAAAAACAGACGCAGCTAAGGCTAGACATCAGACTACAATGGATAACACACTTGATCATATAAATAAAAACAAAGAACACTTTGAAGGGCCTATGCACATGCACAAACATCTTCAAGCAGCAAAGAATATTATTACTAATACTTTGTCGCAGAAGTCACAGTATGGACATGAAATAGCAGGCTCTCCAAGTAAACCAGAAGGTTTTGTTGCCATTAGAGGAGGCAGACCTTCTAAATTTGTAGATAGGAAAGAATTTAGCGCAGCTAACTTTAATAAAGGATAATGGATATTACAATAACAGACGGTGCAGTAGGATTTTTACAGGATTTATTATCTAAATCCGAGGACCATAAAGATATAAAAGTATTTGTAGAAAATGGTGGCACACCTTTAGCAGAAACAATGCTAACTTATTGTAGTAGTGAAAAAGAAGAAGACTCAACAGTTATAGACTATGAGTATTTTAAATTGTGCGTAGATAATGCTAGTGCTAAATTTTTAGAAGAATGTGTTATAAATTATGACACAGAACAATTTGGAGGACAATTAACTATTAAGGCTCCAAACTCTAAGGTATCAAAGTTAGATGATAACTCTACATTAGAGGAAAAGGTAAATTATTATCTGTATAATGATGTGGCACCTATGTTAGCACAACATGGTGGCAATGTAAGATTAAATCAGATTACAGAAGATAATATTGCAGTATTAGAATTTGGTGGAGGGTGCCAAGGGTGTAGTGCAGTAGATATGACACTTACTCATGGCATAGAACAAATAATTTTACAGAACGTTCCTGAGATAAAAGGCATAATGGATATGACAGATCACAGTCTAGCACAGAATGCTTATTACAGGGATGAATCTGAGGCTAACGCATACGGAGGATTTTAAGACATGAGTAAATGTAAATGTTGTGAATGCTGTTCTTGCACTTGTTGCGGGTAATTAAATGGCAGACGAACAAGAAAAACATATAGTATTTTCATACGGTAGGATGAATCCACCTACTGCTGGACATAGCAAAGTCGTAGATAAAGTTAAGTCCCACGCAGATAAAATAGGTGCTAATCATGCTGTCATTGTTAGTCATTCTCAAAATCAAAAAACAGACCCTTTACATCACGAACATAAAAAAGAATATTTAAAACATATTCATCCTGATGTAAACTTTGAACATTCTACAAAAGAACACCCACACTTCTTAGCACAACTTAAAAAGTTTAATCAAGAAGGACATTCACACGCAACAATGGTTGTAGGTAGTGATAGGGTAAAACAGTTTAAAGCTCTTGCACACAAATATAATGGCAAAGAGTATAATTATAAAAAGATTAACATACTATCAGCAGGACACAGAGACCCTGATGCTGAAGGTGTTGCAGGTATAAGTGGAACAAAGATGAGAAACCATGCTAGTGGAAATGATTACAATTCATTTAAGGCAGGTTTACATCCTAATCATAGTGATGAACATGCCAAGAAACTTTTTAAGGCAACACGACAAGGTATGAATCTACAGAAAGAAGAGATAGGCATGAAAGACTTTAAAACATTCTTGGCAGAGGATATGTCAGGTATGACTATTGGCGGAGGCCATAAAAGGTCCACAGAAAGTGGAGCAGGGCTTACTGCAAAAGGTGTTGCCAAATACAGGCGACAAAATCCTGGCAGTAAATTGAAAACAGCGGTTACCACACCACCAAGTAAACTTAAAAAAGGCAGTAAAGCTGCCAAAAGACGTAAATCGTTTTGCGCTAGAAGTAGAGGATGGACAGGTGAAAGAGGTAAAGCAGCAAGACGGAGGTGGAATTGCTAATAGTTTATAGACTTGCATTGTCGGCAGTAACGGCAACATTTGGAACAGCATTTGCTAAATGGTTTTTCACAACAAAGATAGGTGTATGGGTTCAACAAAAATTTGAACAGTTTATGAATTACCTACAAAAGAAATATGATATAGAGATTGCTAAAAAGGAAGCAGCTTGGAGAAGAGACTATCCTTTATTGGCAAAAAGAATAGACGAGATAGAAAGGAAGTTAGATGAGTAAGATACTATTAGGAATAATATTTGCTATGATGTTAGCTTTTGGTGGTTATTATTGGCTCTCTGAAAAGAGAATATCTACTCTAACCGAGAACAATGCTAAACTAACTATAGCAGCACAAACTAATCAAGAAACTATTAATAAGCTGGAAGAGGATAATAAGGCTTTTGAAGTAGCTAATTCAGAATTACAATTGAAGTATAGAGAGGCAGAAAAGTATGGTGACGAACTGTCTAAAAAATTAAGAGAACATGATTTAACACGCTTGACCTTGCGTAAGCCTGGTCTTATTGAAAAGAGAGTAAACGATGCAACAAAGAAAGTATTTGAAGAACTTGAGTCTTCTACTGCTGTTCAGTCTAACGATTAGTGGCTGTTCATTAATACCTAAACAAGTAGAAGTCCAAACAAAATTTATAGAACGTAAGATTCCTATTCAGGATCAACCTAAAGGACTTACACTTTACCCTGTTACATTCTATGCAGTAACAGAAGATAACTACGAAGAGTTTCAAGAAAAATTTAAAGACAAGAATGAGAACCTAGTCTTTTTTGCTCTATCAGTGCCAGATTACGAGAATATGTCCCTAAACTTAGCAGAAATGAAAAGATATATAGATCAACAAAAAACTATCATTGTCTACTATGAGAAAAGTATAAATAATGAGTATAAAGCACAAATTGGCGTAGAAGAGGGTAATGAGTAAAATCACACAAGTATTTGAAGACTTAGCATCAGGTAGACCTATAAAGAAACCTGTAAAATCTAACCTGCTTAAGGCTAGAAAAGATGCTAACGAAAAAGCATTAAAGTCAGGCTTTATGAAAATGCCTGATTATGTTAAAAAGACCTTTGAAGAAAAGGAAGAAGAATACAAACCTCATTACATGTATAAGGGTGATGAAAAAGTTTACGCCAAGAAAAAAGAAGATCACGATAAATTAAAAGCACAAGGTTACGATCACGACGACCCTAAAACTAAAAAGATTGAGGAAGAGAAAGGAAGAGGACCTACAGGCATATCCTATACGGTTACTCCAGGACATCCTGATGCTGAGAACCCTAAAACAGGAAAGAAATATCCTGAAAGACAAACGTCAGAGTATAAATCTAAATGGAAAGAGAAAAGCAAACCTGGTTTAGGACAAAATGTTGGAACTAAAAATCCAATGAATGAAGCTAAAAAGAACTGTGGTTGTGGACAAGATCCTTGTATTACTTACGGCAAAGGTGGTAAAAAAGACATGGAAGAATCATTTAAACATTATAACGTAACACATATACCTTCAGGTAAGAAATACAAAGTTACAGCAATGCACGACAATAGTGCAAAAGACAAAGCAAGAGCACAACATGGTGGCTCAGCTTCTAGATATTCAGGAACATCAACAAATGATTTCAAGGTAGAAGAAACACAATTTACACCAGAGTCCGTAATGGAAGCTAAAAAGAAAGGACTAGACGGCAAAGAATGCTGGGACGGTTATAAACAAATGGGCACCAAAATGAAGGGTGGCAAAAGAGTAGATAATTGTGTTAAAATAAAAGAAGAACTTTTAGGCGAAGTTTCAGATGCCGTTAAACTTAGATACATTGCCAAAGCAAATAGAGAAATAGACAATAAAGAAAGAGCTTCACAATTAGCAGACAAACAAGGCGCACCTGAAAGTGTAGGCAAATCATTAAGGAAGTCTACAGGCAAAAGACGTGAGGGTGTAAGAATTGCAAGAAGTAAATTAGGAGATGTTCCAAAGAAAGGAATGTCAGAATCTAGTTCTTGGGTTCAACAAACAGCAGATACTTGGAACGATCACGCAGATAACAAACATCCTAAAGTTCAAAAACATATTAAGGCAGCAGAGAAAGCATATAACAATAAAGACATGGATGCTTTCCATCATCATACAAATAGAGCAGCAGATCACGCACATAGTTTAAAGAAGAACGAATCATGGTTTGATACTAACTCATGGCCTACACATAACAGACATAGACAAAGAACAGCAGCTAGGGTAACAGCAGATACTTTAAATTCAGATAAGATTCGTAAGAAAAGAAATGAAATGCACCCAGCAGCAAGGAAAGCATACGATAATAAAGTTAGAGACAACAACAATAAAAAGTATGGTTACCATCCTCAAGTAGGACACAAACAGAACAAAACAACACCACTACCAAAACATATGCATCACCCTAAGGTAGGACTAAACGATAGTATTCAAATGGACGTTTACAAAAGTCTAATGGAACTATCACCTAAAACAATTAGTTCTTATCAGAAAAAAGCAGGTGCACAATATAGACAATTAAGAAAAGATACACCTAGCAGAGCTACAGCAGATGGTGGTTACTACAAAGGTTATATCTCAGATAAAGAATATGATTCTATTAATACAGCTAGAGACAAAATGAAAAAGAGAGGTAAAGGTCTCTCAATGTCAGCAGGCAAAGGTGTTAAGAAAGAAGAAGTTCAACAAGTAGATGAATTAAAGAAGTCTACACTAGGTAGCTATGTTAAGAAGGCTACAGGAGATGCTATATCTAGATCACATACATCTCAATATAACATTCAAAAAGGAATGAGTGCACAAGAAAAAGGCGATAAAAAGAAAGCAAAAGAACATTTTAAAACATCTGAGAAAGAAAGTAAAAAAACAATGGATAGATTCCATGGTATTAATAGGGCAGCAAATAAACTAACACCTGGAAAAGACAAAGACGAATACTTAGCAGATAAAAATAAAACTAAAATGGGTGCAAGTGAGAAAACATTTAAACAAATGCACTCAGGTAAAGTTAAAGCTACAGAAGAACAACAATTTGAGGAAAGTCTAAACAAACTTATAGGAACAACTGTAGGTAAAATTAGAGATGCTGCACAACAATACAAAAAGAAACAAGATGCTAGTATGAAAGCAGGCAAAGGTATATACTCAAATCCTATGTCAGGCGACAACATAGCAAAACGTTTAGGACCAGTAAAAAAAAAGGTCTCAATAAAGAACAAGTCGACGTATTAGAGGTAGCTCCACCCAGTGCTAAGTCAGAGAGAATGGTTAAGCACATAAAGAAAGCATATTCAAAAGACGGCAAACTAACAGATAGAGAAAAGTCTATTGCCTACGCAACAGCATGGAAACATCACAATGGCGATAAATAAAGAAGAATTGGATACAACTTTTATTGCCCGTAGAGGTTCACAACTCTCGCCTAAAGAAAAAGCCAGAGCCAATGCACAACACAAACAAAAAGCCCGAGAAGAAATAAGACAACGTCTTAGGAATCGTCTTAAATCAGAACAAAAACTACCAATGATTGGTCCTGGCCTTGAACCTCCTTATAATGCAGTAGATGCTAAAAGGTTTGATGTTAAAAAGAAAGATAAAAAGTGGGCACAATCAAAACAAAATGATAGACCTAAACAACCTAATACAATGGGAGAAGGAATTATTGGCGGTGCAATAGGTGGCGCTATAGGCGGAAGTGTTGGAGGTATGAGTGGTGCAGTAACAGGTGCCAAAGTAGGTTCAATGGCAGGCGACGCAGCAGCAATAGGAGCTGGTGCATATGGCGCATACAAAGTAGGTAAGGGAGCGGTTAAGGCAGGCAAAGCTGTAGGCAAAGGTGTTAAGAAAGTAAAAGATAAACTTAAAAGAAAAGAAGTTAAAGAGGACGCTAGGTATAAAGCAGCAATGGGTCCTGGTAGTATGGAATGGGGAACAGATGTAGGAGATGATTACTACAGAAGTCTTACACCAGGACAAACTCCTAAAAACAAAAAGGCACCTCTAAAGCCATTAAACATAAAAGCAATCAAACCTGAAGATGTAAAGGCAAGACTTAGACAAAAGATAAAAGAAGATTTTGAACTAGGACATATTAAACATAGACAGGCAGATCATAGTAAACATCAATATCCTATAGACAACGAAATAGACGCACAATGGAAGTCGAACGTTGATGGTATTCTCACAGGAGCATATGAAGGCGGTGAGATTACTATGCAAGATGTTAGAGAACTAGAAGATGAAGTAGAAAATTATACATTTGAAGACGCATTAGACGATGGATTATATGAACCTGAAGAACTTGAGGATATGGATTTTGATGGCGATGAGTATAATGATATAGAAATTACAGAAGCATTATCCGTTCAAGGAAGAATGAAAAGACGATTTGCTGCTAGAAGAAACAGACAAAAATTAAGAGTAGCAAGACGTATAGCATTACGAAGAGGTTCTACACCAGACAGATTAAAACGTAGGGCTGTTCGTGGTGCGAGACTTATGGTTTACAAACGTCTATTAAGGGGTAGGGATAGAGCTGGACTACCACCAGCAGAGAAGGCACGTCTAGAAAGAATGATTACTAGATTCCAACCACTTGTTAATCGTATATCAGTTAAACTATTACCTCAGATGAGAAGAAACGAAATTAAACGTCTAACAAATAGAGGTAAAGTAGGAGCAACTAAGAGTAAGAAGTATAAGGCAGCTAAACCAATTAAGGGTGCAGGTTCTTATAAGGCAAAACGTTATGCTATTAAAAAGCCTGGCAAGTTCAAGGCAAAATACAAAGCTAAACCTGTGTCTAGAATTAAATCTGGTGGTCCTACACTTAAAAAGGCAAGTAAAGCATACAAAGCATTTAGTTATTCAGTAGGATAAATCATGGACCCTGTCAGAGCGGCTTGGTTAAAAACAGTATTAAAAGACCATAACAGTCAAAGAAACAATATAGCATTTAATGAAGTTCTCTCTGTAAATCCAGAGTATCTCGCTACAATAAAAACACCACACGATCTTATTCCGTTCGGAGTATTAAAAGATTTTAAAAAAGCAGGCCCGGTAAAAAACATGTATGGCTGGGAACACTATGATTGGGCATATGAAATAAATGAATATAATCACAGAGACCCGTGGCGATTAAATAAGAAAAAATTAGTAGGATTATTTGGCTCTAGTGATACCTTTGGTGCTGGTTGTAATATAACATATGGAGAAAGATTACAGGAAAAATTACCTCCTGATTATGGTGTATGTAATTTTGCCACAGCAGGAGCAAACATGCTAGTCATGTTTAAGAAGTTCTTAACAGTTACAAATATGCTAAAATTTGATACAGTAATATTATCTTTTCCTGAGGCAAAATTAATTAGTATGCGAGACCAAGGCTTTATGGCATTGGGAGCATTAACACAAGTAATACCTCACACACCTGAATGGATTCAATTAATGGGTTGTTTAGGATTACCTGAATATCAAGAACTACATGATGAAATAAAACAAGGTAAAGAAGGAATACCTTTAACAGTATTTTTAATGAAGTATGTAGATTATATGATAGATATTGCAGTAAAAAGTGGAGCTAAAGTAGTTATAAGTGGTTGGGATAGAGCTTTATACTTTACAATAAAAGAAAAATATCCTGAACTAACAGCAGAGAGATGGGAGTGGTTTGACAAAGCAGAATATGACAAAGCACATCCAGGACAAGGGTCTCACGATAAATACGCCCAAGATATTTATCGTCATATGAAAGTCTAATAAATACTGATATGAACCACGGATTATTAATCGGTGGTGTGGTTGACTATCATTATGTATCAGTTAAACGAGCGCCAGGCGCACATAAAATAGCAACACACCTTAGAAGACAAGGATGGGACGTAGAAGTCCTAGACTTTGTTCAGTCATGGACTCTAGAAGAATTAAAAGAGTTCAGTCGACAACGAGTTACAAACAAAACAAAATTCCTAGGTATATCAGCTACCTTTTCAGTAAGGTTCAAACATCTATATGAGTTCTTACCTTGGTTCAAGAAAGAATATCCAGACGTTATAATTGTATCAGGCTCACAGTCTTTTTATAATTGTGAGGGTTTACCTATAGATTATATGGTAACAGGTTATGGTGAACATGCAATGGATGCTATTCTTAATGGAACAGTAAAAGGCGAAGAACATAAATGGCTCAACGGAAATAAATTTATAAGGGTGGATGCAACAAAACATCACCCTGCAGCACAAATGAAAAATTTATCCTCACATTATGAGGAAAGAGATTATATACAACCACAAGAAGTTCTTACAGTAGAATTTGGTAGAGGGTGTATATTTAATTGTCATTTTTGCACACTAACACATAGAAACATTAAAGACGATCATAGTAGATCAGCAGATAATTTATATACAGAACTATTAGAAAACTATGAGAAGTGGGGTGTTACAAACTATTCAATAGCAGACGAAACAGTAAACGACTACACAGAAAAGCTATACAGATACTCTAATGAGATAAAGAAACTACCATTTAAACCTAATATGGCGGGTTATATTAGAGCAGACTTACTTATATCTAAGCCTAATGATTGGGAGATGATAAGTGATATAGGACTTAATTCACAGTTCTATGGCATAGAATCCTTCAATAGACCCTCAGCGAAGTCCGTAGGCAAGGGTATGGAAACTATACGATTACAGGATGGGCTACTTAAATACAAGGATTGGATGGAGGCTAGAGGGTTTTACAGGGGACATTTGAGCCTTATAGCAGGGTTACCACATGAAACATTAGACACATTAAGAGCTACAAAACAATGGATAGCAGATAATTGGAAGGGACAATCCTCAATGATTAATCCTTTATGGATACCTGATATAACAAGACCCTATGAGGAAAAGAGTAGGTTTGCTGAGGACCCAGAAAAATATGGTTATACAATTACAACACTAGGAGATAAGGAGTGGACACAGGGTCCACAAGGACGTTTTACAGGGTTATTTAAGGCACTACAGGCTATGGAAGCACCTGAATATGAAAGAAAATATAAAGAAGAGGAGGCTACATTCCAAGAGGAAATGGCTTTTATGAACTGGAAAAACAAAGATATGGAACTGTATGATGCGTTAAAATACTTAGAACTTGAATGGTATGATGAGAGTGATATACATAAAAATCAACCACCATTGCCATTTACATATCACAACTGGTTGATAGATACAAAATACACATGGGATGATATGAAATTACCTCAAGATTCATTACAATTACCTGAAGACTCTGCACAAGAGTTTATAAACCAATATAAACAATATAAACTCAATTCAAGTAGTTGATTTGTATAAATACAAGTATAGGAAGAAGTATGGCTACAATAGAACAAAGTTTAGATTACTTATTAGAGGTTGATCAGCAACAACAAAGGCTGAACACTCTCATAAGACAAGGAATGCTACCAGCTAGGCAATTACCAATTTTACATAGGGCATTGGCTAACATGAAAGCAGGTAAACTTTTACCACCTTATGAGAGGGAAGCTATTAGTAAGTTACTAGACAAGATGATGTCGTTTCAATTTGGAGATGATGTTACTTATAATAGAGCTAGACTCCATACTCAGAAAACAAAATATCAAACCGAGGAGAAAAAAGTGGCTAAAGATAAAGAAGGCGATGTAGTCGTTTACGACGGCTCCGAGGATGAAGCAGAAGCCAAAAAGAAAAATGGCAAAAACAAAATCCTCAAGTCTAATAAGGGAGATGGTATGAAGCCTGAAGAAGATATTAAAGAAGCTATTGCTAGTAGGCCAGCAGACGAAGGCCAACCTGATGGAGATCTAAACATGAAACCTAAACAAGGTGGAAGTGAAGACCCTGAAGTTGGAGAAGCTTGTGGCAAACAAACTAGCAGACCTGAAGATGGAGCTGAAGAAGTTCATAAAAAACCAAATATCAGAGAAGGTTTAATAGCTGATTTAGATGCTGAAGGACTGAGAGCCAGAGATTCAAGACGTTTTAAGAAAGCAGGTAGGAGAGCTAAAGACGATATCCTTAAGGGTATGCCTAGTTCATTACGAAAAGAGAAACTTAGAACTAATGAAAGAAAACTTCCAGACGACTTACAAAAGTTCAATGAACTTTATAAGAAAAATTTAGAAACAGCTCTAGCAAATAGAGGTGTTGACAACGTTAGAGACGTTCCTGAGAACATGAAAGAAAAAATGTTCCAGAAGGTTGAAGAGGCATCATACTCTAATAAGCAAATTAAAATGGCTAAGGGTATTGCTTTTGACAAACGTTACAAAGGTGGCAACATGACAGGCGCTGCTAAACAAATGGAAAAGATTAAGAAAGGACTTTCAGATCATCCAGATGTTAGTGATGCCTTAAGGAAAGCCAACGAAGAAGTAGTTCAAGTAGATGAAATTTCAAAAGATTTAGCAGGACGTTATAAAACAGCAGCTCAAAAGGATCGTAAAAATACAGAAGCAAGACTGAAAAGATCAGAAGATAATCTTGCTGATGTAGGAAGTAAAAATTCTAGAAGTATGGCCGGCGACGATCAATACTTTAAGGACAGTGCAAGATCAGATAAAAGAGCAGCAGGTATTGCTAAAGCTAATAAAAAAATAAAAGAATCTAAAATGGCTACTAAAGATCACGATGGCGATGGTAAAATAGAATCAGGTAAAGACGAATACTTTGGTTCTAAAGACAAAGCTATTAAAAAGGCTATAGCAAAGAAAGGTAAGAAATTACAAGACGCTGTTATAGATGTCATGTTAGGAAGGGAAGAACTTCCTGAGGGTGCTAGAGAAGACGCAATGCGTGATATCAAAAGAGATTCAGGCAAAGGCATGGCACCTGTAAAGAAAGATCCTAAACCTGGAAAGTCAAAACATGACGGTTCAGAGAATAAAGGACCTGCACATATAGTTTCTCAATTAAGAAGCGTATTAGACCAAGGTGATAAACACGCAGGCGTCAAGTTCCAAGACGGAAAAACACATAAGGTATCTGTAGGAAACGCACATAAATTTTTAAATAAATATATGAGCGGGAAACCACAGGATAAGATGAAGATGCAAAGTCATGGACATGCATCTCATGATAACTTTAAAAAACATTTAGACTAAGGAGAATAATATGTCAGGATGGGGAAGAAAAGATGATAAAACATCTACAGGCACAATCGCTCTTAGTGCAGCCGGTGCAGTAACAGGAACAGGAACAGCATTCACAACTGAAGCAGCTGTTGGAGATATCCTGACTGCTAATTCTATAGATTTTAGAATTACAGCTATTGCTTCTAATACTGCAGCGACAGTAGTAGACGCAGATACACCAGGTGCAACTATTGTAGCTCAAAGTGCTGGAGCAAACTTTACACTTAGCGAGAAGCCTAGTGGTATAATTAAAGCCGATTCAGGAGCAAGACTTACATCTGAGAAGGTGTATGGTGTTGACCAAACTGAAATGGGCGTAACTGGCGGACCAGCACACGCAGGTTGGGTAGCAGTTCATACTATTGGTTCACGTAAGCAATACGAAACTCTAGTTGCTCTTTCATCAGCAGCAGCAGCCGATATGGGCGATGCTGAAGATACTGAATTTGCAGATAGTTAAGAGGTAAAACATGGCAGACAGTAAAGTTTCAGAAATGACAGCGGCTACAGCAGCCGCTGCTGCCGACAAACTGTATTTAGTTCAAGGAAGTAATTCCAAGTCTGTAACTAATGCAGTCTTGTTTGGTAACGTAGCAACTCCAACAGTATTCAATGATAAACTTTCAATAGGAGATCATGAAACAATAACAGCTGTAGGAGCAATTACAACAGATTATAATGTTACGTTTATCAACAATGTATCAGCAGGTGGTAATTGTTCACTAGCTGCTGGAGTAGACGGACAACTTAAAATTATTATTATGACTTCCAATAGTGGAGGCCACACGGTGACATTAAACGCTGCTAATATAGCACAAGATATTAGCTTTGACGCAGCAGGCGAAAGTGCTACGCTAATGTATGACACAGGCACAAGTAAGTGGTATTTCATTGGAGGAAGTGCAACAACGGCTTAATTAATGAATGAATTTGATGAACTTAACGATGACAACTTTCTAATTTACGCCATAAAAAATTATCAAAATCCCTCATGCACAGGGATGGCAGAATTAGAAGATGACTTGAAACGTTTTAAATATTTGAAGAGGTTACTCAACAAATATCAAAAAACAGGAGAGCCAAACGAAAGATTGATCATTAACCATATAATATTACTATACAATGTATTTGGTAGAGCAACGACAAGGATGTTGTTCTACAAATTGGAAGAAAAATACTGGAGTGATTTAAAAACATTCCTAGTATATTTAAATAGGTTACCTTTAGAATCAGTATTTTCTAAAAGTTTACCTAAAAACATAGAAACAGATGTCCCTATTAATATGGGACTAGCTGATTTATTAAGGAAAGTATAATGAGTAGAATAGCAGATACGTTAGTTACATATAGGATACTAAAACTCCTATCTACACCTATCAAGAATTCACAAGCATTTCAAATGGGCTTGGTAGATGGTAACGGAAAACAATTAAAAAAGGCTAATACTCAGCAAGAAAGAGACGCTTATACATTCCTAAATAGATTTGTATTTAAAATACAGAACGCATTGATGAGATCTTCAGACAGAAATGCAAGACGCCTTTTAACATTTGCAGCAGCATTGGCATTGTTAAGGGAGTATAGGGAAGAAGATGATGAAGTTACAGTAGGTGCTTTGTTAGAACACTACATGGAAGATGAGGAAGTTCAACGTCATTCTAAACTTTTAGAAGAGTATGAAATCCTAAACTTCTCAGACTTTATGATGGATGAGGAAGTAGCAGCTAATGCAGTAGGTGGAGGCGGAATAGATGGTATAGGTATAGGCACAAAGGGAGAACCTGGTGTAAATACTTTAGCCAAATGGCCTTTCCCAGGCATTGGGATGACTAGTATGTTTAGAAGGAAGGCAGTTATTAGGAGAAAGAAGAGACATGCCGGTAAGTAAGACATCAGCTAGTGGCAGAGAGATTGCTACAGTTAAGACAGATGTTGCAGCCCTTGGTCATATGTTAGCTAAAGTGGAGGCAGCAATCAGTAAAATTTCCGAGACACATACCGAAATGGGCAAGATCTTAGCAGTCCATGAAGAACGTCTCGACAACCAAGAGAAAGAAAGAATGGAAAGAAGAAAAGAATCTGAAAGTGCTATTAAAGAACTACATTCGAGAATCTCTACTGGCTCACGTGAAACACAATCCCACATCAAAGAATCTGAAGATAGAATACATACTGCAATAAATGAGTTACGAAAAGAGATAAACAAAGAACAGGACCATATTGAAGAAAGAATCCGTAAACTAGAACAATGGAGATGGATTCTAATAGGTATTTTAGTAGCTGTTTCAGCAGTATTCCCAAATATATCCAAAATTGTAGGAATGTTAGGTTCCTAACCAAACGGTAAAATAAACACTTGATATCTACTTAACATGGTCGTATAATTATGACTATGTTACACATTGATTTGAAATATATTAATATGATCTCGCACAGGCTAGATCGTTTTAAACGTAAGGATGATTACTTGTTCAATTTCCGTTGCCCTATCTGTGGCGACAGTTCCACAAAAAAGAACAAAGCCCGAGGATATATTTACAAGAAAAAGAACGACATGTTCTACAAGTGTCATAACTGTGGTGCAGGCCATACTTTTGGTGGTCTACTAAAGATAGTAGATAGTCTACTGTATCCACAATATATTATGGAAAGATATAGCGAAGGTGTAGCAGGACCTCGGGCTAACAAAACTCCAGAATTTAACTTTGAGCCTCCTAAATTTAAAACAGGAAATGAAAAGTTGATTGACCAACTTATGGACAGAGTTGATAAGCTGGCAGAACAGGCAGAACTATCTGATTCTAATCATATTGCAGTAGACTATTGCAAGAAGAGAAGAATACCTAAGGACAAATGGGATAGACTATATCATATAGATAATATCCGAGAGATACATCAGTTAGCTCCTAAATACAAAGATAGAATTAAGTCTGAAGAGCCGAGGTTAGCTATCCCATTCTTTGATAAGGATGGGAGGCTAACCGCTATTTCATTAAGGGACTATGGAAACAATCCTTTAAAATACATATTGGTAAAAGTAAATGAAGATGCACCTACAATTTATGGCCTAGATGTTATAAATTATAATACAACAATAAATGTTGTTGAAGGTCCGTTAGACAGTTTATTTTTAGACAATGCTATTGCCTGTGCAGGCACAAGTTTTAGCAAGATAAAGACTCTAAACCTACCTGAGGATAGAGTAGTAATTGTGGATAACCAACCTAAAAATGTGGAAGTCTGTAAGATATTACACAACCTAATTAAGGAAGAAGAGAAGGTTGTAATATGGCCAGACGATATAATGGAGAAGGACATTAACGATATGATACTATCAGGACTCGCCGTTCAGGATATTATAAGTAATAATGTCTTTCATAAACTAGAGGCTGAACTTAGGTTCACAAATTGGAGAAAGTGTTGATGAAAGTCGAATTGATTGGCTTAACCAAGCCGTCAGCATCCACAGGATGTAATACAGCAGATGAGTTGGTAGCTTATACAGCTAGAGTTAGTAACCCTACTAATCAAAACAACAACGAAACTGCCCCTAAATTATTAAAATATTTAATTAAGAATGAACATTGGAGCCCTTTTGAGATGGTTTCTGTTCAGATGTCGATTACAACTACTAGAGATATATCTAGACAGATTATAAGACATCGTAGTTTTAGTTTTCAGGAATTTAGCCAAAGGTATGCTGAGGCACCTGAACAAATTTATACAAGAGAGGCTAGGTTGCAAGATCCTGATAACAGACAGAATAGTATTTCAAGTGAGGATATAAACCAAGCACTTAGGTTTCGCAAACTACAAGAAAAAGTAGGTAGTGAAGCAAGACAAGCATACAACAAAGCCCTAAAAGACGGAATAGCAAAGGAACAGGCAAGAGCTTTATTGCCTGAGGGCTTGACTGAAACGACATTAATAATGTCTGGAAGTTTAAGGAGTTGGATTCATTACTGTGAATTAAGAATGGGTAATGGAACACAAAAGGAACACGCAGAAATAGCTCAGATGTGTTGGAACATTTTATCACAACACTTCCCATCTGTAGCAGCAGCAATGGAATAGGAAATGCCAAGAACAGAATACAAAGGAATACAGATAGACTACGACAGGGACAATTTATTTGATTCCCTTGGATTACAAAGACTGAAAGAAAGTTACATGAAAGAAGAAGAGGGTAGTCCACAAGAAAGATTTGCCTTTGTAAGTTCTAAATTTGGTTCTAATCCAGAACACGCACAACGATTATATGAATATGCTAGTAAACATTGGCTATCCTATTCTACACCTATCCTATCATATGGTAGAAGTAAGAAGGGTATGCCTATCTCATGTTTTTTAAATTACATTAATGATACGGCGGAGGGTTTAGTTGAAAACTTATCTGAAACAAACTGGCTTAGCATGCTTGGTGGTGGTGTCGGCATTGGCTTTGGTATCAGGTCATCTGATGATAAGTCTACTGGTGTTATGCCTCACCTTAAGACTTATGATTCGTCCTGTCTCGCATATAGACAAGGTCGCACTAGAAGGGGCTCTTATGCTACTTATCTTGACATCTCTCATCCAGATGTCCTCATGTTTTTAGAAATGAGAAAACCTACAGGCGATCCTAATATGAGATGCCTTAACTTACACCATGGCATAAACATTACAGATTCTTTTATGCAAATTATTGAACGCTGTATGACAGACCCAGATGCTGATGATGGATGGAATTTAGTTGACCCTAACTCAGGACTAATTAGGGAAACTGTTTCTGCTAAGGAACTATGGCAAAAGATATTAGAACTTAGAATGGAAACAGGCGAACCCTACATACATTACATTGATACAAGTAATCGAGAGTTACCTGAATGGCAAAAAGAAAAAGGATTAAAAATACATCAGAGTAATCTTTGTTCAGAGATTATTCTACCTACTAATGAAGAAAGAACAGCGGTATGTTGTTTATCTTCTGTGAACTTAGAATATTATGATGCCTGGAGTAGGAATACACAATTTTTAAGAGACATAGCGGAAATGTTA
>Ga0115012_10000528_pt1 | contig 21713 bp, 23 predicted proteins | sample TroAtlMetagenome_FD_88706 | JGI IMG/M metagenome (GOLD analysis project Ga0115012, IMG submission 88706) | Marine eukaryotic phytoplankton communities from Atlantic Ocean - Tropical Atlantic ANT10 Metagenome | ecosystem: Environmental > Aquatic > Marine > Oceanic | place: Tropical Atlantic...
CGAATCTCGTTTCCCGCTCCAAAGTCTAGTATTACGGCGGAATGGCAGAATGGCTATGCAGCGGATTGCAAATCCGTGGATCTCGGTTCGACTCCGGGTTCCGCCTCCATAATGCTTTAATGCTACAACAGGTTTCTACGCCTGACACCCCAACCGAAAGGTTACCCCGATGCCCGGGTGGTGAAATTGGTAGACACAAGGGATTTAAAATCCCTCGTCAGTAATGACGTGCCGGTTCAAGTCCGGCCCCGGGCACCAATATCCCTATTTTTATTGGCTTGTAGGCGTTCTTATCGAGATACCTACCAAACAGCCAGCCAACGAATAAATTAGAAATCATTCAACTCTTTGTGTTAATTTAATCACTCATATTTAGACACAAGGAATGTATATATGAAATATCTGTCTCTTATTTTTTCTCTTATTTTACTCTCTGGTTGTGCTGCTCAAATGGACGCATTTGCGGGATTGGGTGTGCTCGAAGAAGAAGTTAGTACGTTTGATGGAAAAAGAATAGTTTCCGTCTCTCCCACTTGGGTTGCAAGCGATGGACCTCTGTACGCTGCATCTACAAAAGTAGGCGCTATTTGGAAAGAGTCTTCATCTGATGAAGTGCTCATAATCTTAAAGTATGACGGAGCCACTGGCTATTCTTCAGATGTCTATAAAAGCTATGAGTCACTGAGTGTAAATATTGACGGCAACATAAAGACATTTAAGACTGCAGGCATTACCGAACATACATCAAGCAACTATAATACAGTCTCTCGTAGTATCTACACTGAAAGCACCGCGATTGTTCCTATGCCCCTAGAATACCTCAAAGCTATGGTTGAGGGTGAAAAAGTCACGCTTCGCTTTAATAGCACGCATAGATACGAGGATGGTATTTTCAGTAGAGAAACTGGAACAATGGATCAGCAAATGGCAAAAGCTAGAATCGTAGAGTTTTTGAAACTTATATAAATCGTGGCAGTGTGATAACTCAGTGATATTGTTGGTACGCCTGCGAAGCGACCTTTACGTAAGTGTATATAGTTCGCGTTTGTTTTAATAATCCTACAGTCGCAATTGGGTGAGAACCATTCGCCCAATGGTCTTGTGACTTGCTTACTAATACTAAGAGGAAATTTTCCTCTCCTCCACATTTTCAAATAACAAACGATAAGCAAAGAATAGTGATAATGGCTGGTAATGTTTAACACTATTTGATACCAATAGAAGTCCATCTAATGGGTAAGTTTTCGCGTACAAGTAGGGAAAACAAGCTTTCTATGGTCTCAAAGTAGAGTTAATCTAATCATCAAGGAATGAAAATGAAAACTACAATTTTCGCACTAGCAATATCTACCTTATTACTACCAGCATCGCATGCCGCAAATCTAAAGGATTCTGTTCCAATAGCTAAAACCAAACTGGAACAATTTAGTGCCAAAACAGGGGTGGTATTAATTCGAGGTTTCCACAAAATAGGGTCAGCTCAGGGTTTATATAATACTTCAGTCAGTATTGAGGCTAAAGAGTTTACAAATGTTACGGATGGCACTAAACAATATGGAATCACCATCAAGGCATTTAAAGAGAATGGAAAATATGACAAAGAGCACACGTCATTTATCGATTATGATGAAATTGATTCATTGGTTGAAGGTATCAACTATATTATTAAAGTTAAACCTGAAGTAACCAAATTTGAAGACTTCCAAGCTGACTATAAAACCAAAGGTGATTTGAAAATTTCAACTTTTAGCTCCGGTACAAAAGTACTGTCAGCAATTACAAGTGGGAATATCGGTGGGGTAGCATCATATTTTAATATTGAAGATCTTACTAAAGTTAAAGACCTAATCCTTAACGCAAAAGTTAAAATTGAAGAAGTTAAAGCATAACAAGGCACTTGAACTCGAAAAGTATAACGTTTTAGCGCTTCGAGCATTTTAACCTAATTGTATTTTAAGGCTGTAGAATTAATCAATCGCCAAATTTCGAAATTCTATAGCCTAGTTTTTAATGCCATCACAATCCCGTCTGTCAAAAATCATCTAGTCTTATGGTCACAAGTGCCAGCTGGGGTTGTAGTTCATTCGTGTAGTGAATGCTTGCCGAGCTTCTTAAGTTAGATAGTAAATTTATGCTGCAAGCTGTATTAACGTCCAATGCATTAAGTATGAACATTCTTAATGTGTAAGGTAGTTTTGGTAGGCATTATGGTAGGTATATTTTAAAATTGACTATAAAGCAATTTATTCTGTGGTGTGCGGTGCCTGTTATGGGCTGCATTTAGTGTTATTTGCTAGGGTAGGGTACAAAATAGGTTGAAAATTTACCCCCCCACAATAATTAGCCGCGCTGTTGTATTTTTAGGACGTTAAGGCGTTTTAGGACATTAAGACACCCCACTAGTAAAGCCATAAAAACGATGTGAGTTAACTATATATGTGTATCAGTATTATTGTCTTAATTTATTGGTAAAACTCATAGCTAGGCTAGTATATTCAAGGGTTGCAGCTTTAGGACGTTTTGCGTCTTAATTTGTATTAGAAGTGTAATAAAAAACCCGCTATTTAAGCGGGCTTCTCAATTACTGCTCTGAACATAACAAGGATGCAAGTATTTTAGGCTTCCCCTCTACTCGTTGAAGAACGCCATTGTTTTGCAGCATGTTAAGTACGGAGCTTTGCTCGCCAATACTGAGTTTCGCATATTGCCTGCTATATTTATCAAGCTGTGACCTGTAAAGAGTGCTTTGTTTCATGGCGCGTTTCTCTAGTTGTTTATATGCCTTACTAGTTACGTGCGAATCGCTCAAGCTTCCCTCTTTATCGGCTAGTGCCGCTGCTCGTTTGTAAAGTCCTGAGCGTATAGAAAAAGCTTTCTGTAAGTCCTGTGGTTCAATTGTGAGGCGTTTATCAGATAGCGCAAACAGTGCCGCCATTTTGATAGCCTGCTCTCCTAATCTGCCCCCTAAAGCATTGTCTGTAGCTTTAATTGGTTCGGCAATTTCACTATCTACTTGTTTATAAGTAGCCCAACCATCACGACTAAATGGAATTTTCACTCCCTTTTGCGCTTTAACCCACGCTATAAACTCTACTAGTTCTTCGTTAGGCTCATAGATAAGCCCCTCATAGCGTTTTTTAGGTAGCTTTTGCTCGCCTACAAATATCACCCATCTATTGTACGCGCCAGAATCGGCTTGCTGTCTTGTCATGGTTTCGAGCATTGCTTCTGCTGTACTCGTTGCCAAAACCCCAATTCTGGGGTGTTTAACCTGTTCATATTTCGTCGTTACTGCATTGCCAGGTTCTACAGTGGTGTAGGCGCTAGTGTACAATTGCATGAAGTAACCAAGGGCTTGCTGTTTGTGTCCTTCGTTGTGGCTCATTCTAAGCCATTCTGCGAATTCATCTGATAAGAAAAATGCGCTTCTATTGTCCTCAATTATTTTGTGTAATCCTTGCTGACTGGAAGGTGCAGCGAATTTAAAACCTACTTTTTCATTGTTGACGTGGCTAAGATTACCCTCATTTAATGTGTCGTTGAGTATTACGTTTTTCGATAGGTCATCAAGTATCTTTATCGGCCTGCGTACGTCCTCTTTACCAAAGCCTGTTGGCGCAAGAATCATATAATACTCGTTAAGGCCTAATCCATCTCTTGATTTAACGCCTATGTTAGTTTGAGCAAAAGCACTAAGCGTAGCCATTGCCGCTATTCCTGCAGTAGCAATTGACGGGTAAGCCATCCGGTTGTAAATAAACGCTTGTAGCTCGCCTAAATAACCATCTAAGTACATAAGTTCATCTGGGAAATTTGGCAATTCATCATCACCGCTATTTTCGGGTATTTGCTTTTTGATTTGCTCGAACTGTTCAGCGGTAATTGTGTTCTTTTTCTCCATATGCTCACGCCGTCTCTCTTTCTGCCCTTGTGGGTCTAGTTCGTTGGCATAATGTGCAATAGCCTTTTTAACATCACCGCCAAACTTCAAAGTACATAGCACGTCAAACGCATCAAGTGCATGGCCGTCATGATTTAGATTTGAAAGTGGGTCACTTTCGCCATGATGCGAGTAAACCCGTTTTTTCCCTTTATCATCTGTAAGGATGATTATCCCAGCGGTGCCTGATTGACTGTGAGGCGATAGGAAACGGCCGCTAATAGGCTTATTACCATAATGCTGTAAAATCGCTTCTAGCTGCTGCCCATAAGCTTGTTCAACCAATTCGATAGTTCGCCCATCGTTACCGCTTACACTTCTAGGTTTTACTGGTGCACTATTAGCCGTTTCTCTTTGCTGGGCTTCATGTGCTTCATACGCGTTTAACGCATCATGTGTAAGCGCTTCTGAATCGCTTGTAGGGTCAAACTCTGCTAAGTCTAAGCAAATGATAGTGTCATACTGTGCGCTGTCTGTAAGCTTGTTAGGGGCATAAAAACCCTGCTGTATGCGAGCTTGCGCCTTATCTGCATTCAAACGCAATGTAAGCCCTAAAGACAACTTGCTATAAAGCTCATAATCTATATTTTCAGATAGTGGAATAAGCACTTTCCAGCGGTTAGCGGTAACGCCTTTTTTGTCTTGCTGGTGATAACTACTAGTAAAGGTTAAATAGTTAACCATATAGGCATCGTAAATAGCTTTTATCTGGTCTCTGGTTAAGTCGTCCTCGTCATGGTCGATTACTAAACTACAGAATTGTGCATTTAAAGCATCTTCCAGCTTTTTACCTTGCGCTGTGTAAGGTGTAAGCAATTTGGCTGAATCCTTTTCACCCACGCTAGGGTTAAGCATTAAATCAATAAACTGCTCTCGCGATATCGATTGATAAGGCCGCGTTTCTTTCATGTTTTGGTAAAGTGGTAAGCTAAAACCGTTACCGCTATACTGGTTTTGCCGTAATTCTTGCGTATGCTCGTTAGTATTCGGTGTTGCCTTAGTGCCAGCCCCCACTGGCGCTAGGGCGCTTCCATCTTTCTTATACATGCTCATTGTTCACCCCTAGCTGTTGTCGTCTCTTGTCGAAAAAATACTGTTTGCGGCTGCGCTGTGCTTTTCTGTTAAGCTTCATCACGCACCCCCTCAAATATTTCACGTCCTAAGCTAGTAAGGTGAACGGTAATAGTCTCTGAATCGTTAGCTTGGCTAACGGAAAAGGTTATTACTTCACGAACTTCTAAAATATCTAACGCTTTCTTTGTTTCGCTTTGCGTGAAGCCTTGTTTGTTGCCTACTGACAAAATCCCGATAAGCTGCATATCACCGCGGTTTAATCGAGTCATAATGAATCGAAGTAGGGCGCTTGAACGTGAGCCATCTTTTAATGCTGCTGAGAAATACTCGCGGCTATAATCTGCTTTTGATTTCATGATTAAGCCTCCTGCACCTGAGAAGCTTCCCACTTTTCGAGATCTTCTAGTTTCCAGCGGGTAGAGGTGCCGTGAAGTTTTATAGGCTGTGGAAGTTTGCCTTGCTTTACGCGTAACCAAACTGTGGAAATGCCAATGTCATAGCGGTGTGCTACTGATTTTACTGATAGGTATGTTTGCATGTGTTGAGCCTCATTGATTAAGTAGGCTCAGTGTATGAATATAGATGCTCTTGCATTAAGGTTGAGATTGTTTTTTATATAAATCCCCAAGTAAAAACAGATACATAGCTATCTTGCTGTTCGATCCTTCCATAGCTGTATGACGTTAACAAATATTTTGAATTCTTCCTTTAGGCACTCATCAACAATACTGCAAGCAGTGACACTTTTTAGGTTATCAGTTGAGTAAGCTGGTAAACCAGCAGATACACCCCGTCTCACTGCGTCACAAATAACATAGTTTCTCATCATTAATTTATCTGGATTTCTCCCCCTGTTTTTTTGTGGCATGGAAGTTCTCTGATTCGCGACATCACGAACAAACTTACTTAATTCATTTGAAAGGCCAGGGTATTTTTCGTCGAGAGACAATAGATAAGCAAATGCAAATCTATTAGTTCGAGCTTCAGAAATTATTTCGATTATGGCTTGCTCATTAACGGATTCTGCCAAGCTTTCAGAGTTTTCTGCAATGGAGGTTATGTTCCAGCCAAAAATACGATGAAAGTATGAAATCGAAGGAAAGCTGTTTGCGTTTTCTTCTCCTCCCTCCATTAGTTCTCTCCCATGAGTTAGGATAGTTTTTACTTCGGCTTTCAATTCTTCTAAATCCATCACTCGACCTCTCGCATTTTTACAACGTTGTTTAAGCGTTTCTGGCAATATTGCGTCCATTCTTCCATCAGTGGCCTACGTTCTTCTAATAGCTCGTTACGGGCGTATGCTGCGCGGGTGCTGTCATTATTAACGTGAGCTAAGGCTAATTCTGTTAAATCGTCGTCGTAAGGCTGGTGGCTGAATTTGACGTATTGACGAGCCCAGTCTTTAAATGTGCTTCTAAAGCCGTGAGCGGTAACGTCATAACCAATACGCTTTGGTACCTTAGAAACCGTTGCATCGGTTAATGCTGAACCGTTAGCACTTGGGAAAATAAATTCATTTTCACGCGGTAAACTCTGTAGTAAATCGATAGCTGCTTTACTCAAAGGAATGTTGTGGTCTTTGGGGTTTTCGCCTTTCATACGCTTGGCAGGTATACGCCATACCTTGTCTGTAAAGTCTATTTCAGACCAAAGGGCACCGCGCATTTCACTTGAACGCGTAGCCGTAAGGATTCCGAATTGAAGTACCTTAGCGCCTTGCCATGCCTCTTGTATTAACTTGCACCAAAATTCTGGGAGATGCTCAACGTCTAAAGCTTTATGGTGTTTTGTCTTACTTACTTTTTGCGGAGCAGGGAGTAAGGTTTTTAAACCCCCATCCCATCTAGCGGGATTGAGTTGTGAATAGATACCCCTCGCGATTGCCATATCAAAAATGTGGCCGACATATATGCGTAAACGATTAGCCGTTTCATTTTTGGTAAGCCATATTTCATCAAGCATTGCTTTAATAGCGTTCAAGTCGATATCGCTAACACGCATTTCACCAATTACAGGGTAGGCGTAATTTTCTAGCATGTTTGTAAGCTTTCTTACTTGCTGCTGCGTCTTAAATTCTTTGGAACGCTTCTCTACATATTCGAGGGAAAGCTTTTTAAAAGTGTACGTTTTGAGTTGTTCTTTTTTGGCTTCTGAACGACGCTGTAAACGTTCTTCTACGGGATCGTAACCCTCACGCTGTATTCTGCGTTTTAGCTCTCCTGCTTCTTCTCTGGCAGTAGCGAGGCTAACTTCGGGATAACCGCCAAGGCCAATCCATTTGCGCTTACCATTAACAGTAGTTCTTAGAATCCAGCTAGCCGCCTCTGGTGGTCTAATTTGAATGTTTAGACCTGCTACACGACCAACGGGAAAAATCCCACTTTTGCCGCTGCCAATAATTGAATTCAATTCCTTTACTGATAACTCTTTAGCTCGCTTGGGCATTTTATACCTACCTAATTACCTGCCATAAAAGATTAAATAGCATTGTAGGTTATTAGATGGGCTTAGACAAGTGAGAATGCGTTAAGGTCAATAAATACGTAGTCTTTATGGGTTTATGTAGATTGTTCTAGACAGCTAAATGGAGCTGGCCCCGGGCACCATTTTCTACATATCTAAATACATCCAATATATATTCTTAAAGCTTATAATTCGCTAATTAATTTCAGTATTTTGCTTTACGGCTAACTCACGCTCTGTGCTACCATATCACTCTAATCTTATTGAGTTTACTGCGTGCTTCCACATATTAATTCCATTCTGGCGCTTAGAACGTCTGAGCTCAAACGAGCAAAGCGAGCTTTCAATGCGCGGGGTAGTAAAGTTATCCGTTGCGATATTTGTTTACTGCCTGTAAACGCGTGTATTTGTGCCGATAAGCCTGAACCACAAGCATCCTGTGCGGTACTTTTCATCATGTACAAGGGCGAATACTACAAGCCAACCAACACAGGCCGATTAATTGCGGATGTGGTAGCTGAAAATTACGCGTTTGTGTGGCACAGAACCGAACCCGATGCAGATTTACTGACGTTACTAAGCAACCCTAAATACCAACCCATCATTATATTTCCTCACGAGTATGCTGAGCCAGCGCGTTGCATCCCCAAGCCGGAAGATAAATTAGACAAAATTCCATTGTTTATATTTTTAGACGGCACGTGGCGTGAGGCGCGAAAAATGTTTGGTAAAAGCCCGTACCTAGATAAGTTTCCGGTGCTGGGCGTATCCCCTGAAATATCATCGAATTACTTGTTGCGAGAATCTACACGAGAATTCCAGCATTGCACTGCAGAGGTGGGAATAAACGTGTTAGATTTGGCAGGTGAAGTTGAAGCGGCTACGGCGCTAGCTAAATACTTCAGTATTTTTCGACACCAATACTTAAAAGGGAAGCCCCATTTAAGTCACAAAATTGAATTTGCAAAGGCGCAAGTTAAGTAACCCTTATCTTGCGTGCATTCGCGCTTAACTATAAGGTTAAGCAATCAAAACCCAAGGAGAAAAACATGGCAACAGTTACGTTTCAAGGTAATTCAGTTTCAACTGTAGGTTCGCTTCCAGAAGTTGGGCAGCAAGCCCCAGACTTCACATTAGTAAAAGCGGATTTAGGTGAAGTAACCCTCGCTGATCTTAAGGGTAAACGCGTTATTCTCAACATTTTCCCTTCTATCGATACAGGCACGTGTGCAACGTCAGTGCGTAAATTCAATGAACAAGCAGCTGGTCTAGACAATACACAAGTTATTTGCGTATCTGCTGACTTACCGTTTGCAGCTGGCCGCTTTTGTGGTGCAGAAGGCATTGAAAATGTGATTACCGGTTCTACTTTCCGTACAAGTTTTGGTGACGACTATGGTGTGGCGTTCACTTCTATGCCGCTAACTGGTCTGCTATCACGAACAGTCGTTGTGATTGATACCGACGGTAAGGTACTTTATACCGAGCAAGTGGCTGAAACCACGGAAGAACCAAACTACGATTCAGCAATGGCTGCTTTGTAATTAAGAATATAAAGCGTAAATAGCTCAAACCAGTAATGCCCACAGCGTTACGTGGGCATTTCAATGGAGAGGGTGATATGTCGATGTTAGTTAATGTTCAACAGCTTGCCACGCAACTGCAAGATGAACCCATCATTTTAGTGCGTGCGGTTATGGACGACCCGGTTACCAAAACGCCTGATTCTCGTGATGCCATGGTGTTGCCAAACTCTGTGGATATAGACTTAGACGGCGAGGGCAGTGCTCACACTACGGGTTTTCCTCATAGTATGCCAACCGAATCTGACTTTGCTTTGTACTTAGGCCGACAAGGTTTAACCGAACGTTCGTCTGTAGTGGTTTACGATACCCGAGGTATGTACAGCGCCCCTCGTGTTTGGTGGATGCTTAAAGCCATGGGGCATGAGAACGTAAAATTGTTAAATGGCGGCCAAGTAGCGTGGGAAGAAAAAAACTTACCAGTATCAGAACAACGTATTCCCTCACATTTTAAGTATGAAAGTAATGCGCAGAGCAAATGGTTTGTAAATAGTTCAGCGGTTATTCAAGCGATTAATACCGATGCTCAACTAGTCGATGCCAGAAGTGAAGCGCGATTTTACGGGCAAGTAGAAGAGCCTCGCCCTGGGATTCGTTCGGGGCACATGCCAGGTGCTTACAATCTTCCATTCACAGCGCTGTTAGAGAATGGTTTTTTCTTAAGCGTTGAAAAATTAAAAGATGTTTTTGCCAAAGCCAATATTGATTTATCGAAGCCCATTATCTGTACCTGCGGCTCAGGGGTTACGGCGTGTATTATTGGCGTTGCTGCACTCATGTGCGGTGCAAATGATGTTGCTATTTACGATGGTTCTTGGTCTGAGTGGGGAGCAAACGCCACTTTTCCAGTAGTGAAAGATTAACCTTCGTTTAATTTAGGGTAGTCGTGTTACGTGTATATATTTCAAAGGAATTGAGCTTATGAATACACCACCTCGCGTTGTCGTGTTAACTGGTGCAGGAATTTCAGCAGAATCTGGATTAAAGACGTTTCGAGATAACAACGGATTATGGGAAGAGCACAGTGTGGAAGACGTGGCTACGCCCGAAGCTTTTGCCCGTAACCCTGAACTTGTATATCGGTTTTATAATGAACGTAGAATGCAATTGACTACGGATTGCGTCAATCCCAATGCTGCTCATGAAGCGCTAGTGACACTTGAACGCGCATTGAAAGACCGATTCACATTAATCACGCAAAATGTCGACGATTTGCACGAACGCGCGGGCAGCGAACGTATTTTGCATATGCACGGAAAATTACTGTCTAGCCGTTGCGTAACAACAAATAAGACTTTTGAATGCAAAACTGCGTTCGACGGCCAAACTGTTTGTGCCTGTTGTAATACCGCCACTTTACGACCCGACATTGTATGGTTTGGTGAAATGCCCCTTTATATGGAAGAAATTTCACAAGATATTGCGAACGCAGATATCTTCTTAGCCATTGGAACCTCAGGAAATGTTTATCCTGCCGCGGGGTTTGTGATTAATGCGAAAGACTCGGGCGCACAATGCATAGAATTAAATTTAGAACCCAGTGCGAATAATTGGTTATTCGATGAATCTATTAGCGGCAATGCCACTGAAATAGTCCCAGCGTTTGTAACGCGGTTAATTAAAGAATATGATCTTTAAATAAAGTTATGATTTGAAAAAATTCATGGCTAAAGACGCTTTACTAGCATGAAAGCTCACTGACACTGAGCGCCTAAAATATAGAGTAATATTAAAAATATATGCCTTACCTGAATGAATTTTTGACCATTGCCCTAGTGCACCTTGTTGCAGTAGCTAGCCCAGGCCCTGATTTTGCGGTAGTGGTTCGCAATAGCCTCGCGTACGGTCGCCGTATTGCTATTTATACAAGCGTTGGCATTGGACTGGCGATTTTGCTACACGTTGGGTATTCACTGGTGGGTTTAAGTGTAGTTATTGCCACTACGCCATGGCTTTTCAAAACCTTTAGTTATCTTGCTGCGGGTTATCTATTGTATATTGCGTATGGCGCACTAAAAAGCGGGCCTAGCCAACCGCCAGCAGGCGGCGAGGCAGGGGTAAGCAACAGCGTAGATAATCTGGATGAAACTAAGCTAGCTAATAACAAGGCGGCCAATAATAAAAAAGCTAACTCGCAAATATCTGCACAAAAAGCACTTTGGATTGGCTTTTTAACAAATGGCTTAAACCCCAAAGCAACCTTATTCTTCTTATCGTTGTTCACCGCTATTATTGATATCGACACGCCTTTTTCAATCAAGCTTGGTTATGGAATTTACTTAGCCATAGCAACAGGACTTTGGTTTTGTTTTCTATCCTACCTACTTAGTACCAGTAAAATTGCTCAACTTATTGGGAAAAAAGGGTACTGGCTCGACCGTGCAATGGGCGTTTTACTGGTTGGCTTGGCCGCAAAATTAGTCTTGGGCTAACGTTTCACTCATAGATTTATGCTTTGAGGCAAAACGCTGGTTATTACATTTAATCAACTAACACGTGGTAATTGGGGTTAATCGCCATATTTATGTATAATGCGGCGGTTAAATTCGATAGCAGCAGTAGAGGATCGTGTGGCAGATAATAAAATGCCTTTTAAAGATAACCAGCCAACAAGCAAGCTAGAAAGAACACTTTCAAAGCAATATGATTTCGATATTAAATCGTTGTTTTCCCGCGCTAATGGTTTGGCTAAAGCAAATTTTTTAAGCTTATTCCAAGCTTCATTAGTCCTATTTCTTACGTTTGTCGTACTCGGTTTTGTTGCTCAGAAGTTCATTACTTTCAATGAAGACGGCACCTTCATTTTTGAACACCAATCGTTAATTGAAATTGTGGCTATTTTCATTGTTGCACCACTAATTGGCGGGTTGTATATGATGGGGGTGAGCCATGCCAGAGGTCAAAAAACCACGGTTTTCTCTATTTTCAGCTACGTCTCTTTGATATTCGCATTAGCCCTTACTCAATTGGTGAATGGCATAGTGGTACAAATTGGCTTGGTATTGTTAGTGGTACCTGGTGTGTATTTTTGGATGGCGACCTCTTTTTCACTCATGCTGGTTGCTGATAAATCGTTAACGCCGCTTCGTGCCATTATTTTATCTTGCCGGGTTTTCAATGCTTATTGGGCACAGTTAGCCGGTGTGTTTGCCATTTTTATTATATTGTTTATTTCCGTTCCGTTTACATTAGGCTTGTCCCTTGTGTGGGTTCTACCCCTGTATTTTAGTATGCTAGGGTTGTTGTATGAAGAGATGATTGGTGAAGAGGGTGAATATACACCCAGCCAAACTGTTCAAAGTAAAACGAATGAGTCGAGCTTCGATGCATAAACGGGAAACGCTAAAAATTGTTTTAATTACTATTGCTGTATTGGCAGTAATAGTCATTAACGCGCTTATATTAACTAAGCGCGAGCCCGATATTTTAGATATTCCAGAAACACCTGAAGCCACAAAACCTGTTCCCGACTTTTCTGCGTATACCGACGTTAAAGAAAAGAAAAGTGCCTTTTTCGATTACTTACGCCCCGAAGTTGAAAAACAGAATGCGTATTTACTTACCCTTAGACACTACATACAAACGTTGTATCGTAAGGCTTTGAACGAAGAGCCGCTAACCGACGATGACATTAGCCGTCTTGAGTGGTTGCAAACTGAGTACCGCGTAAAGGCGGAACAAGCGCTCACATCTCGTCTGCTTGCGTTACTTCACAAAATTGATATTTTGCCTGCTGAACTCGTGCTCGTGCAAGCGGCAAACGAGTCGGCATGGGGCACCAGTCGTTTTGCTAGAAAAGGTTATAACTTCTTTGGTATTTGGTGCTTTGTGAAAGGATGTGGTTTTGTTCCCGGTAAACGAAATGCCGGCGCAACGCACGAAGTCGCGAAGTTCCCAAGCCTATCTCGGGCGACTTATACTTATATGCGTAACCTGAATAGACACGATGCCTATACCGATTTGCGAGAAATCAGAGAGCGGTTAAGAGCAAATCAAATCCCCATTACTGGCGTAGCCTTGGCAGAGGGATTAATGAATTACTCTGAGCGCGGCGCGGCCTATGTAGACGAATTACAAACCATGATCCGGTTTAACCAGGAGTTCTTAACCGAATGAAACGTATAGCATGCGCGCTTATAGGCGCATTACTCACCTCAAGTGTTGCCGCTGAAACGGTGAATGTGGAATACAGCCGTTTTTATAGTCACGTAAAAAAACTGGATAATGAAGACACTCAAGCTTTGCAATTCGCTTTTGGTTTTCTGCGTGTTGGTGAAGGGCGGTTATGTGAAATTAATAACGCTGAGATAGTCACTGACAAACAAACTATGCCATTAGAGGTTAGTGATGAGTACCGATTCACTGTACCAACGGAAAAAGCGCTAAAATTGGCAAATGCCTATATCAGTATCGATTTAACTGAAGCGGCTAATGTATGTGATATGTCTGTGCAGCTAGAAACAAAAAGTGAATACTTAACCGCCAGTTATACAAAAGAAGAGCTGAATTTTATCTATGGCCAATATGAAGCGTTCTTCAATGAAATGGGTAGCTTTTTATCGTTCTTAATGCCAACGGTGAAAGGGTTGATGTTGCAATTTGATGATAAAAATCTGGATTATATTACCCCAGAAGGCCTGCATATTAATAACGGCATACTTCACTTAGAACAAAGTGAAATTAACGAAAATAAAGGGCTCACACTACCGAAAGCCCCACTTCGTGTTACCGCTATGGCATCAAGCTAATAGCTGATACTTAATTTGCTCAGCAATACGGGTGATGGTTTCTTCACCCTTTTCACATAGCTCTTGTGCGCGGTGAAATTCCATAATACCCACGTCGGTTAGTTGGGGCTCTATCAGAATATCCGGCGGATCGCCCGCTAAACGAGAACGTGTCACCCTTGCTTGAAGTATTTCTAACGAACTACTCATTACACTTAAAATCCCTGGAGGGTTACCTTTAGGGACTTTATTTGGTGGCGGCGAAATTGTTTCTTCTATGGCCTCAATAGCGTCGCTAGCAACGCCTTCGTTTTGCTCGCTATGTTTACTATCGGTTTCACTTTCAGTTTCCGTTTCTGCTTTTTCTTTACCATCAGGTGAGAACCACTGCTTAAGCACGTTTTGGCTTTTAGTGAAAAAGTCTTCGGTTTTTCTTTGGTTTTCTTCGTGATCGAGTCGTAATTTTTCAAGCCTAAGGGGCCTGAAGTCAGCATTAAGGTTCACGGCAATAACAAAGTCTGCACCAAGCTGACGACACAGGTTAACAGGCACTGGATTAACCACCGCGCCATCTACTAACCAACGATCGCCATGGGCGACTGGGGCAAATAGGGCAGGAATAGCACACGAAGCTTGAATGGTATTGCCAATCTCGCCGGAACTAAACACTACCTCACGACCTGTGTACAAATCGGTAGCCACGGAGGCGAACGGTTTTTCCATTGCTTCGTAGGTTGGGGCACAAAATTCGCTGGCAAGTTTATCAAACACTTTTCGCCCGCTAGCAATACCGCCCCTACGTAAACCAACGCCCATCAAAGCAAGTACCTGCCAATCTGACAAAGAACAAGACCACTCTTTAAGGCCTTCTAACTTACCACTAGCGTAAGCGGCACCAACATAGGCACCAATAGAGCAACCTGCCACCACGTCAATTTTAATACCCAGCTTTTCTAATGCTTGAATAATACCAATGTGGGTCCAACCTCTTGCGGCACCCGCACCTAATGCTAGACCAATTTTCATTTAGTTTGATTCCATCAAATTGATAACGTGAACCGTGTCGTCAGTAGGCTCATTGGGCGACGCAAAGCTGGGGGGATCGAAACCAATATCACCATCTTCAACCGGCCCGTTCTGTGTAGAGATGCCTTTAAAGTCGTGCAAATTCTTGTCGACCAAATGTGACGGCGCTACATTTTGAAGCGCACTAAACATTGACTCAATACGCCCAGGGAAACGGCGATCCCAATCTTGTAGCATGGCCTTTACGTTCTGACGCTGCAAATTTTCTTGAGACCCGCACAAGTTGCAAGGAATAATAGGAAATTCTACGGCATCAGAATAACGCTGAATGTCTTTTTCAGTACAATAAGCAAGGGGCCTTATGACAATGTGCTCACCATTATCGCTAACCAGCTTTGGTGGCATTGATTTAAGCTTACCGCCATGGAACATGTTTAAAAAGAAGGTTTCTAGCATGTCGTCACGGTGATGGCCGAGGGCAATTTTAGTGGCGCCTAGCTTTTTAGCCGTGCTGTATAAAATACCGCGACGTAATCGTGAACAAAGCGAACACGTGGTTTTACCTTCAGGTACTTTGTCCATAACAATAGAATAAGTGTCTTCTTCTACAATTTTGTATTCGACACCTACACTCTCGAGGTATTCAGGAAGTACGTGCTCTGGAAATCCAGGCTGCTTTTGATCAAGGTTAACCGCTATAATGTCAAAATGAATTGGCGCAATGCGTTTTAAAAACATAAGAATATCAAGCATAGCGTAACTGTCTTTACCACCAGACAAGCACACCATCACTTTATCGTTATGTTCAATCATGCCGAAATCAGCAATCGCTTTGCCTACATTTCGACGAAGTCGCTTTTGTAGCTTATTAAAGCTGTATTTTTGTTTATTTTGAGACGCGGTTAACGGAGCGTCCGCACGGTTTGTGCCTGCACTGGTCATATCAATAGCTTGGTTACTGCGAAAAAAACCATTATACAGTAATCAAGTAAAATTGAATGTGCGAGGTGAAGATTTTTTGTATCGTGTTAGCACTGACTGCTAACAAATGCCAATAGCGCTTAAGGCTATAGTCCGATAGCGCTTAAGGCTATATAACGTTTGCTAGCAAACAGTGCCGACAGGCTGTTTATGAACCTGTCTGAATTACCGTGAAAGGGGCGAAATAAAGCCGTCTGGTTTTATTGCCAGTACATCACACACAAGTTCATCAATAACATGTTCTGCGGTGTTACCTATGAGAGCCGCAGAAATACCTATTCTGCCAACCGTACCTATGATAACAAGTTCAGCGTCTATATCTTTGGCTATCTTTGGAATGACTTTTTCAGGAAGGCCTTCCTTCACATAACAGCGCTTACTATCGATAGCATACTTCTCGCTGTGTGTGTTCATCTCAAGTTCGTGATGATGCTTTACCGCGTTGTTGTATGTGTCTGGGTCAAACTCAGGAACTTCAATAGCAATATTTAGCGGCGTAGCTGGGTAGCTGTTTACCAAATTTACGTTACCGCTGAGCAGCGCGGCATAATCGTTAGCAATCACCGTGATTTTGTCGTTAAGTAAGGCATGCTCGTCGTCTTCACTGCCTACATTTACCGCGGCAATAATTTCACCATTTTCAGGCCATTCATGATCTTTAACCAATAATACGGGGGAGGGACATTTTCTAAGTAGATGCCAGTCTGTAGGAGTAAAAATAACAGAAGCTAAATCGTCATGGCGCTTAGTTGCTTTTACCACTAAATCTATACTGTTGTCGATGACATAATGCACCACAGCTTCAAAGGCACGGTTGTTCCATTCCACAACTATATCTGTTTTAGAAAAACCTAAGTCGTCTAAAGTTTTTTTCAACCATCCAGCATGTTCTTTAGTGACCGCATCACGCATGGCTTCACGATCATCAGGGCTAAGCATGGTTGTCATATCGTAAGATAAGTCGTAAACCACCAGCATGGCGGTGACAGAGGCACCTGTCTTTTTGGCAAGTTCATATGCACGGCTAAGCGCAGGTTGGGTTTCTCTATCGGCTTCAATAACCGCTAAAATACGCTCATACTTAATCATAACCCCTCCAAACATAGTCAGAATTTTGGCTGCTACAATTTAAGTGTAATACCTATTTGCTATTACGTAACTTGTTTTAGATCAAAAGCTTTGAAGATTAGCTATTACAGGCGATATTAGGTGCAACCACAGACGTTAAACGTTGTGACATCTCATCAAAATCTAAAATAGTGATGAGTTTACCGTCCACTTGGATAATATTTTCTTTTTGAAAACGGCTTAACAGGCGGCTAATGGTCTCAATAGTTAGACCAAGATAGTTCCCAATTTCATTTCGAGTCATGGTTAGGTGAAATTCTTTATTTGAAAATCCACGTTCTTCGAAACGTTGAGAAAGCTGAGAGAGGAAATACAATAGACGTTCTTCCGCTGAGCGTTTATTAAGCAACATCATGAGATCATGATCTTGTTTAATTTCCGCACTCATAAAACTCATTATTTGATGTCTTAACTTAGGAAATTGAACCGACATTTCATCAAGCGTTTCATACGGTAATTCGCACACCATGGCGGTTTCTAATGCCTGAGCATAACTTTGGTGCTTATTTTCCCGTAAGGCATCGAAGCCGATAATATCGCCAGGGAAGTGAAAACCTGTAATCTGCTCTTCACCATCTGAATTGGTGACGAAAGACTTAAAAGAGCCCGTGCGTACTGCGTAAAGAGAGTTGAATTTATCTCCCGACTTTACCAGCAAATCACTCTTGTGAAGGGGTTTCTTTCGCTCAATAATATCATCTAAAGATTCAATCTCAGTCTTGTTTAGCGCAACGGGCAAACACAAGTGGCTGAAACTGCAATTTTGACAATGAATTGAGAATTGGCTTCCTTTGCTCATAGGTTCAAACTATAAATAGGGTCGACTTAATATTAATCTTACTCTTTTGTTTATGAAATTGCTGCATAAATTAAAAAGAGAGCGTAAATAGCCACTATTACGGAAAAGCATTGTCTTACCACGGGGTGCCTAAAACCAGCTATTAGGTACTGGCTACCTGCGCTTGCAGCTAACAAAGTGGGCAGAGTACCTAACCCAAAAAATAACATGATGGCAGCGCCGTCAACGGCCGACCCCGATGCTAATGACCACGTTAACGTGGAATAGACCAACCCGCAGGGTAGCCAGCCCCATATAAAACCATAGGGTAGTGCATAAACCGGGCTTTTGAATGGAAGAAATCGTTTAGATATTGGCTGAATAGCTTTAAATAAGCCGCGTCCCATAGCTTCAATATAATTCAAGCCTTGCCACCACTTTCCCAAATAACACGCTAATAGCAGCAGCATAACGCCACTAATCAAAGATAAAACGGGTTTAGCAATAGGCACAAACTCGGTGGCCATTTGGCCGACAGCGCCTGTAATAGCGCCGGCTAATGTGTAGCTGAGGATACGGCCAAAATTATAGGCAAGGGTGTAGGGTAATGCCGGTTCATTACTTGGCGTTACTGTGCGTAGTGCGGCAACAATACCACCGCACATACCCACACAATGCACGCCGCCAGCAATTCCAATGAAAAAAGCAGAGAATATATTAATCTCTGTCATCTGTTTCTTTGCGTTGTTGTAACTGCTTTCGCTGCTCGGCTAGCTTCTTTTCATCACCTGATAAATCATCATCAAACAAAATGCTGTAGCCCTGTCTATCAAGATCTTCAAACTGATTGGTTTTTACCGCCCAGAAAAAGATAACCAGTGCCAGCGCAACAATAATAATAGCGATGGGAATTAAGACGTAAATGATACTCATATTATTTACTTAATAACCTCGTTGAATTGGTGACCACAATAATACTACTCAGTGACATGCCAACCACGGCCATCCAGGGAGAGAGTAACCCCGACACTGCAAAGGGTAGAATGATAATATTGTAACCTACTGACCATGCAATATTTTGCTGAATTTTACGTTTTGCCTGTTTCGCCACAGAAAATAAGGTTGGCACCGATAGCAAGCTGTCTCCTAGCAAAATAACATCGGCGGCTGTTTTGGCCACATCTGTGGCGTTTCCTACCGCAACCGCCACATCTGCGCTAGCAAGAACAGGGGCATCGTTTATACCGTCGCCCATCATCATGACTTTGCGACCTTGCTTTTGCAAAGTATGCACCTGTGAATATTTTTGCTCCGGTGATAAGCCACCCTTTGCTAAGTTGATTGGTAAACTAGCAGTAAGTGCATCAACGTTTTTCTGTGTGTCGCCACTTAGCACCACTAATTGATGTTCATTCAGTGCGGTGAGTGTCGCTAAGGCATCTTGCCGCAAGCTATCATTTACGCAGAACGCGGCCATTAATACACCGTCGGCACACAAAAACACATTTGCCGGTATATCTACCTTTGAGGTGGTTGATAAATTACAAAATACGGCTGAACCCATAGTAAAAACGACGTTGTCTATCTCACCACTAATGCCGCCACCTGGTGTAACGGTAAATCCGTTCATGGTATTAGGCAGGGTTCTATGTTTTGACTTAACATTATCGTTGTCGAAGGCACGGGCAATAGGGTGCTCAGAACGAGACTCTAACAATGTAGTTAGCGCCATTACCTGCACTGGATCTACCCCTTTAGCAAACCAGCGCTGTTGCAATGAGAACTTACCTTCGGTCAGTGTGCCGGTTTTATCAAGGGCAATGGTATCAATATCGTTAAGTTGCTCTAAGGCGTCAGCGCGCTTTAACAAAATGCCCTGACGATTCAGCTTCGCCATAGCGCAGGTTAACGCTGAAGGTGTGGCTAAGCCTAGCGCACAAGGGCAGGTTGCCACTAATACAGAGATGGTGATCCAAAAAGCATCTTCACTGCCCACAAACGACCAATAACTGTACGTTAAAGCCGATATCAGCAATACCGAGAACACAAAGTAACGGGAAAAGTTATCGGCAATCTGCGCAGCTTTTGGCTTGCTTGCCATGGCGCTAGCTTGTAAACGCACGATTTGATTGACCAAGGCATGCTTTAAGCTTTGGGTCACTTTAACCGTTAGTGTGCCATCTTGGTTTACTGTACCGCCGTAAACTACATGGCTGGCCGATTTACTGACGGGGTTAAATTCTCCCGTTAACATAGACTCATCAACCGCAGCGGTACCGTCTAGCACAATACCATCGACAGGGATGGTCTCACCGGGCTTCACTAGTACTACATCATTGGGCGCTAATTGCTTTGCAAGGATCTGAACGATACTGCCATCACCTTCAATTTTAGCCGCTGAAACCGGAATATATTGCATCATATTGGCTGAAATTTGCGCCGCACGGTGCCTGCTTCTATGTTCAAGGAATCGGCTCAACAGCAGTAGAAAGATAAACATGCATATGGATTCAAAATACACTTCACCTTGCTCAAGCAAAGTGGAACGTAAACCCGCAAAGTAGGTGCCAAATACCGCGAGGGTGACAGGCACATCCATATTCACGGTTTTTGCGCTTATTGCCTTCAAAGCACCTAAATAGAACGCGCTTCCTGAATAAAGTACTACGGGGGTGGTAAGGGTGAGTGCAACCCAATAAAAGTATTGACGGGTTTCTTGTTCAATGGCACCAAACCAATCGAAGTAAAGCCCAGCCATTAGCATCATCACCTGCATGGTCATGATGCCTGCCAAGCCTAACTTTTTAATAAACGATTTTTGCTCGCGTTTATAACTCGCTTCATGTTCATCTGGGTGAAACGGTGAGCCAACATACCCTATGCGTTTTAGTGTGGTGAGTATCTGGCTAAGTTTAATAACATCGGGTTCCCAGGTTATTAGTGCGCGACGCTCTTGAACGTTTACGGCGACTTGCGCAATACCTGATACTTTTGAAAGCTGCTTTTCAATCAGCCAACCGCACGCTGCACACGTTATGCCTTCAAGGGTTAGCTGTATTTGCTTGTGCTGTCCTTCGTCAAAAACAAACTCTTCTTGAAGGGCTGGGTCGTCATAAACGTTAAGCGCAGAAAGGCTTTCTAAGATACCATCGTCTGACTTTTGGGCTGGCTCAGTACGAAACTGATAATAATCTTCTAAGCCATTATCAACGATGGCTTGAGCAACAGCTTGGCAACCAGGGCAGCAGAGCTGCCTGGTTTCCCCTAATATTACTGCTTCATATTTGTGTGTTGCATCGTTAGGTAACGCGCAATGGTAACAAAGGTTTTCGCTCATTACGGATTAAACTTGATGGCGCCAGAGTAGGGAAGTTGCAACGTATTTTGTACTTTCCAACTGTCGTCTACAGGAGAAAGCGAGACTTGCCATTTACCGGTTAAGTCCTTTTCGACAAAACCACGGTAAATACCATTAGCATCACGACTTAATAATACACTTGCATCACGCTCTTCGATGGTCACATGATAAAAATTCAATTTAAGGGCGTTTCCTTCTTGAGGAATACCTGAATGGAATTTTACTGCAATACTGCCATCAGTAATGGTTAACTCTGTTGTTATGTTTTTGCGTTTCGCGATGGCTTCTTTATCTAGCCGGGCATTAATGGCTTTACCTTCTTTGTAATAATCGTCTACTACTAAGCTGTCTTCGGTTGAAATAGCCAATTTCAATAACACGCCACCCATTACTAATGTAATTAGGGGAACAGCAATAAGGAACCAGGGCCAAAATTGTTTATACCAGGGTGTATTCATTAATTACATCAACTCGTTTACTACAGGAAAACCGGCGCGATAGGAAAAATAAGGCATCCAGTTGAAGATGTGTATTTTCTCATAAAAAAAGCCCCGTGATAACGAGGCTTTTTAGCATTATTGTTGGTTATACGAATTTAGTCGTTAGAAAGACTATAAACGTACGATGCAACAACGTGGATTTTGTCATCACCCAA
>Ga0115012_10000529_pt1 | contig 21702 bp, 11 predicted proteins | sample TroAtlMetagenome_FD_88706 | JGI IMG/M metagenome (GOLD analysis project Ga0115012, IMG submission 88706) | Marine eukaryotic phytoplankton communities from Atlantic Ocean - Tropical Atlantic ANT10 Metagenome | ecosystem: Environmental > Aquatic > Marine > Oceanic | place: Tropical Atlantic...
ATCAAAAACTCCTTCGACCAATACAAGGTCTTTATTCCAGTCAATATATAGGTCGTTAAAGACTATATCTTTAGACGCTCTTGGGTTTTTATATTTATATGAGTCACCAGTATAGGATCTGGCTATAAAGTAGCTACAATCGCCTTCTTCGTCGAAAGATGGGATAATGATTCTATTGCGGTATTCACCACTAAAGCAGTAACCAATTTTCCATTTGACAATATCTGCATCTGTTAGTCCTCGTTTTTGTAAGTATTTGAGGGCGTATGTTGCTGTTGCTGGTACGTTCTTCGAGCAGAGGCTTGTGAACTCTTCTGGTAATTGTATTTTTTCGTGCCCCTCTTCGCGCTGAACTTCCATAAAGAGGTCAGAAAATCTTTGAAGATCTGTCCGGTTCGTAATTTCGTCCCATTTCTGTAATTGTACATACGAACCAAAACGTCGAATAGCACGCCTAATATTACGACCGCGATAATCGCAAATCCAACATTTATAAGCACCTTTATCCAGATTAACAGAGAACTTACGCTTGTGATGATCACACGCCGGGCACGTGAAAAGAAGCTCTGTCCCTTTGTCGATGTAGTTTCCAAACGTTTCATGTAAAACCTTTATTGCTTGTTTCTTATTCATATGCCCCTATAATATATTGATAAGAAGTGTTTGTCAAGTAAAAACCCCGCCGAAGCGGGGTTTTCGTTAAGCGCTTAAAGCTTCAATAATTTGAGCTTTAGTCGATTTTGTATTAACAGGCAAGCCACGAGATTTTGCAACCTCAAGCAATTCTGCTTTCTTCATACTCGTATTCCAATTTGCCATAGTAACTTCAATATCTTCGGAAGCGTTGTGAATTGCCATCACCTCAATTTCAAAGTTTAAAATTTCTCCAGCTAATGGGTGGTTCAAATCTAGAATAACGTGATCGTCATTTATTTCACGAATTGTAGCAAGAAAAGAACCTTCAGGTCCGTTGCCTTGCACCACTTCGCCGATAACAAATTCAAAATTTTCTCCAAATGCATCTTTCCCGGCAGGGCGTAACGCATCGGGCTGCTTTGTACCGTATGCGTCTTCTGGTTGTAGGGTAACTGTTTGTGTATCGCCCACAGTCATGCCGACGACTGCGGCATCAAAGCCGGGAATCATTCGTCCGCTGCCTACTTCGAAATTAAGCGTCTGGCCACGGACGCGAGAATTATCGAATTCGGTACCATCCATTAAGGTACCCTTATAATGGACACTAATATTGTGTCCCGTTTGTACTTTCATTTTTATCTCCTAGGTTGATGAAAGGTCATCCTACGTAAGATAACATAGGAAGAGTGAGTTGTCAAGAATATTCTGTGAGATATCCTGCTTTAGCAATTACAATCGCATCTGCTCGGTCAAACGACTCAGGCTTAGGATTGCCATGGCGTGTATATTCAATTTTAAAAGCAGGTTCTGTTTGTAACAAGTGTTCAAGAACTACTTGTTTAGCTTTTTGTCCGCGTGGGACTTTAATTCCTGCTTTTTTTCTAGCAGATGTGGCTCCTATAAATTTTGGCTTAATTTCAAATAATTCAAAAACGTTCCATGAAACAATACCATTAAATTTTTGCAGCGTAGCCATGGTTTTAGCTGAAGAGCCCCCAGAATTGAAAAAGGTGAAAGGTTGCTCAATGTAGATATGTTCAATTGGAAATTGTGAACCCACCCCAAATCTAGGGTTATCCTCATTGTCACACTGATACATCTCGTATAAATCAAGCAATTTTTCTTTTACAGCAATTGTTTTGTCAAAAACATCTTTAAGTTTTCTTAAATCAATAGAATCATAAAACACCAATTGTCCATCAGCTATAATAGCAAAACCAGTGATGCTGGTACTTATATCAATCCCTAAAACCATTTTATACCTTGTATTTACGCCAGCTATACGGTTTTCTATTTTTTAAATAATTATCATTGAACATATTATCGTAGGCTTCTTGTTCAAAGCGGATTTTGTAATAAGCTTTGTTTTTATCGCGATACTTAATTAGACCAAATAAATAATCCCAACCATATAACATATAAAATAATATCACAAATAATTCTTTTTGTTGAGCTATATGTATAGATTCGTGATTTAATAAATCATCTGACATTTTTTCACGGCTTATAATAAACGGGAATAGAGTAATTGCCGCTATATCAATAACCCACGATATAGATTTAAGAAATTTTGGTGCTATAATTTTTATAGGTATCATCAGATATCCAATTTTAATTTAAATGTTAAGTCTTCATCTTCTGACTTAAGAACTGGATTTGCCAAAGATGCAATTCCAATTAAGTTTTTGTGCTCGTCGTATATTGCAACTCTTGAGATATATACTTGCCTTTTAAAACTAGCGTCATGCCCATGATAACTAGATGAAACAACATTGGCTAATTCTTTATTAGAATTTTCTTGAAAAATCATTGATGATGAAATCTGTACTTTATCTTGCCCAAATTTTATAAAGGTTGGATTGTTTGAATAATTCACTTCGCCCCTTTTTGCATGAGCAAACATAGTCATAATCTGTGTGTCTGTCTGCCCTTTAAATGAAAGATTGAAAGAAGCTGATACAAAATTTGGGCCGGCCGAAGACTGGTTAACACCATCAAGTGCTCCAGCACCAAAATAAATCCATTTCGGTCTATCGCTGGTGCCATCGCTTTTTATAGGTATACTCGGTGCTCCGTCTCCTAAATTCCAAGATCCAGTAAGCATTACAAATCCTTCGTTGTATAACACTACACCCGCAACAGAACCCGAACCAACAGAATCAACCGGTCCAACCTGAATAAGTTCGCCATTGTGCCTGCTATCTCTGAGTTCACCAACAAGCGATCCTGTAAAGTACCACTTTAATGATACGGTTCCCGGTTGAATTTTTGTGCCAAAAAATATAGACGGGATTGAAAGTAAGTTTATTGTTTGATTGTCTTTGTTCCAATTGTAACTGGAGATATCTAAGCTACTGGTCATGCCAGAAGCTTCAACCAAATAATGCGTGCTTAAAGTTGAACCATAATAATTTAATCGATTTTTTAAAGCAAAATAATATGGATGTATTGGGCCCCCTTTGGTTCGGGTACCCGTATTAGTATCTACTATAGTATCTCTGGCGCCGGCAGTTGCCATGTAATATCGATGCAGGGAAGCGGACATGGGATAGCTGCTTGTGATAATATCACCGTAAACAAACTCGTTGCTGTAACTAGTAGCAGCCACTGTTCTAAAACTAGCTCTTGAGGACTGCTTTGTAATAAACGGATATATTGACTGTGCGGTAGATGGCTTACCGGGTGTACCTTGATCAATTACTCGGTCAATGTTGTATTCATATAAACTAATGTGTCCTTCTGGTACATTATATACATCGTCAGATACCGCGCCTGACATTTCAGGAATATCATTATAGAACACACGACTATCAAAAATGAGAAACTCTACTCTTGGAGCAGATCTCATTGTATTGATTATAATATCTTTGTCCGTAAACTTTTTGAGGGACATTGTGACCCTCCTTAGTAATCCAGCCTAACACGAAGAGTTAATTCATTTGTAGGATCTTTACGAAGAGGTTCTGACAATTTAGCAGTTGCTAAAAGTTCTCCAGCAGCGCTGTACATACCGACTGTAGTTATGTAAGAGATTGGTATATCTGTACTTTCATTCTTAACTACAATCGCACCTCCGGATATATACGTTGGATTAGTGCTATAATTAAATTTATTCCACGGAACACGACAGAAAAAGATATTAGAGTTAATTTCAGTTGTATTATTAAAAGCAATGTTGGTGATTCTATGTCTTAATGCGTTGCAAGCACCAGAGATTGAAGAGCCGGTTAACATTTCGTACACACCCTTCACATCCTGTCCACCGGGTGATATGTCGCCCGGTTGGACCGAGAAATTGCCATTTCCATCTGCCAAGAACGAGGCACCACCGTCGTATTTATCGGCCGTTCCCATGGTGCCTGTCATGCCGGGGCGAGCTTTTCCTGCTAAGTCATTAATAAAAAGTGAAGCAGTGAGGACTGCGATTCCAGCTTGATAGAAAATTACTCCGCAGGGCGAACCGGTGGTGTGAGAGCCGGTGGTCCCAAGCATTGTTGCAGTTGGACCATCTTGTACATATAGCGGTGCATAGTCACCTCCAGTCGCCGTTTTAAAGCCCCCGTTAACAGAAGCACTTATGTCACTAAGAACAGTGACAGCACCGGGTGTGGGACCTTCGTACCAAGAGCCGGTTTGAACAGTCATGCTGAAAGATCCTTTTTTGATTTGATCTTTGGTAAGCAATCTTGAAAAATTCACAAAAAATACTTCTTTCATCTGATTGTTGTCATCACTGACGTCAGTATCAGATTCAAATCTTTCTACGAACTCGTGCCCATCAGCGCTATAACCAAGCAAAATTTGAGCCATCGAGTTGTACATATTAATTTTTTTACTGTTTTGGACAGCAGCAGAACTTGAGCATTGCGATGACTCATCGTAACCTACAGACAAATCAAATATATGGTTAGCCGAAGAGCTTAGGTAAGGATAATCATACACAGATTGAAATTGCCCATGGGCGAAATTTTTGATATTTTCTTCAATATATGCGCCGGCGCCGGAACCAGTACCGAATTTATATATTGTACCGGTAATCGGTATTGCTTCATGTAGCAATGTTTTTGTTGTTATTATATCTGTATTAAGATTAAACGGTTGATATTGATTAGGCATTAGTAAACTCCATTATACTTTTAGCTTGTGACTTTTCTTACGACCCTGACAGGCACGTGTGCTGTGACACCGGTTGTTTTGCCTACAACATATACTTTTGTATCGATATAATCGTATGTATTGCCATCTCCGAACAAGTCTTGTCCGGTACGGCCGTGCAGGGCATATTTAGTTTGAGAATCCATTTCACCCGCAGGGGTGAATTTCAAACCGATCATCATACCCGAAGGTCCATTAATTGCTGAGTAGGAAGTAGCTCTTTCCGGATGCTCAGGCGTGCTAGCAATACTAGTTGGAAAAGCACCGCAATTAGCAGTCTTGTACCTGTTGATGCCGATTGTGCCACCGGCTCCACCACCGGGAGTGACCGGCATTAGCGGCGTGGCCAGATTAGCATCCGGATCATCGCTGTCATTTACAATCCACTTAGAACTAGCGCGGGCAGTGTGTTTAACTTGTGAAATAAATCTTTCGTCGACCGATACATCAAAAGTGATGTCTTCTAATCCTTTAGCAGCTATATAAAAATCTCTGTTATCAGCGTTTAGCGCTTTGGGTGGATTACCCGGCGAAGATGGAGAATGAATTCCTGTTTCCAATAGTACAACGGTATCATCACCTGTTGCGGCTTGGTAATATTGTGATGCGGCATCACCAATATCAGTGTTGCTTGTAAAAGCAGACAGTAAGGCGGTGCCTGTGCCAGCATCAGCAGCCAAGTAGTAAACACTGCCGCTAGATCTTTGCACATTCGCTCCAGCATTACCAACGGAAGTCTTATTCCAAATTTTAATTGTTGGTAAATACAATAAATTTAAATTACCGTTATAACTTGCAAGTCCGAAGTTTATATTTGAATTACTTGAAGCGAAAGCTTCAAGGACTGGGGTTTGCAAAATTTCTAAATCATAGTAAGCTGAACCGGATGGGTGATTTTTGTTATAAACTCTATAATCAATCTCGTCATCACCAAGTGCAAATTGCGTAATTCTAAAATTACCTTCAGCCATCCTTTTCCGACCTAAATCAGTCAATACTGCATCTAGAATAATGTCGCCGCTGTTATCTAAAAAAGCCATTTATTTTCCTCTCTCCTGATAAATAGTAGACAAAATTGTTTATCACCTTGACAACCTGTAAGTAATGTTTAAATCAATTTTTTTGCCTGTTTTTTTCGATGTTAACCTAATTTTAAATCTTTTACCCCATATTTTGTTATTAGCAAAACCAACTATTAAATTTTCTTTTTGACTAAAAGCTGATTTGGAATAATCTACTTCCGTATCATCAAGATATAAATGTTGAAGTGTTGGGACAAGATTAATTAGTTTTTTGAAAGATTTAATAGGTTTAACCGCTGTGTCAGGATTTAATTGGTACTTATATATTACATCAAATTTTGTATAATTGTAGCCCCCATCATTAATTAATTCAACAGAATAAATTGGGCTAAAATGGCCGGGTTCATATCTTTCATTTAAAAATCTAGATGCATAGTAATATTTTTGATTGGTACTGACAGAATCATAGTGAGTGTGAGTACTATAAGTCGAAGTATCTTTAGATTCCCACCAAATGCTATTAAACGGCTGCGGTATTCCATCATCATCTATCGGCGGGGAAGTATATTTTTTTGATATTAAATCGGCAAAATGAACCCTGTGCCCCTCAAACTGTTTATAATCAGTTGGAAGCTCAGATAACCTATAAATTTCTAAATATCTGGCACTAGATATTGATTGTTTTTCAATTTTGTCATTAGCAAAAAGCCTATTAGACGCTAAATAATTTGATTTTAATATGTCCTCATCAAGAGTAAGTGTCTCTGGGTATGGCAATTTTTCAAATTCGTTATATCTCAAACTGAGTCCGACTCTTCCAGATGCATCGGGAACATCAAAAGGTAGCATTTGAGCTATATTTACGGGATGATCCATAATTCTTACAGTGTTGGTGCCCACTGGAACTTCAACTAGTTGAATCGAAGGCTGTATAGAAATATTGAAGTCAGCTAAATAATTATATTTATAGCTTGCTACTTGTGCTTCAGTTGCAAAGGTGTTGTCAAGTGCAATCCCACCGAGGACTTCCGAAGACTTAACTAATTTGTCTTTTCTTTCGCCTGTATATGGATCGTAAAACTCCAAGCAATAAACAGAAACGACATCTTCATCTCTAGTCAAATCTGAAATTTGTTTTGTTACCCTTAAATCTGAAGCTTGGTATCTGTACCCTTTGACATAAACATATGCATAAATGTTATACGTATACACTTCTCCATATTTAACTTGGCTATCAATAAAACTAGCTGCATCACTCTCAGAAGCATTGAAAAGATAAAAATTTTGTATGACATCCTGTGTCCTGTCGTCTCCTTGTCCAATTCCTCCAATTTTTTCAATCCTGAAGGCCAAAGTTTCATTTTCTTTTGCGGTTATGGATGATTTTTCATAAGGTGACTTGATTTTTTCTAGAAATGAGTCGTTGTCAAATTCATTTATAAAATTTGACATAACTTCAGTTGATGACAGCGTATTTAAATACCTATAGTCTCCTTTGGAATCATAAAGTGCCATTCTGGATAATTCAGTAGGATCGCCCAAACAGCAAAAATCATCATTTTGGCTTAAATAATTGTTTCTCATTTCAGTCAAAAAGTCGCCAATATTTGTCATTCTTACGTTGAGATCAAAAATTTCGTTGGTTTCTTGCTTAGGGTTAAGGTGTCCAGTTTCTTGAACAGTGAAAGTATTTGATGTTGGTTTTGTTGCTAGAGAATTATCTACAAAAATTTCTTTAATCGTCAACAAAAATTTACTGGATGCATCGGCGTCTTCAATTGTTTTGCACATAGCACCTTTGCCAGCAGGCGGTAAATTAATTTTTGAATAATAAGGCAGCGCGGTACGATTCAAAAAAAGCTCCGCATATTCATTTTTAATAAATTTATGATCCATCAGGACATTTTTAAATTTATTATTGATGTATTCTGAGGTTGAAGAAGAGATTGGATGCAGAGGATAATAATATTCAAAGTATTTTTTAGTATTTACTAATGATGCAATAGATGTTGTATCGGGAGATGTTCCTACGGCTCCTGCCATGCCGGGCGCAACGCCTAACGACATTGCATACATTGTATTGCGATCAGTCTGTGTATACATAATTTGACGATAGTCAGAGTATTTAAATTTTCCTTCTCTAGTAATATGGTTAATTGTTTTAGTTCCGTATAACGAATTTGCAAAAACTTCTGGGGATACCGTAATATCATACTGGTCAACATGATTAAGAGTTTGTAACATATATGCGTTCGGTATAAGCCTTTCAGATTCTAATTCGGAATTAGCTTTTTCATAATTTTTGTAATAATGATTGTAGTCATATGATATGTCAATCTGCTGATAGCGTTCGGGAGATTCGGGCGCGGCCTCTTTTACATCAACAGGATCATAGCCTAAATTATACACAAACCAATGATCTGTAAATTCTTTGTTAGTAAAAATCCCTTCGTATTCTTGCTCATTATACATACCACCAGCTAAATATTTCTGCCAATGCAGGTCACTATAGATTGTTTTATTATCGCCATACAATCTAACAGGATATTTAATAATTGGAATAGGTGTTTTTGATGAGAACGCAACTTCACGTAATATATTTCCATCAAATTGATGTCTTGTGAAAAAATCTATATAATCATTTGTAGGTATCAAAGTATTCTCAGTCGTGCCTGAGAATCCCATAGATTCATACATTTCAGGCGGCAATGGGAATGATTGCCTTTCAAAAGTTTTGGGTACGTACTCAGAACTATTTGTAGTTTCTCCCTGTTTTTTATCCCAAGCTGCGTCCAAAGCAGTACGTAATTTATCAGCTGAACCCGATATTAAATTTTTATCAAGTATTTTCAGGCTTCTTGAATAATAACTTCTGTCAATAGTCATCAGTAAGAGCCTCCGCCGGGAACACCGCCGCCGCCGCCGCCTGTAATCATACCATCTGAGCTTTCATATAAGCCTCCGCCGGATGTGGATTCAAAGCCGGCGGATGTTGTGTCAGCTCTTATTGAAGATTCATAATCACTAGTGGTTCCTGCTCCAAGCACGTCAATGTCGCTGTAACCAAAAGGTAAGCTATCCATGTCCGCAAATAAATCACCACCGTACCCGATTGGGTCTCTAAAAGTACTTGCGGCGCCGTAAGAAGCAGGATAGTAAGATTCAGGAGTGTATGGCGTGGATGCTGCTTCATAAGTTGAAACTGTTACCGTGCCGTCATGTGACGACAAATTAGTTGGCGTGATAGTATTTGGTGTTAATGGTTCCATTTTGATTGTCTTAAACGTGTATACAGTGTCAATAAATGTAGAGACAAGATAATTAGCCATCGGCATGAATAAAGAATTTATGTAGGTACCGGTATCCGAAACAGCTCCAAATTTAGAAATTAAACCTTCCGCTTCTAGTGTTGAATAGACAATGTTGTATTGATTACGTTTTTGTGGTCGTCCAGAATTAAAAGAATCAAGAGCAGTTTCTCTTAGAAATTCTAGCTTGTATTCCCCTAGTGCGCGTCTTTCTACACCGGTGATAGCTTGCATGTAGTTGCGAAGTGCACTATAGTCCATCGCATCGTCGGTGAGGGCGCCGACATCGACGGAAAGGGTATCAATATGTTGGCTAAGCCAAGGAACGTAAACTGTTTGAAATCCGAATGTATAGCCGAGGTGGGCCCCAGCCTGAATTTGTTGGGACTGTTTCCGACTGGTAATTATTCCAGACCTCTTGCCTAGGTAATCGCTCTCCCGGGCCTCCACCGAGGCGCCCAGTTCTGGGTTTCCTTCATTGAGTACGCCATGTTCACGTTTTAAAACTTCCTCAGCGCTAGTCGAATTTAAACCATTGGTCATATAATACTGAACATACAACCTGCTTGGCCAGTTTGTCATTGCATACTCGCCTGTAAAGTCAGATGTTGTTGTAAGATCGGTGCCACCAAAACCGGCGGACTCTATTTGGTATTTGACTGCAGCATTGAAAGCTGCCACCCACATAGGCATACAATAAGATTGTCCATCAGCTGTGACTATTTCAAAAGTTCTATAGCGAGTCGAAGAGCCAGCAACAGTTGGGGCTAAATCTACACATTTTGCTACAGCAAGCTCTTCGGTGAGATCATCATAATTCTGGTCAATATCGACGCTAATGTTTGGACCGCCGTCACCACCGATTGGGTAATATGTGGTACTAGTATCAGCAGTTACAGAATAAGAGTAAACACTGTTGATTGATCTGCCAATTAAAACGGATCCATTGGTGCTTGCATCCCAAGCTTGTAATTTAGAAACCGATGAATTTCTAAAAATTAATTTGTCGCTATAAACAAACGAATAGCCGGCTAAAGCATCTTCTCCTTTATTAGTAATATTGGTGATCGCGGTGCCAGAAGCCAAATCTGAGAAAAGTCCGCGGAAACCCGGCGCGGTGAGGTCTGGATCTACGAGATCCTCTTCGGAGTACAAAGCGCCCGTGACAAGTTCGGAGTAATCACTACCCACCGTAATACCTCACAGCATCAAAACTATTCGGAGTATATCGAGCGTTCACTTGCCTGAAGGCAATTTTAAAATGACTACTCATAAGTTTTACATCAATTCTCTGTTGTTGCGCGTATATAGCTTCAAGGAGCGGTACCATCGTAGGCTTTTTGTGAGCATTGTCAATTTTTGATAAAGATTTTTTAGATTTAGTTAACACTTGATCGTCAGGTTTAAAAAATGGCTCTTGAAAATCAGTTGGAAACTTAACTAGTTCTGTAGCTCTTACAAGCTTGGTCTCTCCTCTTTTAAGTATAAGACTTTTGGTATCAAATATATTTGGATTTTCTATAGCAGTGTTGTCAGTTTCAACTTTCAATAATGTAAAGTCTGCTTTTAATCGTACTTGAGTTCTATCCTCTGATCTAGGATTAGGTTGAACATCAAATTTTTCTATTCGGCCGATTCCCATAGCTGCCAAAATGTGCTCGGCGTCTTCAATTACACCCTGACTTGTTGTAGCTTCAACAACAAGTCTTTTTTCAGTCATAACAGTTCTTAATTTTTTTAAATTTTGAAAACTTCGAGTTGCACCGTGACGACTTTTACAATTAGCACAGGGCACTTTTTTTCGTACTCCGCCGGCAGTCGAATATGGTCTTGATTTTTGTATCGCTAAACTTTTAGCAGTAACCTGTCTTGGCATTTTTTAATTCCTTTTTCATAAATAGTATAACATAAAAACTTTTTTATCATCCGTAATCGCCTTCAGAATATTCATATGACTCTCCGCTTCCCTCGCCGGGTCCGCCAAATGACGCTCCGCGTTCGCCTCCATAATCAGGGGGAGTCCAACCTGTAATTCCTTGCCTTGCGGGGTCGTAAGCATCAAACCAGATTTGAGACCAATTTTCTGTGTCAGTAAGAGCTGCACCATACGGAGTGGATGCGCCCGGCGCGTAAGCAGCCTGAGCCCATGATGGATCTCTATTTTGTCCGTTAAACGGTGTGTAGTCTAATTTATCAATTCCAGCTTCCGCATCTGCGAGCCAATCTTCAAAATTATCATAATTTCTGATAAGTTCATATCCCGGAAGGCGCCTTTCATAATAACTATACCCGCCTTCGCCCTGATATTCTCCAGTGATTAAATCATTAAGAAAATCTTTATCGGCCGCGACATCATCAGCCGCATAGTATTCTTTCCATTCGGGCTTCAGAATTGGCTCACCATAATAACCACCAAATTTATTAGCTAATGCTCCGTCATCATCGCGGAGCCCCATTTCGTGGCTTTCATCAAGCCTGAAATCAGAAGCCCTAACTCTATATGCCCGTTCAACGTAGCGACAGCGATTAATCCCAGAAGTGGTCCTATCTTTTCTGAAGTTAGCAAACACTGTGGGTTCTCCATAAGTGTTAACATCATAAAAATCGAGCACTTTTGAACTATCGGCCCCTTTAACCCAGACATAGCCATATTGTCTTTCGCATACGCCGTTTGGTTTTATTTTATCCCAATTGCTATTTTGACCAACCCCGCTGTCATCTTTGCCCGCGGGTTCAGCTTCGCCAAATGCAGTGCTTTTGTCCCATCCATCCCACCACCAAGCAAACTTGCAATTACCAGCAGAATTTTGAAGATTTACACGCTCATAGTCTATTTTATCCATCATCAATCTACCTCTCGCGAAAAACATATCTTGTATTTTTTCTTTATTATTAACGTAACCAGTACCAAGTGCTTCAGCATATGCTGCAGAAGCGTCTTCAAAGCGACTTTTCTGATAGTCTATTATATCTAAAAACGCATCACGCGAAGCCTCATTCTGAGCGCTAATCGTTTGCTTACTAACTAATCCAGAATTAAAAGTTCTATCTACTCTGTAAACCGCTCCATATTTTGTGTCATCATAATCGTCAAATGAACTTAATTCAATTAATTCTCGTCCTATAACTGAAGAAGTTGAATAATAAGTGTCATACAGGCTAACAAATTCATCATAAAAAGATTTAAGCTGGTCAAGAGTACCTGTTTCGGGTGATATTCTTTGAATTATTTCTCTTGCCGCCAGTATCATTGAAAGAGTATCATTGTTATAAGTGTTGAATATAAAGTCAACATGCTTTATGTAAGCTGTGACGCAAAAAACGTACGGGGCGGCCGCAGGATTCGAACTATAAGCGCGAGTCATTGATTCAGCAAAAAAATCATTGAATTTTCCATCCATATTATTATAACTGCAAGGCATTGATGCATCGACAAGATAATTTTTTAATGCTTGAGCAAGATAATAGTAGTGCTTAATTACATCGATTAAAGCGCTTTTAGTATAATCAGCAACGTTAATTTGATACTCATAATTGTCAATCACAGGGTGATCGTAATTCATGTATAAAGAAGCGTCATCAAGTGTTTGAAACTCAACAGCAAAGAATCTGTGATCTTTGACGCTTTGTATTAAACTATCATCAGGTAATAAAGATACATTCCTTTCAGTTGCATAGATTGTTAATTGTCGACCTTCAGAGATATTAAATCTATCTGGATATGTTGTAGGTAAACCTAAAGGTACTCCACCGGGACCTGTAAGTTGATGATGTACTATTTCGCCAACTTCGACAGCCGGCACATATTCTTCAGGTTCATATTCAGTATACCATTTAGTTAAATTTTTAGAAAATGTTAATTGTTTTGTTTCCCATGGTATGCCACCCGTCGAAGAGCCCACAACAAACGCGCCATCCATATCTTCAAAAAAGGGTTGTGGTTCAAATTTTGTCAATTCAAAACGTTTTGGCAAAAAGTATCTTTGAACAATTCCCATTCCAAAAGTTCTTACAAATCTTTCAACATCAACTAAAGTAGCAAGCGTTGAGTTATTTATCAATGCGGTTTGCCAATCGAAGACAGCATAACCAAATGTTACGTTCATTTCTTCTTTTAGTCCATAAATCTCATCTTCAAAAAGATTCCGATACTCCGTATTGGGTATATTTATTGATTGCGGTGCAGCGCCGCCGGCAATTGTATATTCAATAGTAATAGTACCATTTGATTCATAAATTACCTTAGTAGTACCAACAGCGCCGGCGATACCTGTTGTAGCCGAATCTATTTCTACTTCACGATTTGTGCTACTGAGGGTTGTGCCAATGTTCAACCCCGCAAAGTTAGATCTTAACTCATCTAAATAGCCAACTATATTAATACCGGAGTCATTTACTCCTTGTGCGATTGTGCGACCCCAAACAATTTTAAATAATTCTTCATCTGGAACTGGAACTGGATTGGGCAAGGTTAAAGTGCCATATTTTTCACTTCTATTATCTAAAATCTTACCATTTACAGTCAATTTTTTTGTTAAGGGAGTACCGGTTGTTACAACATCATTTGCTCTAGCTATTATAGTGGCCATGTCAGCATATAGAGCACCCGAACGAGTACCTGAGCTGCGATTAATTATAAGGTTTCGCGCGTTTACCATATGTGTGAGAAAATTAGCTTTATTTTTATTTGTTTGCAAAATATTTTGAATTACTTCAATAGAACCCATCAATTCTGGATCTGTGTTGATGGCATCTTCTGGAACGCTTGGGACTAACGATATATATTGTTGCACTAAATTATTAAACTTATCATAGATATCTTGATGTGTCGTGGCATCTGCTTTATAAAATCTTTTGTTCAGAGCTTGAATTGGTGTTTCAACATAGATATCTCCGTTGTCATCAAAAAAACTTTCCTCTGTTTGATTAGCTATAATGCCATTATTTAAAACATTTTCATAAGCTACATCACCAACAAGCAACTTTAACGCAGAATTGGTTCGCAATCCATTTTCTCTCATCTCATCAGCAGTCTGCATACTGGTGAAAGCTAGAACATTTATTGTCGGGTCTGTGACAAAATTAGTCCTAGCAAAGCTGAAAAAGGCGACTTCTGCGCGGTATGCTACAAAAATCTTTTCTTGAGGCAATTCAGCAGTAACTTTTATAATTCTTCTTCCTGTCCTATCATACATGGAGGTATAGTTACCACCTAGCAAAGCATCGATAAATGGTTGAGTAGGAATATTTTTTAAATCGTAAGTAACACCTTTGCCTGTTTCATCAACTCGCCATTCGGCACTCATGCCAATACGTCCTTCTTTTCTTATCTCTTCATCGTCATCTGTGCCACTTGTGCCCGGGAACGCATCAGGTTGTGAAGTCATAAGGACTGGTAGCAATGAAGGATCGTAGAGCAGCATTGAAAGCTCGTCGTTAGGTTGCTCAGCATTGATTCCGTATCGTTTACCAGTTTTATCATAATAAGTAGAAAATCTTCCTTGAACATAATCTGAAGGATATAAGATGCTTTTACTAAATTTTGATGTATCTTTTGTAAACATCATATTTAAATTAATACGGCCTATGATTTCACTAATAAAATCAACTTCTCTTGATGGGAATGAAGGATCGTGTTCCGGGACGGTGAACAAAAGCGACAACGTAGTAGTTAAGCCAATCCCGGGATTACCGTTTTCAGATGTTGCCTCATCAACAACAATTTTATCAATATATGGTGTTGGGTAAAATTCACCAAAATTTTTATTTAAATCACCTTCAAAAACTAATCTTGACATATTTCAGCCTCCACAGCAGAACCATAAATATCATAAGAGTATTCTTTATCAGTCTTAATTGAGCCGCAATCGAAGTCTATATCAATATAATAAGAATCTTTGTTAAATTTCTCAATCCCTCTACACGCTATTTCGGCATTAATCTTAGTGTCTGAAAGAAGATCAAAGTAATATTTTACAGCATTATCATTAACATCGCTATCAGATGAGGCGCCTTCGTCATCGCCGGACTCTATCGTTTCCATATTAAAAGGCTCTTGATGTTTTTCAAACATCATCATACCATTTATAATTTGAGGCGGAGTTCGATCAAAATACTTTCTTCTTAGCAGACTAAATTCTTCACCATCGGGCTTTTCTAAAAATTCAAAAACTTCAATTTCAAAATTTTCATTTAAAAGCTCTGTGTTCATCTCTTCAATGTAAAATAGCTGGTCTGCCGTTTCTAAATATAAAACTTTATTGTCAACAAATTCATCAGTAACAAGTTCAAATTTTCTTGGGTTTACAGAATTAAAAGTTTCTTCTGCATATTCAGTGGCATCAATTGATTTAATCTTGTAACTAGCTGTTAAGTGCATTTGAGGGACGCGAGCATTGTTTTTGTAATCATCAAAGCTACTAGATACTATTGATGATTCAAGAGATACCACTTTCCACGCCGGCGCAACATTAGCCGAACCTTGCAAGTTGGCATCCCCAAGGGCTTGCTCAAATCTAAAAATATCTTTTCTTTGGATTTCTTGAGAGGGCATAATGTCTCTTTCGAAAAAATTAACCTCTGCGATTCCGTCTCTATTTATGTTTTTTTCTAATTCTTCGAATAAAGTCTGACCTTCTAAATACTGTGTTTCATCCTTAATTCTTGTTTTAGCTGCGCTTTGGGGTTCTGAGCGACCGGCATAATTTGAATCATAAATAATATTATCATCGTAAAATGAATAATATATTGGCTTAAATTTACCCATACCGAGCAATTGCTTGCCGTAAGATGTTAATTTAAAATCAATTACTTCTTCTTTTTTGTTTAAAAATCTAGACATTTTCTTTTTTAATAATTAGAGCCTTTAAAACTTTTTGGTACGCACGCCGGCTGGGATAGAGCCGGCTCGTCTTTGAGCAGTTTGACCGGAAGCGGGTGTACCACCGCCGTAACTGGAATCACTCAACAAATCTAAAACTGTTTCAGGTCCTGAATCAGACGACGTGGTGCCATCAGTGACTACTGGTGTTTCAGTTGGTAAACCACCACCGCCACCAACATATCCTCCAACGGCTGAATCTGTCGGGTCGGGGTAAGTTAGCCCTGTGGAAATTAAACTCTTGCCTCTGTTCGAAATATCATCCCAGAGCACGGTAACATCTATTTTAGCGCCTTCAACAATAGACAAATAATCGTATGGCCAATTATATTGTACTTCATATTGTTGCGTGGGTGGCGATGCTGGCGCTAAGCCCGTATCGGGTTCAAATTGTGAGGTGAGAATACCAAACTCAAGTTGATTAGAGCCACCGCCGCCGCCACCGCCGCCGCCGCCGGCCAGCGAAGGAGGCGGTCCATCATCTCCACCACCACCCATTCTTACACCTATTTTTGTATATCTTGTGTAATTTGAATTTGATTCAGGGGATACAAATTGTATACCAGAAATAGTATTTGAAGAAACTTGAGGCACTTGCTCAAGAACGTGCGAGTAATAATCGCCAACTGCTTTTTGTTTTACTTTAAAAGCCATAAATCTTAGGGCGCCCTGATTTTCAAATTTGTGTTCAAAAAGCGCGTCTGTTGACAGCAACTCGTTATCAGCTAATTTGTGCGCTATCGATTGCTCTTCAAAGTAAATACGTTTGTAATCTCTTGGTGCTAAGTTTTGCCACATATAAGACAAATCATCTTTATCAAATGTGTGGCTAAATTCAAATATATACATAACTACTGGAGTTGTATCAGGATTTCTAAGGAAATCAAATTCAGGAGGTAAAATGTACTTGTCCATTTTAGTCAATAGTTTTCTGACGGATTCTCCTGCAACACCAAGATTATCTCCGGGATTCGTTGATATATTTCCTAATATGGCTGATTGTACTTTTACATCGCTAATCTCAATAAAATGTTTATTATATTGTAAGTTGATATCATCCACTGTTTCAGGATGCGTTATGATTTTGTCATCATATTCTTTAATATAATATGGTACCACTACGACTGCTTCCTTGACTGTGGTGCTTTCAGCCAATTCGCCAAGACGTCTTGATTGGGATGTGAAGCCGAAAATATCATTCAGTGATCTCATTTGTCCTGCCAAAGTGTTTCCTGCAGATGCTGGATCGGTTACAATGCCGGGGTTACCTTTGTTATACACGGTGGGTTCATTTACAACATCATAATGAGCAGATAACCAAGACTTAGGAATATCACCTATCTCTAAGAAAATACCTTTTTCTTGATCCGGTTCGAGTATACCAAATTGATGCCACATTCCTCTGGCTACAGATGCAGAACCATATACAGGTAATGTTAACGTTCCACTATCTTCTGTAATAGCACGGATCCCTTCGTTGCTGAAGTTCATCATCGGAGTTTCCCATTTGGGCTTAATTACCCAGCGCGCCGATTTGGATTCGTTTCTGGTTTCTAAAAGATTGTTTAAGTTGTCAGTAGCTCGGAAAGGCTGCTTTTGAATTCCAAACAAATTAATACTGGCACTAATTTGCATAGCGATGCCGTTGATTCCCCTACCTCCACCAAGATACGAAACAGGGTTAATGTCTGTAGACTCTTGATCATACACTAGCGCTGGCGCGACGGCGTATGAGCCAGTTGATGCATTTGAAATTTTAATATTTGGGCCCGGGTCTACTCTCCGGTAAATTGGCTTTATATCCTGCAGAATTTCTTCAACCGTATAGTTTTTTGTTTCGTCGGGATAGAAGAGCAAATCAACCCACGCTTCTCCATGGTAGTAAGGCGGAGTATATGGCCAATTGTAACCTTGAAAGCAGTCTAAGGCGCCGGATAAAGAGGCAGTGATGTTGCTTCTAGTGTTAACGGCACCATCACCTATAAGTGTACCTTTGACAGCGATAGGAGGTCCAAAAGCAGTAGGTCGACTGTAAAGTGTAAAGCTCTCTCTTGATTGGATAAGTTCGGCTGCTTCTGTTGTGCGGTGGCTGCGGGCGTTTGGATCTTGCGGTATTTCATATTCTAAAGAACCGAACTTAATGCCGGTCGACTCATTTGTTCCAGAGTTTTGCAGTAATTTTCTGCCGCCTCCGAAACCAAAAGCAGCAGTGAGGAAGTCGGGGCCAGATCTGTGAACTTGTCCGCCACAGCCGTAAACACCAAATCTGTAGCCCAATCTATCAAAATTAAGCGAGTAGTCTCTAGGCTTATTCATTGAGCGACGAAGTTTAATTCTCATACCATACATGGTACCACTGATGATGGGCACACCTGAACTTTCAATCTCGCTTGAAGCAAAGGCACTATAATCCCTGTTTTGTAAGAAAAAGTTAGCAGTCTCACCAAAGAAATTGCGCGCCATTAATTCATAACTTTTATCTCCACTATCAGTTTGCAAAGAAGCAGTGTATGGTAAAGAACAAGACGGGTGAGGTTCAAAGTCCCCAAGCTCTAAGCCTTTTAAAAATTTGGCCGGCTGTATCATGGTTTCAAATGGCAGTCTTGTGCTAAAAAATGATTCGTCGCTTAACCATTCAGAACCATCGGGTCTGGTAATAGTCCAGCCCGTTGCAACAGTAAAAGCAGAAACAGCATATGCAGCGCCTTGATCTGGCATGCCCGCACTCCCAACGCCGTCTTGTGCAATCGAAAACACGCGCGCTTGATTGAGTCTGGTGATTTCTGGAAATATTACCGGGTAATCAACTGCCATTCCAGATTTAATGGAGTTGTACATAATACCGGGAGCAAACGTAGCTTTTGTTATGGGTCTAGTGATATAATCTAGGGTATTTATTCTGTTTGTAAGCGCGACTGTGTCAAAGCCGATATCTCCGGTGGCGCTGTTGTAATAACCAAGCTGAGAAGAAATATGTGGATAATACGCTTTGGTAAATTGGTTAGAAAGGTCCAATGTACGCTGCGCAGGGTAGAATCCTTTGTAAGGATTGAACTTCTTGACAGCATGAACAGTAATCATGATTTCTTTTGCTGTCATTCGATCGACCATAGTTACAAATGCTTCTGACATCGGAATTCCTTCGCCTATGGAGTTAAGATAATCAAATTTAATTTTTTGGTCTATATCGTTAAAATACTTCAATCTTTCTGAATTAGAATAATCTCTAAAGAATGACGACGTTGTAGAGACTATTCCAGTGCCCGGAATTTCATAAAGAGTATTAGCAACAGGTGTATTAATACCCTGCAAGTATCTTTCAACATGATTGTGAATTCTAAACTCTGGTAATATTGCATAGTCTTTCGCGAGCAATCTTATATCTTCTCTGAAATCTTGGTAGTTGTCGTACCATGGTTCAGATTTATAAGATTTAAATGTTGTTGCTAAAGAGCCGTCTGTATCGTATGTGTGCTCAAGAATTCCCGCGTGCTCACCAGCTTCCCACAAAGCTTCGCCAGCATTAATTTCGACAGTTTCACGCATATATGCTTTGTAGTTTACTGACGATAATCCGTCTAAATCATCATCGCGACCATTGGGAGTTGCAGACATAGAAATTCCAGATCTGGCCACCACAGATTGAAAACTGGGTAGCATATGTTTGCGTGCGTATAGCGCGCCCGGAGCCAATTGGGCTTGGGCAGTTGCCCACGTAGCAACGTTATTCGGGATCGCTGAGCGGTTGGCATCATAATAAAATTGTGTATATACGTTTTGTAATTCACCTGAACCAGAAGATGCGCGCATTCCCATCTTTCCAAATCCGCGGGTACCCGTACTCGGATCCGAGGCCACACTCAGCTGAGCGTGATCATAATTAAACTCAGAAGATGTTCTTGTTAAGAAATCTGACATGGCGTCGAGAGGCCATGAGCTTTGTGAAACATCTGCCCCTACAGAGTTTGCAAATGTTAACCCAAGGGTATCTCTTTCTTCTCTAATGTCTCTCCAGAATAAATTATCATAGTTTGTTCTTCTTCGTGATGACGAAACAAATTCCATTCTTTGAGATGGGAAAATATTTTCACTATAAATCAGATATATTGGATCCATATCAGCAGTTTCGCCGGGTTCAGCATAAAACGTAGCAATAGTATAGTCCAGAGGTGTCAGGATTTCATATTCATCTACATCAGCAAGCGTGTTTAACCCATAAGAATTGAAGAATACTTTTTCATTGTTATCTGTTATCTTCAAAATTTCAGGCTCTGGTGGAGGTGGTATCATATCACCGCATGTAGTTACATCAAAATATGGCGTGTAGCTCACAATAGCAGGCCGCCCTCGCATGGATACCGGAGGTAATGTAAAATTAGTTACTGATGATTCTGTGATCACAGTGTCCAAATCAGGCTTAAGCATTGTTATTGGACCAAAGATAGTATCAACAACGGTAGGAACTACAGGATTTCTTTCAGCATAAGCTACAACAGAGATCTCACTTGATGACCTTTCATTGCGCAAAACAGGATGATTTGGATTACGTCTAAACTGCGCATGTGTTCCATAGCCATATGGACCATTTCTTTTAAGCATCAAAGAATTAAAGAGTAAAGCGGGAGCTAAGCCTTCAGTTTGAATCTTAGTGGAAGCATACGAAGCTGACACTGCCCCCCTAATTGTATTGACATAGCCAACAAGGTCTTTATTTCTATATTGATGTGGATCTGTATTGTCAAGGGAGAACATTGGGACATTTTTTGACCAGCCTAATGTGTTAGTCGACGAAGTTATGGGCTCGTAAATAATTGTATTAAGTCCAGCAAAATCTTGTGGGAAAAAATTATCAATAGACTGATCTTGTTCTGAGCCACCAAGGATAGCTCCAAAGGCTACTTTAGGTGCGAATGTAGAATTATTAAATACACCAATTTCGCTGGCCGTAATCATTGTTAGCCATGGCTCATATGATGTTGAGCCAGAAAAGAGCCCTGCTTTTGGACCATAAATTGGAATATAACCTGCATACCTGAGATTACATGGATCTGTATTAAGCATTGCTCCAGTCATCCAAGCATATTGGCGATCACTTCTTGGGATTGGGTGGTATTGGTTAAGGTTATCGTAAACTTGACCACACGTGTTGTAGACCAACGAAGCCGAATATCCAATAGTTGATGGTTGACATCCTTGAAGCGGTGTTGGATATTGCGCATCACTAGTTAAAACTATACCATTGTTACTTTGTTGATTATTGGAAAGAGCAAACAAGTGGTGTTCATCTCTAACGAAGTTATAAATTGCATTAGAGCTTGAATTGAAAGCTTTAGAATTAGTTGCGTTAACCGTATCTACATTCCCATGTGGGCTTTCTTCTCCCATCTTATACCAAGCAAACAAGTGTGATGCACTGTTTTGATATGCTGCGGATGAAGTTACGTCACAAGGCACTCCACTATTATACAACTCTGTAACTTCTGAAGCACTCAGAGCAGTAGTCCAGATTGAGATTTGATCCATGGCACCTGAAGTTCCAAATTGTGCCAAACCGGTAGCAACTTTGGCAGGATTTCGACCAAAGGCAAAGCTAGATGTTCCATCACGCGGCACTGCTCCTAAAATATTAGTTGTACCTGTGTCTTGTTTGGCATCCCAGAAATTGTAAGGCGCTATGTTTTCACTCACAGGCTGAGCGACA
>Ga0115012_10000530_pt1 | contig 21685 bp, 12 predicted proteins | sample TroAtlMetagenome_FD_88706 | JGI IMG/M metagenome (GOLD analysis project Ga0115012, IMG submission 88706) | Marine eukaryotic phytoplankton communities from Atlantic Ocean - Tropical Atlantic ANT10 Metagenome | ecosystem: Environmental > Aquatic > Marine > Oceanic | place: Tropical Atlantic...
ACTAAGACCTTTTTTAGAAGCGTTAGCTATTGCTTGTTTTATCTTAGTATTAATTTCTTTTTGTAGTTTCTTACTGTAAAAAGGTATAGCTTTAGTATCTATAATAAAACCCTCGTTGTCAAGAAAAACTTTTATAGATTTTATCATAGTATCAAAGCTAGTTAACTTTCTAGCTTTTTTCGATGTATCTTTTGTAGTTTCCTCAGCTTTAACATTTTTAGCTTCTGATATATCTACACCCATTTGCTCAATACCACCAATAGCCTTAGCTCTAGTAAATATTTCAGGTTGTCTATTTTTTAGTGTAGCACCTAAAAATGTAGTAACTTCAGTACTACCGTCATATGTTTCTAATAAAGGTTTTTTACGACTAATCTTAGTACCATTTGGTAATGTAACTTGTGGAAATATACCAAGCATTTGTTCAGCTATAGCCTCTTTAACTGATTCCATAGGTATATTACCATTAGGATCAAATTTTATAGCATTACTTATTACAGGCCAATTTCTTTCTATTAAAGCCTCAACCGCAGCAAATCTATCTTCAGCTGAAGTCGCGCCTTTACCACCATTTATTATATCAACTAAACTTGAATTACCAAATAAATCTGGATTATCTAAAAAAGTCTTTGCTCTATCTGATACAGCTTTAGACTTTTGCATTCTTCCAGCTACTTCAACTTCACTTATTTTTCTACCAGATTTTTTTTCAGCTATATCTATAGCTTCAATAGCTCTATCACTTAACTTACCTTCTTTTATACTAGTATTATATTCTTTTAAAAAGTTGTATATTCCAGAACCAGATTCAAAATCTATATTATCAAAACCTTGATCTCTAAATAATTTTTTAAAATAATCACTAACCTTTTGAACAAGATTTCTCTCTTTCATTATGGCATCAAAATTATCTGTAAATACATTTAAGTACTCTGTATCACTAGGTTGGTCACCCAGTTTAGACTCTATTATACTTCGCTGTTTAGAATTCAACATCTTTTTAAACTGATTTACAAGTTTACCTTGATTTTCAGCTTTACCAACAATAGCGTTTAGTATAGGGTGTAATACCTCGTGTTGAGCAACTGTGACAGCCCCAACTTTTTTAGCCTCTTGTTTGTTTATAAATATATTTCCTTTACCAACAAAAACACCTTCACTTCTATACTGTTCTCTATTTTTATCAGTTATTTTTATTCCTTCATTTTTTTCAATGGCTTTATAATACTGTTCTTCGTTTTCAAACTCTTGTATTTTTAAACCTTTTCTTCCCGCAAATTGTTCTATAGCGCCAAAGTTCTTATTATAGTTTCTTTCAAATTTAGTATCTCTAGCTAAAGCAATTGCTTTCTTTCTATTTTCTTGGGTTATAGTATCTTTATTAGTTTTGTGCTTTTCAATAAGTTCATTAAACTGAGCTTTCAATTCAGATCTTTTATTTGCAGATGATTGATCGTCTTTACCCTTTAATTCGTCTATTTGTCTTTGTATTTTTATAGCCTTTGTACGATCACCAACATCGTTTATTCTATTGTCTATTTTTAAATCAGTTGAAATGTCTGATATTCTATTATCTACTATAAATTGAGCTACAGGACTATCTGTTATATCTATATCAGCACCCATGTAAGCTTCATCGTCCATCATTTTAAGAGCATCACTAAACTCACTACCATTCATTTTTTGGCCGTTTAGCTTATAAGATGGTGTTTTAAAAGCACTTGGTAAAGACATAACACTAAACACCTTATCACCCATAGCTTCTAAACCTATTTCAAATGGATCTATTTCTTGACCAGCTGCTTTTTGTCCAGCATATTCACTAATACCACCACCAATACTTTCTGCTGTTAATGATGTTGCTAAAGTTCCAGCACCAGCTAATTTAGAAGCTCTTGTTCCAGCCATTAACCCTCCAACAGCTCTACCAGCTGGTAAAGTTAACATACCTGTTACGCCATCAACAAAACCAATTGTGTTACCTCTTGCTATTGCTCTACTTTTTATTTCATCAAAAGCACCTTTGTTATTTTGTATTTCTTTATATATAGCTATTCTTTCTTCATCAGTACCGTTAGTAAATTTATCACCATATAATTCAATTGCTTTTTCATTTAGTAATTCTACTGTTGTAAAACCTTTTTCCATGGTTCTAGACAAACCACCCATAAAACCACCAAAAGCACCACCACCTTTACCAATAGCTTTTAAACCAAGACCAACCGCTGTACCTTGCCAACCTTTACCTATAAGCTTGTTACCAAGTTTATCCATACCATAACCAACACCAGTACCAACAGCTGTTGTTGCGCCAATAGCGCCTAAATCTTCTGAGTCAAGATCAACACCCCCTATAAATTCAGGTAAAGCTGTTCTAGCTTGCATAGTCATTGACTCTATTTGAGTTCTCATTAAAGATTTTAAACCATCTTTAGTTGCGGCTGCTTTAGCAAAAGCATACCAAGCTCCATGCTTTTCTTTTATTTCTTCATAATTTTTTTGAAAAGCTATCAACTCAGGACTAGCTTGTATCTTAGACTGCTCGTTAACATCATTAATAAGTTCTTGATACTCAGCATCGGTCATATCAGCTCCTTTGTTATAAACGTCTAAAGCAGAATCTAAAGAATCAGCTCTTAACCAACCTTTTTTAACCGCATCCCACATTGTTCCTAGTAAACCTAGTGAACCTTCTGGTATGGGTTTATCTACTAATTCCGATGAACCATCTTCCGATCTGAAGGCCATATTTTCTGATCCCGCACTTGCCTTCGTTGTTACAGGATCCGATATCTTTCCCGGCGAATTGTAGTGTTTAACTACTGAAGCTATAGCTTCTTCAGATTCGCCAGCGTCAATCATGCGCTGTACTATTAATTCTAAATCTTTCATTAGTAATTTTTGTTTATGAATATTTCTCTATATAATCTTGAGCAGTTAATTGCTCTGGTGTTTCGTGTATCACGCCCTCCATCATTTTTTTATCTAATTTTGAAATGGGATCCACATTAAGCTTTGGCCATAAATTATCTGGTATATTTTGTCCAGATAGTAAGTGATATAAATCACTTGGGTTATTTGGGTCTATTAAAGCGACCTTGTTACCTGAATAATATTCAAATAAACCAGGCTCTTCTTCAGAAGGTATTATTTCATCGTTACCGCTTAATATACTATTTAAGTAACTAGCATCACCTTGAGCCAACATATCCCAGCCATTTAATACGTTGTTCATTCTAGCTTGGTATTTTCTAGCAGAAGCTGTTCCACCAGGTATTTTATTATTAGCCATAGATCTTGAAGCTGATTGATTAGCTGTGTCTTTAAAAGACTGTAGATAAGAATCAATTACAAATTGTCTTAATTCTTCTTCTCTATTTTTATCATGTAATAACATTGGATCTACACCTAAACCACCTGGAACAATAAAATCATCAGCAGCTAAAGATTTAGCTGTGTCAATTCTAGAAACTAATTTAGTTAACTTTATACGATATAAATTCTCTGTATGCTTATCAAGAGCTCTACCTCCTTTATAAGCGCTTTCATTCATTTTTAAAATTTCTTCAGCAGCATTGTTGTCCTTAACAATGTAATCGTCCATATCATTAAACTTAGCATAACCTTCTTCGTTAGTAAAAAATATATCTCCACTGCTACTTATTTTCATGTTCATTTTATCTGTATAAACATCAGATATTAGTTTTAATTTATTACCACTATTAGCATTACTCATTTGACCATTAGTTTCTGTAACTAAATAATCTTCCTTGTATTTCTTAAATGTTTCAAATTGAGTATTTAAATTAGCTACTCTATTTTGAACTTCAGATAACTGTTGTCTAAATTTTAAATTAATAGGGCTACCAGCTTCTGTTTCTTTTATTTGCTTTTTTAAATAAAAAGTTTCTTGTATTGCTTGATTTGAGAATTTAGTTACCTCTGGTTTGTATTGTGGAGGAACTTTAGATATATCTACACCTTCGGGTATTTTATCAAAATAAGCATTAGCTTCAGAATTACTTCTTTTTTTATAATACTCTTCTCTTAGTTTAAGCTCTTCTGTGTTTACTGAGGCGTTGTTATTTTTATCTTTTTTTACCAACCCTGAACCAACTAAGTCCGCAAAATAATCTTTATCTAATAAATTCATAATCTAATTTTTATTAAAATTGAACACCACCTGATTTACCAACTCTATGCAATGAACCACCTGGTAGTGTTTCGCTGCCAAATCCAGTTACCTGACCTATACCACTCATTAATTGTTGAGTTGCTGCTGTTTTTGCATCTATCGCATCACTAAATCTTTGTTCAGCTCTACCTAACATACCAGCGTTTCTTGAAGCCTGTGCCTTTCTATTATACATTTCTCCTTGTATGAATCTTTGATTTAATACATCTTGTTGACCCATCTGTTTTAATTGATTAGCTTGCTCTTGTTGACCTATTGAAGCTGTTGCTGACTGTAAATTCTGTGATTGTTGATTAGCCATTGATTGAGCTAAAGCAGCAATACCAGATCCACCAGCAGCACCTTGTAAATTACCCATTGTATTAGCTAAAGATTGTTGCTGTTGGGCAGCTAACATATCCGCTTCTTGGGTATTAACAGTTAGATCCTCATATACATTTTCTTGATTCATGTATGGATTAGATATATCCTGACTTTCTAAAGCCGCCATTTGCTTATCATAACCAAGCTCTGCTTCTCTTAATTCTTTTTTTCTAGCCCTACTACCTATCATACTACCTATGATATTCATACCTCCAGATTTTAAGAAACCTTTGGCCATTCCAAATAAATTTGCACTCATATTTTCTTTTTTATTATAGTTATATTATTACACATTATTTACTACTTTCAAATACTTCTGAACTTATGTGAAAAATTTCAGCATGTGTTTCACTGTTGTTAGATAGTTTTACTTCTGCGTAGTAACCTGTCATAGTTGAGGCATTACCTCTATTGTCTTTACTAAACATTATATAATCACCACTTGACGGTCTAGTTAGATCATCAGGTATATTACATGTTAATGAATATGGTGGGTTAACCGCTGTGCAATCCCCCATTTTAATTATATTATTAGCTGTGTTAAAAGTACCAACAGTACTTGTTTTACAGTAATATATAATATCTCCTTTTTGAACTGAATCTTGTATGGGAACCGCGAAAGTTAAAGTTATACTTGCCATATTCTATTTTTTATAAGGAAACATTTTATTTAAATTTTCCTTTCTTTTATTACACCCACAGTTAGGGTTTATTTTTTCTACAACCTTTTTTATTCCAGTTGCTTTTGTAATTTTTTCTATAGTATCGCCTAATCCTTTTGATTTCATTTTAACAAATTGTTGCGTTTTGACTATTTTCTGCGTCTGTTCTACTGTTGTAGTACTTATCATCATGTACGTAAGCTGTAGGTGTTCCACTCGTGTGAGATCCTATAATCTTACCAACCATAACTGATCCAGAACAACTTACTCCTAACCTAACCCACTTGTTGGTTAAACTACCAAAACTCAAACAAGTATTCGCTAAATTACCACTACTACAAATTTGTGTTCCATGCACATAATGTGTTGCTGTATAATTACCACTTGTATTATAAATATCTACTCTAAATCTGGTTATAGTACCTTCACTAACATCGTTTATTGTTATTGTAAATGCTTTTTCAAAATACAAACTTCCATGAACAGAATCAGTAGATCTTACTCTAATAGAGTATGAGTTTTTAGTTTCATAATCAAAAGATGCGCTAGCTCTTAAATTACTACCACTTATATTAAAGCTTGAGTTATCCGTGCTACCTGTACCAGATACTAAAGTGTAAGTATAACTTCCAGCTCCATCAGGATCAGTTGACGAGAATGCTCCAATAACTGCATTAACTAAATTATTTTCATTAATTGATGTAGCAGATAGCGATATGTCAGTTGGTGCATCAGCTACAGCCGCTACAACAACTGTTGCTGTTGCGGTATTGCTATCTTGATACCCGTCATTACATTTCCATGTAAAAGTTGTAGTACCATTCCAATTTGCAGAAGGTGAAAATGTAACGTTAGATCCAGATATATTAACAGTAGCATTTGCTGGGTTGCTAACTATACTATAAGTTAAAGTATCACTATTTGCATCAGTTGCTTTACCAGATAAATCAATAACAACATTAGTATCTTCATTAGTACTATATGAGTGACTAGTTGCTACTGGAGGTAGGTTTATAAAATTATCTAAAGCTAAAGTATGAGTTGACGCGGCTTCGCCAAAACTTTCTAAATCTACATTTACAGTAAAAGTTAAACTGCTATACACATTGTTGCTTGATGAGTTATAAACTGCACCGTTAGATGTTATAGATTTTATAATCATATTACTATCACCAGTTTCACCGTTACAATTAACAGCTGTAAAGTCACTTTCAGTTGGTAATCTTCTTAAAGCCATACTAACATTATCAGTTAAAACTAAATTTATTGTTTTACTAATTAATGAATTAGCAACTTCCTGGTTAACAGATCCACTGTAAGCTTGGCTAGGTGAACTAGTATAAGATCTTCCAGATGCTGAGTTTGTAGCTACAGTATATGTTACGTTAGCTAAAGCAGCAACTGTAAATGTAGCAATACCATCTGAATTTGAATCTATAGACGCGCTTAAATCTGTGCCACTATAAGAAGTGCTATTTAATGTAAATGTATATGTTTCCGCTGATGTTATAAGCGGATAATCAATTAAAGCCGTAAACTTACCAGTAGAACCTATTGTTATATTTAAATCAGCACCACTTGTAAAATTACCATTTGTAAAATTATACTTAGTACCATTAGACTTAGCTAACGTTAGTTTTACCTGTGCTCCTTGCTCACCATATATTGTTAAAGCTCTTTTTGTTCTAGCAAAAGATAAAGCACTTTGATCATGAACAAATGAACTTATTATTTTATTTCCAACGGTAGGTATTGTACCGGCAGCGTTAGCTGTAAATGTTATAGCATCACCAGTGGAACTTTGATTAAAAGTATATTTAACGGTAAAAGTTTTAGCTGTTACTAAACCATTTGATTCAGTTACAGTTGACGTTACTTCGTAATTAGATGAATTATTAGATGTTATAACGTAACTAGGTTCATCAACAAAGTATTTACCACTAGCAGCGGTGTATGTTCTTGTAAACAAAGTTACCGTAGTTGGTTTAACACCTGATCCAGTATATGGTTGAGTAGCTGTATTAACAGTAGCATTAGTCAATGTGTTTGTTATACTTCCGGATACGGTTAATGGTTCTTGTTTAGCTAAAATAGCAGCACCATCAATATCAATAGTTAAAGTAACATCATTATTACCAGGATTATAAGTGTTTGTTAGATCACATGTGACAGTAACAGTGTTGTCTAAAGCATATGCTGTTGTACTATCCGCTAACGTTATAGTGCTTATTCCAGTTGGAGGTGATTGTTTTGAAAAATCAGCAGCTCTAACAACGTATCCTTCATCTGGTGTTATAATTAAAACCTGATTAGCAGTAGTTCCTACCGCTTGGTTTTTAGTTACATCTACCGCAGCTTGTGTTATAGTGCAATTAATTAATGCCATATTAGTCGTTATTTTCTACTATTGTTATTGTTATCTTACTAGGTGTTGTGTCTCCAGTTGGATTAGCTGATAATTTACCTATACCTTGAACAGAAAATTCTTTAGTATCTAGATTACCACTCTGGTTAGAGTTGTTCCAAGTTGTTTCAGTTCCTTGTATATAACCAAACCATTTATTTTCTTTTCCTTTAAACTGGTGTACTGTACCATCTTGTAAATCTGTTGTTATAAAATTTGTATACCAACCATCTTTAGCCACATTGTTAAAGTATTCATTGTCTGTTAAGTTTTGTATCACTTTACTTTGAGTACCCTCATAGTTAAGAGTGTTAAATCCTTTCACGGTATCAGGACCATCATTGAAAATAATATTAACTGAGGATTCATAGAACTTAGTAGCATCATTTTCACCAGCAGATGTATCATAAAATCTATTTCTCTTGCTATTCGTATGTGACCACAGCTCACCATTTTTAAAAGTATAAAATATATTATTTAATGATAATCCATTTTCTGGTATAAATGATTTTCTACTAGGCCAACCTTGAACTGTTTCCATAAATGAAACTGTATCATCAAAGTTTCTTATAGCGTTACTTTGTAACGTTACATTATATAGATCTTTACTATCGTCATAATATCCTAATATAGTATCTGAGCTAGCTAATTTATCCTTAAAGTAATCATCCATACCGTAGTTAGATATTTCTGTTACTCCGTCCATAGAAAGTCTCAACATTTTACCTCTTGGTTTATCAGCAAAATAACATCTATAAGCATAGTTAGCAAAACTTTCTGGGTTAACACCTATACCAAACTCTCCAAATGTAGGTGGTATAATTGCTTGACCAAGAACTGCATTAGAAGCTGTTAAGTTAGCGTTACCATCAGCATTATATAAAGCATCTTTATTAGCTAATATCTTAACAACCTTATCTTCGCAAAAAGCTAACAAATCAGTTTCTCTCGTATGTAGTAACTGTATACTACCATATTCAGGATTTAAATCTTTTGTTACTTTATCAGCCATAACAAATTGATTTAAATAGTTTATACCAGATGTAGAATTAAATATACCAGAGTATATTAATCCTGTTTTCTTGTGTTCTTCTTTATATTGTTCAGCTAATACTGATGAGGCTTTAACGCCTTTAGATATTTGAGAAGCGTTGTAATCATCTCTAATTCTATTAGATTCTACACCATTAGCAAAACTATAACAGTTATGATAATCTAAACTTTGTATTGTAGCGTGGGTGTTTATAGCAAAAGCATTACTAGCTTCGTAGTATATATCTAATTCAGCTACTTCTTTTGGTTCTGTCTCCCATATAGCTGGGTTACTAGAGCTAAATCCTTCAAGATCATTATCATCTACATATAAAGTACCTATTTGTATAGGTAGATTGTTATCTATATCTGTTATTATACCACTTATATTATCTTCTGGTGCCCACTCTATAGGTTTATCTAACTTAATAGTCCAATATATAATTCTACTACTAGCAAAAGTACCAGATCTTCCTCCACCGTTACTTTTTCTTCCTTTATATCCAACACCTCTGTTTCTAGCCCAACCTTTTATTTCATAAACAGTATCGTTAGGATCACCTGAAAATTTTATATAATTACCAACAGATTCTATACCGTTAACCATGTCTCTATATTGTGGCTCTACAGTGTTACCAAATTTAACCCACTCACCCCAAGCATCTTGTTGGCCATTTTTAGTATTTTTAAACTTATCACCAAAATTATGAAAACCTATTTCTATAACATTTTCCCCTTGTCTTATACCGAAACCTTGAATATCGTTAAATGCGTTTGATGATGTATCTACTGCATCACCTTGATTTCTATTATTTTGTAGATCACCAGATATATTTAATTGTTTAAAGAAATCCATTCTACCCCATCTACATATATGCCAACCAGCAGGGTAATCACCATTACCTTTGTTTTTCTCTCTCCAAAAATTATATCTAGTAGATTGACTACCACCTGTGTCATAACCTAAAGATGTAGTTGATGTGCTACCATTAGCGCCTCCACCTACTTGCCAATGATTCTGTTGTGCAAGTATTCTTAATTCATCAAGATTATTAAACCTCAATATATTCTGCTCTAATGTAGTATCTCTAAATATTTTAGCAAAAAATCTACCTTGAAACTCTGGATTTAATTTCTTAACTTTTTGTGCTATTTCAATTTTCATTTGAGGACTTTGTACATTCGTACCACCACCAACAGTACCTAGCCATTCAACATCAGATTCATCAAATGTACCATCAATTGTTATTTGCCAATATTTTGTTTTACCATCATCTACTGGTAAGTCATCAGTTGTACCCGCGTAGTCTAAGTTTGCTATAGTGGGTTCATAGCTAATTAAAGCTACATCGTAATACTTTGTAATATTAGCACCTTTTTTAATTCTTACAACTAGATCAGATTGACTATGTATTGATGTTGCAGATAAATTCACATCATCACCACTACCAGTTGTACCTCCAAAATTTACTTTCCATAATTCATGTGGTATTCTAATAAATGATGTTTGTTTTTCTGGATAACCACCTGATACAAATAAATTACCGTCGCTATTTGCTACGGCATGTCCTTTTGAAACCTTTTCTATAGTTAAAAATTCTGGAGCATTGTTTTCAATAGCTAATATTTTATATCTTGCCTCTTCTTGAACAAAAGTGTCAGAGTCATGTCTTTTCTTTAATACTATAAATGTTTCCTCACTTACTTTATTTCTTTCTGATGAAGGAAAAGCTAACCAAACGTTTCCATCTTCTGCTGGATAATGTCTATCCATTGATAAATTATAATACTCAGCAGATGTTTCTTTTACAAAATATTTATAATGTGTAGCCCAAGATGGAGGATTACTGTCCATAGATATTTGTAGTACATTATACTGATTAGCTTGATCTTTATCTAATATTATCGAACCAGATGGATCTGTTAAAACCGGTGTTTCTCTACCAAACTCGTCTTTATAAACAATACCTATTTGATAAGTCCTCATTGATTTTAATGATTTACCAGGATAACCAGCTTCATAATCAGAATTATTAGCTTGTACTATTGACACGTTAAACTTAGGGGTTATTTCGCTATTGTCAATATCTTTTAGATCATATTGTTGTAGATAATTACCATATACTATTCTATTAGCAACTAATTCTTGTGATTGAGCTTTTTTAGGAACGTTGTCCCATGGTCTCAATAACTCCATAGATGGTAAAACTTTGTATATAACCTCTGATTTTATTTCAATAGAATTACTAGCCCATTCATCATCACTTGGTTTTATCGACTTTACAGTGTAAACATTTGTGTTTGAATCTTCTTTATATAGTATATCTACTTCAACTACGTCTTTAGGTTTTTGTGTTGTTTTAAAATTAGATATAGTTAATTTTCTTAATTTATTAACCATACCCTTATTATAACCTTTTTTAGGTTCATAATCAAACTCTTGTGGTAAAAACGCTACTTGTGAAAATGGACCCATAGCAGAGTATTGACCATCTGAATACTTATACCTATAAGCAAATCTTGGAAACTTAAACTCAAATAGAGCTTTTTTCTCCATGAGTACAACTTTCCAATCCTTATTACCACTCGGAACATCTTCCGGTACAGCGTCCATATTTACCTTAAAACTACTAGCATTTGTAGGTGACGTAGCTAAAACACTTAATATAACTTCTTCATTTTCACTTTCGTCTAACAATGTTAACTTAACTCTATCGCCTACTGATAGATTAATATCTGATGTAAAATCTACAAAACCATTGTTTAATGGGTATACCAAACCTGATTCGTAAGGTTCACTACTACCATCGGTAAAAGAAACTTGTAGTAAAGATGTTTCAACTATACCAGATGTTCTAGATGCAGCCATAGTTAAAGTAGGAGCTTCAATAGGCGCTTTCTTTATAACAGTAATGTCATCAATAGTAAAGTTATAACTTGTAGTTCCATCAGATTCATCTATTAACGTAGTGTGTGTAGAATAGTTTGAGCTACCCGCTTTAAATCTTTTTATATCTATTTTTTTAGGTTCAGAGTTATTATCAGTCCAATATATAAAACCCTCTATTATATTAACACCTATTATTTTATATTTATTTTCTGTGCTAAAGTTTAAAATATTATTAGCGTCAACAACTACTGGTGATACTTCTTTAGTATATTGATCATATTCAGCTATAACATCTCTGCTAGTTCCAGATATAAACCAATATATTTTATCATTAGCCGTATCTCTAACAGATCCAATACACTTAGCGCCTGCTATGTTAATAGCACTTGAATAAGCTAACTCGTTACCAAGTATGTTTTGAGCAGTACCTACATCACTACCCTCAGAACCAGCAACTTGTATATTTAAAGCGTCTCTATACTCACCGTTAGGAATTAACCTTTCGTCTAGGTCTTTATTCATTTTACCCATACGAAAATTTCTTTTTAATTCCGCCATTTAATTAATGTTTTATTTGTTTTGACTTACCTCTCATAATTTGAGTAAGTTCTTCTATTTTCAAATTAGATAATCTTAATTTAGCTTGTCTTATAGCAGCAAATCTTTCTTTTTTAAATCTTGCTACTAAGTATTCAGGCATGTTTTCTCTAGTAGATAAAATAGCATGTGCAATCCATTTATACATTGCTTCTTCAGCAAATTTATGTACTATTCTCTCCGCATCAGTAGCTAAACTATCACTTACGTATTTTAAAGTAACTGTCTTACTAGTTAAATCAGAGCTAAAATGTATTCTACCTCTTTTATAATCTATATAATAAACACCATTGTTTTGAGCGTTTTCAGGATTTAAACCAAACCTTTTACCTGTATCGGTATTATACTCATAAAGATTTTCATCTCCACTAGTATTATTACCTGAATTACTTTTAAATGATGTCCAAGTATCAGAGTCACCAGCTAAAGATAAGTTATTATTAGCAAATGTATAGTCGAAATTACTATCTTGTAATATAGCTGTTGGGTTACTTGTTTGTCTAGCTGGATATATTATATGTTCTAAACCACTATCATCTTTAAAACTAACCTTAACATGATTAACAAAATCATGTGGTAAAGGCATTGTTAAAGAAGGTGGTATTTCTATTTCTTGTGATTTTGTAGATTTAAATACATCGTAACTTAGTTCTTGTATTGCTCTTTGGGCGTGAAATAATACATCAGCTCTTTTAACTCTAGGTATTATTTTACCCTCACCCACATATGCTATTAGGAAGTTACCAATTAAATCGTTTAAAGATATAAACTGATAATTACCATAATTTTCATCACCCGTGTTGAAATTGCCGTCTGAACCCTCATAGTACGCTTTTTGTGTTCCTGTAAATAGTGCCATTTATTATGATTTTTCTTGTGTTATTTGTTGTTGCTCTTCTGCAGCTGCTAATTGATATAAATTTGGATCTTTTATAAGTATACCAGCTAATTCTAATATCTTTATTACTAAATTTTTTTCTTCAGATTGATGAAGTTCAAAATCAGTTGTATAAGCAGCATCAGAGTTGTACAAAGGTTTTTCATTAACTATTGTGTAACCCCAAGCAACTTTTGCTGGTCTAGCTATATAATTACAAACAACATTATCACTACTACCTATTGTAGCTGGATATATCTGTATTCTACGTTCTCTATTTGTTTGATTATCTCCAGCTGATGAAAATCTAACGTAAACTGGATATGTTTCTGTTGGAGATGTTAAAGGGGAGTTTAATATATGGTGTATTTCGTTCTGTGCTATTAATTCAACTTCTGCGTCATGACCACATTTATCTGTATATATTTCACCCATTCTATAATAATCAGGTAAAATTCCTACACCACTGCCGTTACTCATATCTACAGCTTGTCTATACTTTTCAAAATGATCTATTTTTTCATTGATTATATCAATCATATCACCATATGTTGAATCATTTTTTCTTTGTAAAACTTCTTCAAACTGACTTAAGTCGTAAAAATATTGCTCGAATATCATCATTTGAGCTTGATTAGCTAATAAATTAAATTCTATAGGTGTTATATAACCTCTTTGTTCTTTATTAGCAATGTTCAAAACTCTTTGATATACTGTATCTATGCTTACTGCCATAATTTCTTTTTATTTATAGTAAAGGCCACCTTTATAGTGACCTTACTATAAAAGTGACTATTTAAAGTCTTTTTTGTATTGATGTTAAAACCTCCATACCTTCGTCGGTTTTAAACCATGCCGCTAATGCTGAATAAGGATGTTCATCTAAAGGAACAGTAAATAGTACTCTACCATTACTAGCCCATTTAAATTTCCTATTATCAGGCGACAATGTTAGTATGTTAGCTTCAACAGCTTTTATACCTATATTTCTAAGTTCTATGTTGTCATCTTGAATTAATTCTAAGAACATAAGAGGATTTCTTCTTGCCATAAGCAATACATCTCTTTTAATCTCCTTAGAAGTCATGTTAGACACCTTAGAACCAATCTCTACTCTTAATATAGCTTCTGCTTGCTCTATATCTATCTCTTTAGCCGCAACTAAAGCTGCAATCTCAGCTTCTATATAATCTAAATCATTACTTGCTATTTGCACCTCATCATGTTCATAGTATATAACATCTTTCATTGGGTGGTATAGTGATAATAATTTTTGTAAATTTTGCTTTCTTTTTGGTACTACTAAAGTTCCATTTTTAAAAGCTATGTGACCTAAGGTTGCAACACCTTTTTGTTCAGATACAAGAGGAGAACTCATGTTTGTAGCATATCTAAGCTCTTCTTGTTGACCACTTTCAGTGTCAAACCATAATAATGGTTTTCTTCTTGTGTGTCTACCTGGTATCACATATAATAAAGGAGTTTCACCTTTTAGAACATAAGTTCTATCTTTTACTTCCCATTCAGCTGGGTTTTGTATTTTTTTCTTTGCCATAATATAATATAATTAAAAAGTTAAAATAAAAGCCTAGGGAGCCGAAGCTCCCTTTGCTTTTAATTATTGTGTTGATCTAGTCAGAGTCACCAACTACTCCATCACCAGACTTAAGCAAAATAAAGTTATTTGCTCCCTGAACACATAAACATCTCTCAGATAAGAAATGTACGTTCATCGCGTCTTCGTCAGAAGAGAAGTTACCTCCAACAGAACCTGTGATCCAAGATTTCATTCTTCTATCATCAGCTTCTGAAGCTCTATATCTAACATGTAGGAAAGGTCTTTGAATGTTCTTTCCAAGAATTTGGTCATAAACCGTAGATACACCTGCTGGTACAACCACACCTTCTACATCTTTAACTAAACCTCTAGTAGTAGAGTCGTTAAGATATTTCCAGTCAGTTTTGTAGAAGTCATAAGAACCTCTTCTGAAACCAGAGAAACCTAAGTTTAACGCCATATCTTCAGAATTGTCAAATACACCATAAGATGTACCGCCACTTCCGTAAGAATTTTGAGAAGCTAACATGTTATCGATTGCTAATGAAACTCCTCTATTAAGGAATAACATATTTTCTTCGATAGCACCTTGCTTATCTAATTCTTGTAAGATATTATCAAAATCAGCTAATCCATCTGTTGCGTGTGATCCACCGAAATCAGCGTCAGAGTAAACTAATCCTCTTGAGTTGATAGCAGCAAATAAACCTTCAGTACCTTTAACAGTAAAACTGTTAGATCCAGCACCTGGGTCTGCAGTAAATGTGTGTGCAGCTTTTTCTGATTCAATCATAACCATCTCTAATTGATCTTCAAATCTTAATCTTGCTTCATGCTCAGATTTAAGATACCAAAGATAACCTGATGTTCCAACTTCTGTTGCAACTTCAACCCAGCCAATCTGTGCAGTATCAGAACCGTTTACAGAATATTTGTCTCTAATAATGATTGGTGAATTGTTATAATATTCGCTTTTAGCGTTTATTGAATTACCAACATTGATAGAACCTTTTCCATATTCAGAACCGTATACAAATACAGATATACCTGTTGTTGCACCAGTAGCCCAACCACCTGCAGCAGCGTCAGCTAAATCAGCAGACTTATAAGGTACAGCAGTAATAGTAGTAGAAGAAGGTTTAGCAGTAACGTAAACTTTTGTAGTTTTACCGCCTTTACTTACAACTAATGTATCACCAATGTTAATATAAGATGCATTATCAGCGCTTGCAAATGTGATTTTATTTTGAGCAGCGTCTCCAGATGCAATTGAACAATCGTCAAATGCAATGTGGATTCTTCCTTGCTCAGCCCAAACAACCTGATCAGAAGCCATTGGCATTTCAGCGCCAACCATTCTTAAAAATCCGCCGATCGTTCTGTTTCCATAACGTTCAACTTCTTTTTCATAAACTTCTGGTAAGAATTGCTTAGTGAAATTAAAGTCATTACCTGTAATTGACAGATAATTACTCCCGAACAAAGATTTGTCCGGTCTTGGGGTAAGGTGCTGTGCGCTAGCCCCACCCGAGAATGTTCCTAAAGCCATTTTTGTTTAATTTTAAGTTATTTTCGTTTTATTTTAAATTTAAAGTCACTTGAAGAGTCTCCAGATACCGCTCTTACTTTAAAGCCGCTAGCATCTCTAACTTTTTCGTGAGTACCACGAGCAGACATGTCAACGTTTTTAGCTTTTGCCATACTTTGTTTTATAGCATCAGCTTTACCTTGTTCGTAAAAGTGTTGAGCGACTAGGTCGGGATTCATTGCTGTAAATAAAGATTTATGATAACCTTCAGCATCAGTAATATGTTGAGTATCTTTGTCTACAAATTTACTAACAAAATTATTAATGTTGCTTTGAGTTTCCTTAACCTTATCAGCATCCTTAACGTTAAATCTATATTTTTTATCTCCTACTTTGTAATCAAAACCTTTGAAACTTTCAGAAAAAACCTTATCGGTTTTATTTAAAAATACAGAATTAGCCTCTTCGCTTATCTTCTGATTCTTCTCATAACGATTGAAAAAATCTACAGCTTTTTTTTGTTCATCATTTAATCTAGAACCAGCTTTGATTTCTTCGTAATATTTAGACTTTAACCCGTCTAAGTGGGACTTAGCATTTGCAACTTGCTCTTTTAATGCCAATTTTTTTCTCTTAACAACTCTTTCATCTTCCTCATCTTCACTGTAGCTAAAGTTATCTTCCATTAGAAAGTTAACTTCATCATCAGTTAAATGCGGTTTAGTTGTTTTATAGTATTCTCTTAATAAAGATTTATCATCATGATTTGAATAATCTTGATTAAGTCTTACATAATCTTCTAAAGAACCACCAGTTTCATCCATAAAGTCTACAACTTTCTGTATATTTTCCGGTAGTTTTTCACCAGTTTGTTGAGCTTGTTCTACAACCTCCTCAACCTCATCTTTTAATTCTTCAACCTTCTCTTGAACTTCTTGTTCTTGTTCTTCGGTTATTTCTTCAAGCACAGGTTGTTCTTCTGGTTCCTCTTGTACTTCTTCTACTTCAGTTTTAGAACCCCCAATTTGATTTGATTCAGCATTAGGATTTTTATCATCAATGCTAGTTAAATCTAATTTAATTGTTCCGTCTTCTAAAACTTCGTTTTTAGGTTTTTCTTCTTTAACCTCTTCTGCAACCTCTTCTACCGGTTGCTCTTCAACAGTCTCTTGTTTATCAACTGTTTCTTCAACAACCTCTTCAATAGGCTGTTTTTCTTCTTTATTTTCTGCCATAATATAATATTATAAAATTTAACAATTATTATCTTGGATCAAAAGCATTTAATCCAAATCCACCACCTAATATATCATTACTTGACGACTCAAAGTTTTTAGGTGGTTTTCCTGTTTTTCTTTGGTCGATTAATTCAGATTGTTGAGACGCTTGAATTTTAGTTCTTTCGTCTTTACGATCTTCCTTCATAGTTTCTTTACTATTAACAACATCCATTTCCATTTTCTTTAATCTCATATTAATTTGGAATTCATGGTTCATTAATTGTTTTTTAAGCATAGCTTCTTTTTCAAGCTTTTGTAAATCTAAAGTAGATTGTTGTTGAGCTAATTGAGCCTTTTGGTTTGTTATAGCTTCTTGTTTTTCTACTTCTGCTTGAGCAGCAACTTGCTGTGTCTGAGCATTTGCTTGAGCTTGTTGTTGTATATTAGCTTGAGCTTGTTGTTGTTCTAGCTCCATTTTCTTTTTACGTCTTAATTTAAGAAGTTGATTCGCTAATTTTATATTTTTAATATCTCTTAAATCAATAGCATCTTCAATATCAATACTTTGTTGTTGAAGACCCATTTGAATATTGTTTTCTAACATTTGTTTTTCTTCTTCATCTGGAGCCATTTCTATAAATATACCAAAATCATATAAGTGTAAATTAGACATCTCTTCTAATGTAGCTACGTTGTGTGCACCTATTTGTTGTATAAAAGCATCTCTTGTTGGTGAGTATTCTATAATGTCTGATATTCTCAACATGATAGCTTCTGCAACCTCAGCTGTTATAAACATACTACTTTGTAATATATGTCTTGTAGCTGTGTTACTATTTGCAGCTGCAAGTTTTTGAACACCAACTAAAGCATCTTTTGAAGGAGAGCTAGCATCTCTTGCTTCATTTAATCCGGTCACATCCCTTATCATTTGTAAATAATAATTGTATGTTTGGATTAATGATTGCATTTTTGCTCCACCTGCTCCAGATTGTATTTCTTGGATTGGGACTTTACCTGGGTTCATATCACCCTCAGAGTTCATAGATCTACCAATAACACTACCAGTCTGGAAGAACATGTTTAATGCTTCTTGTGGATTATAATTAGTTCCGTTACCTAAATCTATTTCTGCTAAACCATCAGCGTCTAAATAAATACCATCAGGTGTTAATCTAGACATTACCTGTTGTAGTTTAAGGTGTGTTAACTGAATCATATCAGCAAAACCAGTTATTCTACTAACTAAACTTTCAATACGACCCTTATACATTCTAGGAGCAACAATACTATAATTCATTTTAACTTTAGTAAAATCACTCTTAGGTCTCATCATGTTTTTAGCAAGTTCCCATTTTAATAATTGTTTAGAACCTAAAACTATAGCACCTTCATATAAAACTTCTATAGATCTAGACATTTTACCAAACCTAGCTTCTAATAACGCATCCATGTCTGGAGTGAAAGTATCATCTTTTACTATTATCTTTGTAGCACCAGTTGCTGTTTCTTTTACTTTATATACTTCATTAGCATATGTTTTATAATTAAAATATAAAACTTGTATTTGATTTTTATCTGTTTGATTTGATTCAGATAAGTTTCTGTTGTAATACCCAGAATTTTGAAAACCTTGACCTAAAGCCTTTTTTAAACCATCTTCATCTAAATCAGGAAATTCTTTCTTTAATTCATTTAGAGGTACACTCTTAACTTCACCAACATAATATATATCATCAAAATAAGGATCTTCTGTGTAAGAATAAATTAAATTTGCTGGATCAACGTAGTCTAACTTAACTCCCTCAGCTTTTGAAAAAGTTGTTTTTGCAGCACCAATACCTAAAACAGTTAAATCATAATTTAATCTTTTTCTAATTAAATCATAATTGTTACCTTTAAATACAGTTTCTATAGCTTGCTCTTCAGCAATTTCTACAGCTTGTTTATAGTTAAGTTGCATATGTAGTTCTAACTCCTGTATATTATCTGGTAACTCCTGTTCTGGATTTTGTCTTAAATCAACACCAAATGATGTGTTTATAAAATCAGTCAGATCTTTAGTTTCCATATCTAACAATATAGATTCCATGTACTGAGTACGTTTACTTACTCCATGTGGGTCTTGTGAGAATGCTTTTACATCAAACATTCTTTCTGATATACCATTAACTACTATGTCTACAAATTTAGGTATAATAGGTACTGGTTTCCAATCTAAATTAAGATATGATAAATCACCGTTAATAGATAATTCATCTTTATATTTTTGTATACTTTGTTCTCCTCTAGCATATAGTCTTAATTTGTGAAACTCTGTTTGATTACCATAAAATCTGTTAGTACCAGAGTCACGCTTAAACCACTCTGCCTCAATAGCTTTTGCGACTTTAAGTCCGTACTCTGAACTCATTTTCTCCATATCGCTAGCTACTTGACTAGGAAAATAACTTTTTACAACTGACTCAGCCATATTAATTTTTTATTAATTTTGAATGCATGCCAGATTGTTTATATCTAGCAAAACTTATGTTTAATTTCTGTTTATCTTTTTTATTAATTGGATAATATAAATGTCTATTACAAGCCATTATAGCTAAACCACTACTAATGGTAGCATCAAACTTTGTTCTATTGTTTATATCATATCTTGCCCAATCATTTAAAGTTCTATTAAAATACATATTACCGCATGTCCCATCGGCTTTAAGACCAACATGGTCTTGTATGTACATTTCAATTGCAGCACCATGTGCTTGCCTAATATCTTCGCTTGAGTTTGGTATTCCACCAACTTCTCGTTCAGCAACAGATAATTTATTCCAAACCTTATCAGGTCTATTCATAGAATACGATCTATAACCTCTTCTTTTTAAATAATATAATAGTCTAGGTTTATTATTTTCCGCAAGTATTGGCATACCGTAAAATACTAATGCCATTAAAACATCTTCAAAAAATATTTCAGCAGTAGCGGGTCTAGCTATATATTCTAAAAATATTTGATTAGGAGGAGCATCCTCCATGCTAAACTTTGTTAAACCATGTAAAGCGCCTTTGGATCCTTGACCGTCTACAGTTCCTGATATATCATAACTATCACAACCAAAAGCTCCCATATGCTCATTACCAGGATGTTTTCTACCGTTTTTTATTATACAATTGTTTTGTAACGATTTTTGTGGTATCCATGTAACTCTAAATCTACCTTTTGGATCTGGATAAAATATAACGGTACCATCTTTAACACCATTTATCCATTGAAAATTACCTATTGTAACAGCGTTTTCTTGATTTAATTCTTCATTATAATCTATTTGCTCGTATATTTTTGCTAGATTAAATATGCTGTTTTTTGTTTCGTCTCTGAAAGCGTGTTCTGTTGTTCTTGGAAACTGCCTATAAAACTCATTAAGAGCATCACCATCATTCTTTAAACCATCTGCTTCATTATCCCAGTGATCTATAACACCTATGTCTATATAATCTCCATGAGGACCTTTTACTTCTGTTTCTGGTGTGTCGAATACAGGTATGCCATAAGAATCAATGAATCCTTCGTAGTTCCATTCCATAGGTATGAACAAACTATAGAGTCCCGAACTTGTTTGTCCGTTTCTGTTTCTTTTTGTAACATCTGAATCTTTATATAGTTTTTTAAAATTATCACCACCTTTATCTAAAGCATTAGATGTACTTCCCATCATACACTTACCAATAATTCTACTACCTAATCGTAGTGTTGTTTTTGTAACCCTCCAGTTATTTAATATATTATTAGGTCTTTCCCACTTACCACTTTCATCATGTACTAATAATTTAAGTTTCTCACCATCATAACTGTTATCACCAGTATTCTTCCAATCTATAGTTGTATCAAGACCTGTTAATTCCTCTGGTCTATCATCTACTGATGTAATATTCCTTCTTGTAAGCTTAGATGCTGGTACTCTATATGCTAATTCTGTCTTAGGTCGATCCATACCATCTTGGATCGGTTTAAAAAAGAAAGGATAATTTACTGATATAGGCACAACCTTGTCAGTAAACATTTTTTTAGCATCAGGACCTGATTTAGATAATATACCAAATCTAGCGTCTGAACTAATCGTTGCCATGTTAACAGCTTCTCCAGATGCCATAAATGAAAACCCAGAACGTCTGTTTTTTAAATAGCACATCCCATAACATCTTTTATCAGCTTTACAAGCTTCCCAGAATATATAAAATAATCTATTTGCTTCTCTAAAGTCTGGTTTACCAACATCAATTTTACTCCACTGTAGGTACATGTAATGAGTTCCAGTTATATAAGTAGCTTTGCTATTATTATAAAACCAAAAGCCCTCATCACGTTTA
>Ga0115012_10000533_pt1 | contig 21660 bp, 18 predicted proteins | sample TroAtlMetagenome_FD_88706 | JGI IMG/M metagenome (GOLD analysis project Ga0115012, IMG submission 88706) | Marine eukaryotic phytoplankton communities from Atlantic Ocean - Tropical Atlantic ANT10 Metagenome | ecosystem: Environmental > Aquatic > Marine > Oceanic | place: Tropical Atlantic...
TCGTCAGACCCTTCAGCTCGATAAGCGGCGTCATCGCGCCCTCGCAGCGCGACCGATGGCAATCGCCATGGCAGCGACGACACCCAACAGCCCGAGCGCCAACACCAGCGCATGCCCTGAGTCATATCCGAGACTGGGAATCAGACTTGGGTACCCGAGCTTGAGCAGGTCCGCCCAGCTCATGAGCGCATCGCCGTGTGTAAACGACGGCTGGTTCTCTGCGAGCGCGAGGTACGACAGTGCAATCTCGAGAAACACCACCTGCATCATCGTCTCAGCACCCTGCCGAACAATGACTGGGCGAAGATTGTAGCCGACCACATGGACGAGAAAAATCCGCCCGGCTGAGTATCCATGCGCCCGAAGGGCCTCTACAAAACGAGACCCACCGAGTCGCTCAGCGACCGCAGCGGCCTCATCCATCGCACCGGGTGCCGCGAGGACAGCCCACGTCAACGCCAGAGGAAGCAGCGAGCGGTGGTCTCGGGGTACCAGCAAGGCCACAACCAGAATGACAACCATTCTTGGTAGCGCCCCGACGATCTCAGAGAAGGCCTGAAGTATCGCGTTGACTCGCTCAGATCCCACACAGCGCAAGATGCCGCCGACGATGCCGAAGAGGCCAACCAAGATGCCCGCAGCGAGCGCAGGAAGCGCAACAACCCGTGCACCTTGAGTTGCATAGTCGACCAGGGCACGGCCCCGGGTATCCGTACCAAACGGGAAGACCTCAAGCGGCCCCTTGAGGGCCTGATCGGGTTCGATGTTACCGAGGTACTCGGGAGCCAAAGCAGCGGCAACCATCAAGGCGGAGAAGCTGAGTGCAGCCACCGATATTGGACGTATTCGCCCCGCAAGTCCTCTGTCCGGATGGCTCATGGGCCCTCCTCCAAGCGAACACCCTGTGGCGCCTTCCGCACGTGGAGGGCCACCAAGGTCTCCGCGGTGGCTTGGATCAAGAGCAGTACAGCGCTGACAACCGCAAACAATGTCGCCGCCGCAAGCACCACGCCGAAGTCTTGCCGGAGTGTGCCCCCCCAGAGTAGGTCGCCGAGACCGTCAATTCGGAGGACCACCTCAACCACCACCGCCCCCGACAACAGGTGAAGGATGCGTGCCCGGAGCTGCCCGATCAATGCTGGGGCGACATTGGGCCATGTGTTCGTCATCTCCCTCTCACCTCGAAGGATGGCGATGCCCACGTAGCGTTGCTTACTCTCTGTCTCGAAGGTCGTGCGGGTACCCAACACTGCGCCCGTAAACGCCCCGTCAGAGAGGCCCAAGACTGCGGCACCAATCGCCAAGCGCGCAAGCCGGCCAGAGTCGGAGAACGAGCCAAACCCAAAGGTGAGTTCAATGATGGCTGCGCCGGCCAATGCAAGGACGAGCGCGGGAACCAAACCGACCACACGCAAGATTGGGTCGATTCGACGCGGTAGCCATCCCATCGTCGCGCCAAGCCCACCGAGGCTCACGATGGCCGTGGCCAATGCAATGAGTGTGAGTGTGGTGGGTATGGCCGTCTCCAAGAGTTCCAAGACAGGAAAGCCCTGGTGAAGACGCCAGGAGTTACCAAATTCCAGCCTCGCAGCGTCACTGAGCCAGCCCAGAAAGAACTGAACCGGTCCGCCATCGAGGTTCCACCGTTCCGCGAGCGCTTCTGTACCACCACACACATTCGGCGGACAGATGAGACTCGCCGGGTCACCGGGAAGAGACCATATAAACACGGTGATCACCGCGGGCACGATCACCGGCAATGAGACCGCAGCCCCAATCCGGACCAGCGGCCTAATCCACCATCGCTTCACAGGCGGTCAGCCCTCAACCGACCAAGCGTCGATTTCAGTGAAGTAGTAGTACGGTGCCACGATGTTGCCCCGCACCTCAGTTCGCCAAGCACTCTTGGTGTCCAGCTTCCAGAGGAAAAGATAGGGCAGTTGGTCGTTCAGGACCTTGTGGAGCTTGTGATACGCATCACGCTGCTCGGTATCAGTGACTGCATCTTCGTACTCTGCAAGCAGTTGGTCGACCTCGCTCGATGCAAAGCGGAACATGTTCTGCCGACCCTTGCTGTGGAAGAGTTCATTGACCTCCTCCACCAAGCCGAAGGACCACTTGCCAATGACGAGGTCGAAATCAGATTGACCCGCCATCACGCTGTCATCCCACTCATCCGCGCTGATCTTACTGGTCAGACGATCGAAGCCTGCCGCGCCCAGCTGGTTTGCAACCTGACTGAGGAGGTCCGGCGCTTCATGATTGAGGTTCGCCAGCATTCCAACCCTGAGGGTGATGGCCTGGCCATCCTTATGCCAACGTCCACCCAGCTTCTCAAGTCCCGCTTGCTTCAACAGACCCTCAGCACGGCTGAGGTTGGCATTCGGCTGGACGGGTACTTCAACGTTGTAGTACGGACTGGCTGGAATAAATGGTCCAGAGATGAACTCGCAGGGGCTGTTCTTGTCCCCTGGCTTCACGCCGATTGAGTACTGACGGAGCTCATTTCGGTTGAGAACAAGGTTCAGCGCCTGTCGAACTCGCTTGTCCGAGAGTGCGCCCTTGTTCGAGTTGACGGAGACATACCACCAACTCCGAAGGTCGTAGGCCTTCATAGACACGTCATCCGACGCAGACAGATCAGGTCGCTGCGGCGGCGGCACCACGACGATGCCTTGTACGTTGTTGTTGATCAGCGTCTTGGTCTGGACCAGCGGATCACCGCCTTCCTGAAGCTGCATCTGTACAATCTTTGGCATGTGGTGCGTGTTCGCAAACGCATCAAACGTCACCATCCGAAGTCCACGCTTACCATTGAATGGACCGGTTCCGATCGGGCGCGCAGAGAACTGGAGGTCTGGAGAGATTGCCGTCGAGTTGAACTCGCTTGCAGGAAGGATCGGGAATCCCAGTCGCTCCCGTGGCTTCGGCAAGACCCGATTGAAGCGCACCAGCGCAACCTGTGGACCCTTCTCTTCACACCCGGTGATGAACTCTCGGTAGTGCGCAGCAACGGTACTCGGCGTCCCTGGGTCGAGCATCGCATCGACCGTAAAGCAGACATCCTTTGCGCTCAATGCCTGACCATTGTGCCAGCGAATGCCGCTTTTAACCGTGATCTCAACTGCCCTGCCGGCTTCAGCCACCTGATACTTTTGAACCACGCGACTGCGCAGCTCGTTCGTAATGGCATCGTTGAACCAAAGGCGGTCGAAGACGAGCTCCTGGGCGCGGTGGTCGGCCATGGTCTTCGCATACAACGGGTTGAGAGACATCGGTATGCTCTCTTCGAAGTAGGCCAGGGTTGCGCCGGTCCCGACAAAGGCCAAAGCCAAACCGGTCGCTGCTCGAATCGCGTGCTTGAGGGACATGTGTTCTCCTCGTCTGCTCAGTGTACTGGATTAGACGGACCAGCGTTTCTGCTCCGTCGCAAGTGGAGCGCCTCAAGAGGCGCCCGTGTTGCGAACAGCGCTGGATAGCTGGTCTTCAATTGGTGGGTAAGCTCTTCGGGACGAAGCGGATTGCGGTTGCCCGCATCCCACGCCGCCACGGAGAGCGCAAAAACTGGGTCGAGGCCGGTCTGCTCCATACGCTCAAGGGCGTTGAGGCGCAGAATCCCGGCGTCGCGGTACTGGTCGTTCGCGTCCGCAACCACCATGCCGGCCAACAGCACAGCAACTCGGGAGCGAAGCGCGAATGGGCGGTGGAAGGCCTGCTCACCACCACCGATATCTGCCATCATGGCTTGAAGCTGTTTCTGCAGTGCGAAGCCCGCATCGAGCACCTCATCCGGCACGACCTTACCGTCGATGATGGCGGGCTTAACGGCAGCAGCAAGGACGCTCTTGTCCGCCCAAGCCGTCACGGCATCGATGCCTTTCACGCTCGCCTCTGCGATGAAGCCAACGTCTGCAGCCATGAGATCGTTTGAGCAGAACAGCCACGCATCATCCACTGGAAGTTCCACGTGGGTGTTGGGGTCCGGGTTGCCGACCGCATAGCGAGCAGCCACTTGCGCCAGCACACCTGAGTCGGTCGGTGGAGCACTCATGCTGGCGGCGGCCGCGTGCCAAGCCGAGCGGGTCAACAATCTGGTTGGGTCCATCACAGCCATCGCTTTGGCCTGCTCGGTTCGCTCGATGAGTGAGGCGTCTGGTTCAGGAGAAAATGCGGGATCGGTCCCCGGCGTGACCTCGCCCAGGTCACCCGAGATCGCCGCCAGTGTCTTGAGGTCCGGAATTTTGCTCTCACGGGAGAGCGCAGCCTTCCATGCCTTGGCTCTCGCCCCAAATGGTCCATCGGCATCTACGGCTGCAAGCCGTTCCAGTGCAGAATCACGCTCCCCACGAATCGCATGTCCGACGCCAATCACGTAGGCCAAGTCGGTGGGGTCCGTCTCAAGCCCATCCACGCCATATGCCTCGACCGTGGCGTGGGCAGACAGCAGCGCAGCCTGTCGGTACAAGTCAGCGAGTCCTTGGTGTGCACGGGCAAGCCCACGAGCATCAGTACCGCTCGAGAACGCGGAAATCGCGGCCTGGAGGTCGGACTCGAATATTGCACGCCATCCTTCCCCACCCTCGAAGCGAGACCGAACGGAGTCGTCCGCCATCCTGGCCGGCCAGGTCTTTGAAACGAGCGCACCATCAACAGCAGCGTAAACCTTCTCGGTCGCAGTGGAGGGCTCCCCCTCTGAACCGCAGCCTATGGCGAGGGCCGCCAAAACGATTGTAAACCTCAGTCTCACAGCGGGCAGAACTCCGTATTTCCACTCGCGGATACGCAAGCAGCCAAAGGCCGTGAAGTGTCCTTCCCTGAGGCCTTCGCATAGTCCAACCAAGCGCGAGAAGACTGCTTAGCCATCGAACGGTACTTGCTGGCCTTGGCCTCATTCTTCTCGTTGCGGTCCTTGACGAACCTCTTCTCGGACCGCTTCCACAAGCGGCTGGCTGCCTCTGACTTGAGTTGATGGAGGTAGTACACGTTCCGAGTATGAGATGCGCCAGACCACTTGGCCTTGTTCTCAAGGGCGTAATCAGACCATTTGATGACCTGAGTCGCCTTCCCCACTCCGCGCTTGTGGAGGAAAATAGCGAATACAAGGCACATATTGGGGTCCGATCGGTCAATGGACTCCAGATGTCGTTTCATCAAGCGTTCCCAGTCCGGCTTGTCATCCCGGGCCTTCGCATCAGCGAGCAACACACGACTGATCTTATCCTTCGATGTGAGTTTCGAAGATGCAGCCAGTTTGCCATCCAAGCATTTACGGTTGGCGACCCCGCGCTGCCCAAGCATGGCCTTGGTTTCAAGCGCGCGCAGATCATCGCAATCTGCCTCGATGGCTGGCGGGGGTGGTGGCGGCAGCGCCACATCAGCCACAGCCTCCGGCTCTGGTTCAGGAACGGGCTCTGGCTCCGGGACCGGCTCGGGAATTGCGGCGGGAACAGGTGGTGGCGGCGGTGGTGGCTCCTCACTACGCGCCCCCCGAGCAGCCTCAAGTTCGGCCATGCTTGGCGGCTTGTAGCCTCCACCATCATCGGCTGGCGGTGGTGGTGGCGTCACAGGCGCAGGCACCACCTCAGCAGGGTCTTCATACACTGGAGGCTCGTACGCAGGTGGCGGCACGACGACATCTGCAGGCTCATCCTCTGGCTCGGGTTCGTCCCAGCCTCCTGACGCGACCACATCACCAGATGGGAGATCCGGGATGCCGCCGCCGCGGGGCGCCTTTGGTTCAGGCTGTGCAACCGGCTCATCGGCCTTGATCTCTCGGCTCCCGAGGTCACCATTGTACTCACTCAGTCCAGAGAATGGACTCGACGCAGGAAGAGACTCGAATCCCCAAAAACTGAAGCGCATGTTGGCAGGCATTGGATTGCCTTCGGAGTCGGTCACCAAGCCAGGTCCGACAGTCTTTCCATCGACGTCGCACGTGCTCCACCCGTCAGGGCACGGGAACTTCGGGAAGGCCTTATTGTAGTCCTCCCACCCGTTTGCGAGCGCGACGCCGGTGCTCATCAAGAACAGAAATGCTGGTTTCAGAGTGTTCACGTGTTCTCCCTCGCCGCGGCTCAGTTGGCCGCGCCGCCTCCCGACTCAGTCTTTTTCTTGTCCCGTCCAAACTGAATAATCGGCTCTTCAAGGTCGGTGGCCTGCAAGTTCATCGCATCCAGTTTCACATCGAACTGATTCCGACGCTTCTTGATGTCGTACTGGATGACCTTGGTGAGATACCCAGGCGCAGAGACTTCAAGCTGAATGCTGGTGTTCGGCTGAAAGATCAACTCACTCCCGTCGGGGAGATAGAGCACCGAGCCTTCCCAGTGTCCTGTCTCAGCATTCACGCGGTGCCTATCCGCTTCTTTCGGATGCCGGACCACCGCGGTTGGTATCGGCTTTCCGCCGTCGTCCAAAACATAGACCTTTACAGGCACACCATCGCCCTGGCTCTTGGTGGTGGCACACCCGAAGGTCAACAAAGAGATCAACAGCACTGACATGGCCTACTCTCCACTCTCAAAGAAGTTCAACAGCGCGCCTGATGGCGTCGAGTTTCGCGCCATTCGCTTAGCCCCAGCGCTCCAGAGCGCACGGCCGGCACCCTCCGAGACGTAGTCTCCAGCCAGCGTCTTGGCGGCTTGGGCATCTGAGGAACCAATCAACATGGCAGCAGTGACGCGAGCGTCTGCCAAGCCATCCGCTGGCGCCTCACCTTCGAGGCCCTCAAATGTTCGGATGCACTGTTGTGCATCACCACTGGCACAACTGACGATGCCTTCGGTCGCCGTCTTTCTCCAGACTTGGTCACCCTCAGGCTTTGTCGAGCGGAGAAGCGTGGTCGCTGTTTCCGTCTCACGCACACTGGCGGCCCGGCCAGCCCAGAGCAGCAACTGATCGGCCTTGTCACCCTCGCTCTCCGGATATCTAACCAGCAAGTCGCCCACAGAAGTCACGGCCACTTTGCGCATCCCGAGCGCCCAAAGGGCCTGGGCTTCGCTCAGTCCAGCAACGATGGGATCGTCGCTGGAGAGACGACTGAGGTACCCGCGAGCAGTGACTTCCGCACCGCCTCCGCTGACTCGCTCAAAGTACGCCTTCGCATCATCACGATCACCGTCGGCCAAGGCCGCCTCGCCCGCAAGCAGCAATCCTGGTGCGAGTCCGCTCGCCTCACCGAACTGACGCATTGAATCCCAGTCTTTCGCCTTCTGAGCCACGAGAGCCCGCCGCATCAGGACTTCTGGCTGACGCTCACCGGCACTGGCCTGAACACGCTCTAGGTGGGCATCGGCCGTAGCCCAGTCACCCCTCATCATCGCCGAAAGTGCAGCCCCAGACGCTGCGTCCACAGATTCTGGGTTTTCCTTGGCAGCCTTTTCAAACGCAAGCGCTGCGCCAGGGATGTCTCCTCCCCGCATCTGTGTCTTCGCTGCATCGGAGGCTTCTTTGCCACCATCGCCACCACAGCCTTGTAGAGCCATGGTTACCATCAGCATCTTCAACATCGCTTGACCCCTCCCGCACGGTTGTATTCGCACAAGGTTGCAACGGCGTCACCATAGCCGAAACCCGAAGATTGAGGAACCCACACGTACAACCCCAGTGTACGAACCAAACTGTACCCGCGCCTCCGTGGGGTCGTGGTAGACTCGCACACCACATCAGTGGAACGGGTCATTTTAGGCCCGCATGCCACGGTGTGAGCCATCAAGCGCCTCTTGGAGCGAGCCCGCGACCCATGCCGAATGCCCCGACCGGAAGGCGAGAGATCACCCTGCTTCAAGAACGAAGTTCGGGTACGTTCGCAGACGTGCACTTGGCGCGAGCAACCGATTCTGGCGGTCTCAGCCGAATCGTGGCCGTGAAAGTCCTGAAGGAGCGTTGGATGGAAACATCCGATGTGATGGACAGAACCCGAGATGAGGCACAGCTCCTCGCGAGTCTCCAGCACCAAAACATCCTCCGGGTAGAGGCGATCACCGTGATCGACGATCGGCCCGCCATCGTTATGGAATTCGTTCACGGCGTAGATCTGAGCCAACTCCTCGAGGCCGTCCAGCAGCGAAATACAAGCCTGCCGTTCCGTGCGATTTATGAGGTCGCAGAGGGCATCGCCAGCGCACTCGCCGCCGCATGGTTCAAGGTACCCATCGGCCGGTCTGAGCCACTCCGAGTGGTCCATCGCGACATCAAACCATCCAATGTCATGATCAGCACAGAGGGCGAGCTCCGTGTCCTCGATTTTGGGACTGCGCGATTTGAGGATGCAAGCCGAATCGCAAAGACTGCAGCATTCCGTTTTGGCAGCCTGAAGTACATGTCTCCCGAGCGGCGTGAAGGCGAACGAGGCGACCACGCCGCAGACCTCTACAGCCTGGGCTTGGTGATCATTGAACTCCTCAATGGCCGAATCGCACAGCCGCTGCCTGGAGAACCCGACGCACACCAAGAGAGCCTGATCGCTCTCATCGACTCCATCCCCAGCTTCGGCCTACCCAATGATGGCTGGGACGGCTCGCTTAGAGAGACACTGCTTCGCCTCTGCGCGAGCGAGCCTGAGAATCGACTTGATGCGCGACAGGCTGTGAAGTTGATGCGCGCATTCAAACAACAAGCCACCGGCGACGGACTTGTGCCGTTTGCCGAAGACTTTGTGGCTCCCCTGACCTCCACCATCAATGCGTTGCCCGATATCAGCCCAGCGATTGATGGAGACCGTACACGGTTCGACCTCGAAGCTGATGGCCGGACATCCATCCTCAGTCGAAGCGCTGACATGGCGGCGTCTACCCTCTCCGACGAACTGCCAACGCAGGAGATGCCCGCGTCAGAGCTGACATCTCAAACCATGCCCAGGCACGGTCTCCTTCCCGATGAACCGACCGAGAACATTCTGGACGAGGACACCCTGAGACCTGGCTTTGCCATGGCCGTGGATCCCCCAGACAGTCTCGCATCCAGCTGGAATCCAGGTGTCAGGAGCCGCCCCAAGGACCTCGGACCACAACAGGCACCAGGAACAGCGAGGCGACTTCCACCCGTCAAGCCGGCCGAGGGACTCAGCAAACAACAAACGATAGCGCTCGGGTGTGGCATCGCGACCGCGGTGCTCCTGCTTGTACTGGCCATCGGAGGTGCGGCCTGGATGGTGGCTGGGGATAAGACCCCAGCACCTGTCGAGACCATTGGACGCTCGACATCAACCCAGTCATCAGCGGGCTCCACCCTCTCGGGTAGCGGCGACCATGTCGACATCTCGCTTCATGCGGGCGACCCCACTGTTCAATGGATTCGCCTCAGCAACGCTACTGAGGAGCGCCTACTCACAGCCCGTCCCGATGCAGAGGGGGCCATACCGGCTGGCGAATATGAGCTCGCAGTAAAGGTGGTCGCGCGACCTGTCCTTAAATCCTCGATTGTGCTCGATCAAGACACCACCTTGACCTGCAAACCGACTACGATGGGTCGCGTACGCTGCGTGGATGCAGCAGGCAAGACCCGACAGCTACTGCGGCCATAGCCGCGACTGGAGTCTCCATGACCTTGACCTCCCTACTGATTCTTCAGAGCGCTTGGGCGGCCACCCACACCGTTGACGCATCTGGCGAGGGCGACTTTACGACCATCCAGGCGGCGGTCGACGCTGCAGCCAGCGGAGACACCATCAACGTTGCAGCGGGGACCTACGAGGAGTCCGTCAACATCAGCGCCAAGACACTGACCATCGAGGGCTCGGGTGTCGGTGCGACCATCATCAGTAGTGACCGCGACTCTACGGCCTTCAAGGCAACCAGTGGTGGCCTGAGCATGAGTCACCTCAGCATCAAGGGGGGCGGACAAGGTGTTCAACTGCGGGGCGTGACCGGTTCGCTGACTGCAGTGGAGGTCGACAACAACAAAGGTAGCGAGATGGGCGGTGGTGTGGCCATCACCGATAGCGCCAACATCAACCTGACCAGCGTGATGATCACGAACAATGAAGGTTCCGATGGCGGTGGACTGTACCTCGACGCCTCAAGCCAGGCCGTCCTGAACGAACCCTGGATCTCAGGCAACGTCGCGACCGCCTCCGGCGGCGGAGTGTACTCCGCTGGCAAGATCCAACTCAACGACGCTGAGTTGGTCGAGAACACCGCAGATGTTCACGGCGGGGGCATGTACGCAACAGGTCTCTCCCCTGAGGTTCTGGGTAGCAACGTGTGGGGCAATGTCGCCGGCAGCAACGGCGGCGGACTCGCGGTGGATAGCGTCTCTGTGGGCTCCGGCGTAAACCCGCGCGTCTTTGACACCGAACTCTGGATCAATGAGGCAGGCGGCGATGGCGGCGGCATCTGGATGAACGCCTCTGGTGAGTACTACCTCAAGAAACTTCTGGTCGTGCTCAACAGCGCAGCAGGCGACGGCGGTGGCCTCTGGGTCTCAGGTGGTCGCCCAACAAACACCTTCATCCGAGCCTGGCACAATGAGGCAGGTAACGACGGCGGTGGAGCCCTGTTCGCGGGCAGCAATGGTGGCGAGACAAGACGCTCGAGTTTCGGTGGCAACAGCGCAGGTGGTGCAGGTGGTGGTGCAATCCACCGCGACACGAATGGCACCCACTTGGTTCGAGCCGTCCGCTACATCGAGAACTCAGCGGAGACGGGCGGCGGCCTGGTCATCGATGGAGACGCCAACAAGTGGAACACCGTGAGCAACGTAGATGTGGTCGGAAACAGCGGCGGCGGAGTGTCACTGGTGAACTCTGATGCGGCCCGCCTACTCAACGCAATCATTGCCATGAACACTGGCGCCGCGGTGACGGCAGATGAGGCATCAGCGGCTGGAGCCACGCTGAAGTACATCAACTCCTTCGGGAATGCCGTCCCCTACGATGGCGCGCTCGACGACCTCAGTGGAATCGACGGAAACATCAGCGAGGACCCGCTCTACGAGCGCATGGATGTCGATGGAAACCCCATCGCTGAGTTCCTGATGCTGGCCACCGACAGTCCCTGTCGAAGTACCGGCAAGCCCGACATCCTCAACAGCGATGGCTCTCGTTCCCACTACGGGTCTTACGGCGGGCCCGAAGCCGAGGGTGGCGATGAGGATGGCGACGGAGTCGGACCCATGGGAGGAGACTGTGACGATGGCGACGCCCTCGCCGCCCCCGGCCTCGATGAGGTCGCAGGCGACGCCCGCGACAACGACTGCAGTGGCGGTGGAGAGCTCGACCTCGATGAGGACGGCTACCTCTACCCTCGGGATTGCGATGATGAAGACCCCGACGTCTTCCCCGGTGCGACCGACGTCACCGGCGACGGCATCGATGCGGACTGCGACGGGCTCGATGGTGAAGACGCAGACACCGGTGAACCGACGGGTGCGGATACTGGCGCTCCTTGGGTTGATGAGGACACCGGCACAGGCGTCGACGAGGACGATGCTGACGGTGACGGCTACAGCGACGATGACTGCAATGACGCGGATGCAAGCGCGTACCCCGGCGCATCCGAAATCTGTGACGACGGCATCGATAACGACTGCGATGGCGCCTCAGATGATGCAGACGATGACTGTGCCAGCAAAGATGACGGCTGCGGATGTGCGGCCAGCCCCCAAGCAGGCAGCGGAGCCTGGATGGCGCTGGTACTTATCGGACTCATGGTCCGTCGACGGGACTGATTACGAGTAGTCCACCGCTCCGATGGCGTGACGGAACTGCCCCTCCATCGCGTCACCTACAGCGCTGAAATTCACGCGGACGTAGTCTCTGTCGGCCATCGTCTGAGCCTTGCCTTCAGGGACCTTGTTGTCAGCCATGACGTCACGAAAGCTGGGGTCATCCGGGTAGGCATAGATGACACCGGTCTCCTCGAGGATGACCTTGTCCTCCCCTCGCCCCTGAATCCACAACTGATGCCGCCCATCGTGGTAAATCAACGGTGCATTCGATGCGAGTGCCGCATCCATTTGGTCAGACTTTACGTCCAAGGCCACAAACCGCCGGGGCGGGTCAAGCTGAATACCAGCCAGCCTGTCCGTGAGCTGGACATAGAGCACGCGAAGCGGCGGATCAAGTTTGGCCACAAGGGCCCGATGGACTGCCTGGATATCAGAGGACGGCAAGCTCACTTCGAGGCGAGTGTATCCACCAGGAATGACCTCTGCGCGCCAATTCGGGCTGGGCTCAAAGCCGTCAAGCTCACCCTCGACACTCACACTCTCCGCTTTTGGTGACATTGCCACGACATTCACCTCCGAGGACCGCGTTTAACTTGACTTTGGGCGCTCGGGAAGGCATCTACGGCCCATGACCTTGCCAACACACTACATGGTGCGCGACGTACGCATCGAGCCCAATGTGGTCCTGGCCCCGATGGAAGGGGTAACGGACCTTCCCTTCCGACGCCTGATCCGTGAAATCGGTGGCGTAGGGATGACCGCGACCGAGTTCATCGCAAGTGAAGGCCTCAAGCGTGGCGTCGGTAAGATGCACGAGATGGCCCAGTTCGATGCCGATGAGTCCCCGATCAGCATTCAGATTTATGGGCGCCGGCCCGAGGTCATGGCCGAGGCCGCGAAAATTGTCCAAGACATGGGCCCGAGCATCGTCGACATCAACATGGGCTGTCCGTCCAAGAAGGTCTGTGCACACTCTGGCGGTTCCGCACTGATGAAGGATCCCGAGCTTGCCCGAGACATCATCCGGGCCGTGCGTGAGGCCATCACCATCCCGCTCACAGTGAAGATGCGGTCTGGCTTTGACCATACCCAACGAAATGCTGACGAGATCGCTTGGATTGCCCAGGAAGAAGGCGCTGAAGCCATCACCATCCACTGGCGCACCCGCTCCGACCTCTACGGTGGCGAGCGCATGGTCGATAAGATCCGACAAACCAAAGACAAGCTCAGCATCCCAGTGATCGGTAACGGCGATGTCATCGACATTCCGAGCGCAATGCGGATGTTCGAAGAGACCGGCTGTGATGGCGTCATGGTGGGACGCGGGGCCATTCGCAATCCGTGGTCACTGCTTCAGATCTCACAGCATCTTCGTGGCGAGGAAGTCACTCAGATTACAGCCGCCGACCGACGGCGTGTGCTGCTTGGCTACCTCGAGGCGCTTAACGGACGCTTCCGATCCGAGCGTGGCACACTCGGCCGCTTCAAGAAGATCTCAAACTACTTCACGAAGGGCTTGCCCTACGGTGGCGATGTTCGCACCCTCGTGCTGCGGAGCCAGACCATCGAAGAGGCTGTCGAGCACCTCGAGATCTACTTCGAGCGACTGAGCCGATTTGAAGCTGGCGAGTCGACCGTCTTCCGAACCGGCAGAGACATGGACGCCGCGAAGTAAACTCAGTCGGCTTCGTCGATCACGACAAGCGCTGCGCCGGCGTCGACTTGGTCCCCCTCCGAGACCCGCACAGCAGAAACAACGCCGTCAGATGGCGCAGCCATGGTCTGCTCCATTTTCATGGCCTCCATGACAACCAACGCCTGACCCTTGATGACATTTTCCCCTTCGGAAACAAGCACTTGGATAATCTTCCCTGGCATAGATGCTGTGCAACCTCCACCAGATTCGTCTGCCCCAGGAACGACAAAACGAGGCGCATGCTGAACCTTGAATGCCCCAGCATGGGTCCTCACCCAACTGACATCTTCGATCCTGTCGATGCGATGCGTCCGCTCAATTCCATCCCGCTCAATGCGCAGGACACCACCAGCACCCAGACCGCAACGAACAGGCTCGCCGTCGACCAAGAGGGTTTCACCGGCGGGTTGTAGCACGACGGTGGCCTCAAGCTCTCCAACAGAAAGCATCGACTCTACGCCGCGCCAGCGATTGTTTCGCCAATTCGGCTGCAAACCCGGCAGTCGACTTGTTGGTCGACTGAGCCAGTCTGCGATTGCAGCCGCCTGCATGGCCTCTGTTGCCGCCTGCTCTGCGCCCTCCGCGGGCCCGAGTGCAGCCGCATGAGCATCCAAGAACCGAGTGTGTAGCTCCCCGCTCACATACTCAGGGTGCTGCAAGACACGTCGGAGATGGTCTCGGTTTGTGGTGACGCCGAGGGCAACCAGTTTTCGGAGTGCGCCGTCCAACCGACGAACTGCATCCTCGCGGGAACCCGCATGAGCGATGACCTTTGCCAACATCGGATCATAGTGAACCGTGACCTCTGAGCCGGTCTCAACCCCCGCATCGACGCGGATTCCACGCCCGGTTGGTGCTTCCCAGCGATGCAGCGTACCGGTGCTTGGCAGGTAGCCGTTGTCCGGGTCCTCAGCATAAATACGCGCTTCCATGGCCCAGCCAGAGACAACCACGTCGTCCTGTACGATCCCAAGGGGCTCACCAGCCGCGACAGCCAGCTGGAGTGCAACGATGTCCACACCGGTGATGCACTCCGTCACAGGGTGCTCGACCTGGATGCGCGTGTTCATCTCGAGGAAGAACGCATTGCCCTCATCGTCAACGACGAACTCAACGGTACCAGCGCCCTCGTAGTCGACAGCTCGGGCGGCCTGCACGGCATGCCCACACAATGCCTCCCGCTTTACCTGTCCTTCCACACCGACGAAAGCCGGGCTGGGGGCTTCCTCAAGCACCTTTTGATGACGCCGCTGGATCGAGCACTCTCTCTCCCACAGATGGATGCAGCTCCCGTGGGCGTCGGCCATGACCTGAACCTCAATGTGTCGGGCGCGGGCCAGATACTTCTCAAGCACCATGCGGTCATCGCCAAAGGCCGACTGTGCAAGGCGCCTTGCCTCAGCGAGGGAAGGCAAAAATTCACCTTCAGATTCAACGACTTGCATGCCCTTACCGCCACCGCCAGAGCTTGCCTTTATGATGACTGGCCAGCCGATCTCCTTTGCCTTGGCCGACAAGGTATCGTCCGACTGGTCATCGCCGTCATAGCCAGGCAGGACCGGGACTCCGGCGTCAGCCATCAGCGACCGCGCGCCAGCCTTCGAGCCCATCGATGTGATGGCATCGGGAGGGGGACCGACCCAGATGAGCCCAGCCTCTGTGACGGCCCGAGCGAATGCGGCATTCTCAGCAAGAAATCCAAAGCCAGGATGTATGGCCTCCGCACCCACACGGAGCGCCGCCTCGATGATGGCTTCCGAGTTGAGGTAATCGTCGATCCTGACGGCGAGATCGCAGCGTCGAGTGTGCAGCGAACCGCGATCAGGATCTGTGTACACCGCCACGGTCTCTACGCCCAGCGCAGCCGCAGTTGATGCAATTCGGACCGCAATCTCGCCGCGGTTCGCAATGAGCAGCTTGGTGATCAATGCCTGAATACTCCCCAGCTGGTGGTTCCCTCAACGGGAGCCGAATGGCAGGCAGATAAAGAGATGCCAATCACATCTCGCGTGTCTGCCGGGTCGATGATGCCGTCGTCCCAAATGCGCGCTGTGGCGTGACGGGCCTGGCTCTCAAAGTCAATCTTCGTGCCAAGTATCTGCTTCATCATGGCGAGCTCTTGCTCGTTGACTTCCTTGCCACGCTTCGCTGCGCTCGCCCGCTTGATGATATCGAGCACACCAGTCAACTGCTCGGCCCCCATCACTGCAATGCGGTGATTTGGCCATGTAAACAAGAACCGAGGCCCGTACGCTCGACCACACATCGCGTAGTTGCCAGCGCCGTATGACATCCCCGTCATGATGGTGATGTGCGGCACAGTCGAGTTGCTGACTGCGTTGATCATCTTCGCGCCTGCACGTGTGATGCCGGCCTGCTCTACGGCAGACCCCACCATGAATCCGGAGATATTCTGCAGGAAGACCAGCGGGATGTTTCGCTGGTTGCACAATCCGATGAACTGCGCCCCCTTCTCAGCGCTCTCGCCGAAGAGCACTCCATCATTGGCCAAGACTCCCACCGGGAACCCGTGGACTCGCGCGAAGCCAGTGACCAGTGTGGGGCCGTACAGAGGCTTGAACTCGTGGAAGCGACTTCCATCGACGACCCGAGCAATAATCTCGCGGGCAGAGAATGGAATCTTTGGGTCTGCGCTGACAATACCGTACAGCTCACGTGGGTCATAGGCTGGCGGATCAGGAATGCCAGGCTCTGGACCCGGACCCGCCTTCTCCCAGCCGATGGCACGAACGATGTCGCGACCGATCCGAATGGCGTCCATTTCATCCACAGCGAGGTAGTCGGCCAGACCACTCGTTCGTGCGTGCATCTCTGCACCGCCGAGGGTTTCCTCGTCCACGACCTCACCTGTGGCCATCTTGACCAATGGCGGGCCCGCCAAGAACACCTGAGCCTGTTCCGCAACCATCACTGTGTAATCGGACATGCCAGGCAGGTACGCACCGCCTGCTGTGGAGGAACCGAACACCATACAAACTGTTGGAATACGAGCCTTGCTGCGCTCCGTCAGATCCCGAAATCCACGCCCACCTGGAACAAAAATGTTGGCCTGGTTTGGCAGGTCAGCCCCGGCCGACTCCACAAGGCTCAGCATCGGCAGACGATTCTCAAGTGCAATCTCGGAGAGACGGCGCGACTTCTTCACCCCATACTCGTGGATCGCCCCACCCTGATCGGTTGACTCACTGGCGCTGATGACGACCTCAACGCCTTCAACAACGCCAACGCCTCCAATGATTCGCCCACCGGGCTTCAAGCCATCGAGCTCCATCGCTGCAAGCGGACACACTTCGAGAAACCAGCCATCATCGTCCAGCAGTCGCTCGACCCGTTCTCGGGGCAAGAGCTTCCCGCGCTCGAGATGCCGCGTGGTGTACTTCTCTCCCCCACCCTCTCTGGCTTGGCTGAGGTCCGCTTGAAGCTGGTCCACAGCAGCCTGCATCGCCTCCGCATTAGCGAGGAAACGCTCAGATTTTGGGTCGACCTGTGTTGGCAGTAAATTCATGGCTTCGAATACTACCGCCAGTCCATCTTGAGTGGGCGGGCTGGCTGCTTGAAGACACTGGCCTTGAGCGCATTAAAATAGGCCTTACCCTCACTGTATTCGAACAAGACAACGCCGTGGGCCCCTGCTTTTCGGGCGGACTCGATGCACGCAATGACTGCCTCCGCCCCCCATGCGGGATCGGTACGGATCCCCGCATAGACATGTCGACCGTTTGCGCGCGAGACATGATCCTCAACCAGAGCAGTGAAATCCAAGCGCCCTCCCGGGTTCACCCGCCAGTAGATCATCGGAAGAAGTGCATCCACGTGGCCATCCCGAGTGAACGCATCTGAGTCCTGGAAGTACGCATTACGCCCCTCCGAGACTCCAGCCCATCCCCAGGGATTTGTGTACACCCCCCAGACCGCAGCGCTCACGGGAACATCCACTGCAGCCATCACGCCCGCAACAGCCTTGTTCACCTGAGCGCGACGCCAGTCACTGAAGTCTGGCTGCCCGTCCTGCTCCCAGGCAGCCATCGAGCCAAGGTCATGGCCATGCTCAGGACCAGGGTAGCGTATGTGGTCAAGATGTATGCCGTCGACCGGGTACCGATCGGCGATGTCCTTGGCGACTGCAGCCAGGCGCTCCCGCACCTCCGCCTGGCCTGGGCTTGCGTAGACATACCCTTCATTCAAGGCTGCAGGCATGCCATCCTCAGCGGCCACCAACCAGTCCGCATCGGTCAGCCAGGCGTGAGCAGGGACAGACTGAGACGGCGGCTCAATCCCTCGCCACATGGTGAAGCTGTTGATGTACGCGTGCACCTCGAGCCCTCGGGCATGTCCAGCCTTGATCGCCACACCGAGGGGGTCCCAGCCCGGATCCTGTCCAAGGGTTCCCGTCAGTCCATCTGACCACGGCTCAATCGTGGATTTGTAGTACGCATCGTGCTGGCCACGAACCTGGAAATACACAGTATTGAACCCTGCATCGGCCACCTCGTCCATGATGCGGGTCACATCATCAGCCGACCGATAAGTCCACCGAGTCACCCAGATGCCGCGAACTTCGGCTGGACCGAGCGTGCGGGCCTGACCAAATGCCACGGAGATGTGCATGGTTATCGCGAGGACGAGCGCTATCATCGGGGTGTTTGTAACTGACCTGAGGGCGGGTGGGTGCTACGATGGTCGCGATGTTGACCCCACGCCATGCCCTGTTGCTCACCCTGCCGCTCGCGGCGCTCTCCTCCTGCGCAAAGGAGTCCGCCACCCCGGGCGTGCAAGAGGACTGCCCCGACGACCAACACCTGGTGGGCTATCCTGATGAAGACGGCGACGGATTCGGTGTTGCCGAGGGTAGAATCACGCCATGCAACACCCTCCCCGAGGGCTACACCGACAACTCTGAGGACTGCGACGACGACGATCCTGACATCCACCCCGATGCGGAGGAGGTCTGTGACGGATTGGACAACGACTGCGACTTTGAGACCGACGAAGACGCCATCGATCAGCGCACCTTCTACAGGGACCTCGACGCTGATGGTCACGGAGATGACGACAACACCACCAAGGCATGTGACCTCCCCGACGGCTACGTGATCTGGGGTGGTGACTGCGACGAGTCCAACCCAGACGTCCACACGAGCGCGCCGGATGTCTGCGACGAGATCGACAACGACTGCAACGGCGTGGTCGACGACGGAGACGACGACGTACTCTTCCCGTGGTACCCGGACGAAGACGACGATGGCCATGGCGATGCAGAGAACCCCGTCTACGCCTGCAACCCACCTGACGGAACCACGGGCTCACCGAGCGATTGTGACGACACGGACCCGAATACTCATCTGGGTGCGACGGAGCTTTGCGATGGCGTCGATAACGACTGTGACGGCAGCGTCGATGAGGGCGACTGCCCGTAGCTCAGGTCTTTTTGCGGCGCTTTTTCGCCTCTGCTTGAAGTCTAGACGCAACACCCGCCCAGCTACAGATGGGGCAAACCTCTGGGTCGTGATGCAGCGCAGGGCAGTATTCCCGACCGAAAAAGATGATCCGTAGGTGGAGTGCGTTCCATGCCTCACGAGGAAAGAGCCGCTTGAGATCACGCTCTGTCTGAACGACATTCTTCCCGTTCGACAGTCCCCAACGGTAGGCAAGCCTGTGAATGTGCGTGTCGACCGGAAAGGCCGGCTCACCGAAAGCCTGAGACATCACCACACTGGCAGTCTTGTGTCCCACGCCTGGGAGTGCCTCGAGGTCGGGATAGTTGGACGGCACCTGACCGTCGTGCCTGTCCAAGAGTTGGTTCGCCAGTTTCACGATGTTCTTGGACTTTGTGGGCGCGAGGCCGATCTCTCGAATCAGCACGCGCACATCCTCGGGGTCGGCATCAGCGAGGGAGGCAATCGTCGGGTAAGCCCGCCACAGCCCAGGCGTGACTTCATTCACCTTCTTGTCCGTCGTCTGCGCGCTCAGTAAGACGGCGATGAGGAGCGTAAAGGAAGAGTCGTGGGTCAGCGGAACGGGTGTCTCCGGATAGAGCTCCGCCAACATGCTGTCGATTCGCGTGACCTTCTCGGCCTTCGTCACCATGTCAGTTGAGGCCGAATGGCTCGCTCAGGGTGAACGGCGCGATCTCGGCATCGAAGGTTACGCCGTCATCGCGGACCATCCGAAACGTTCCATGCATGGTCCCCATCGACGTATTGAGGGGGCAGCCGCTTGTGTAGTTAAAGGTCTCGCCTTGCTGCAGCATTGGCTGATGGCCGACAACGCCTGGTCCGCGCACATGCTCCACCTCTCCGCGGGCATTGGTGATGATCCAGTGCCGTGAGATCAGTTGGACAGGCTGATCACCCAAGTTCTCAACAACCACGTGGTAGGCATGCAGCCACACACCGCCCGTGGGGTCCGATTGTTCAGGAAGAAACTCGGGAGCGACGCGAACGCGCACACCGTTGGTCACCATCTCGCTACCAGTGCTCATGGCTGCGGTGTAACCAGGTAAGCGGCAGAACCGCCACCTGGAAGCCACACCTCGACATGGGTGTTCCCACAGACCGACGGCTCAAGTACACTGGGCCTCACACCCACAGTCCCTGAACGTGATGTCCGACAAGAAGAAAAACCCCTCGACTCACCGCGACGAACAAACCATGGTGAAGGACCGCGTGAAGCGCCCCAGGCGCCACAAAGTTCTCCTCCACAACGATGACTTCACGCCGATGGAGTTCGTCGTCGAGATCCTCGAGTCCGTCTTCAATCGATCCGCGGCTGAGGCAACCCGAATCATGCTGACAGTGCATCGCTCTGGCCTGGGTGTTGCCGGCGTGTTCTCGGCAGAGATCGCAGAAGCAAAAACCATGAAGACGCTCCGCTTTGCGCGAGAGTCTGGCTACCCCCTACTCTGCACCACGGAGCCCGAATGAACCTCGCAGACGAACTGCGTGTCGCCCTGTCCCGCGCACTGGACGAGGCCACCAAGCAGCGCCATGAGTTCCTCACTCTTGAGCACGTGCTCTTGGCACTTCTTCACGACCCCTCAACGGCCGACGTCCTCAAGGCCGTGGGCTGTGACCTGGCGTCACTTGAGCGGGATCTCACGGCCTTCTTAGAAAGCGAAGTCGAGAAATTCCCCGAGGGTCGGCCCGTTGAACCCCAGCAGACGCCAGCCTTCCAGCGCGTCCTCCAGCGAGCAGCCTTTCACGTCCAGCACTCAGGGCGCGATGTCCTCGACGGCCCCGCGGTGCTGGTTGAGGTGCTGCGCGAAGAAGACAGCTACGGCGTGTTTCTGATCGAGTCGCAAGACGTCAAACGCCTGGATGTCACCTCGTACTTGAGTCACGGCGTCCGGAAGGATGGTCTCGTCAGTCGCAAAAAAGCCAATGCGGGTACCGATGGTGACGGGGAAGACCTCGCTGAGGATCCACTTGAAGCCTACGCCACGGAGCTGGTCGCAAAGGCAGAGCGTGGAGAGATCGACCCGCTCATTGGCCGTACAGAAGAGCTTGAGCGCATGGCGCACATTCTGGTTCGGCGGCGCAAAAACAACCCCCTCCTGCTGGGAGACCCAGGCGTTGGGAAAACCGCCCTTGTCGAGGGGTTGGCGCGACACATCCACGAGGGCCGCGTCCCTGAACCGATGAAAGGCTGCAAGATCTACGCACTGGACATGGGTGCCCTGTTGGCGGGGACGCGGTACCGCGGCGACTTCGAAGAGCGTATGAAGGCCATTATGGAGGCCCTCCAGGCCGAAAAGAAGGCCATTCTGTTCATCGACGAAATCCACACCATTGTGGGTGCGGGCGCGACGGCGGGCGGCACCATGGATGCCTCGAACTTGCTGAAACCAGCCCTGGCGAACGGCACACTTCGCTGTGTTGGGTCGTCGACCCACAAAGAGTTCAAGCAGGCCTTCGGACGAGACCGTGCGCTTGCTCGTCGCTTCCAGACCCTCGAGGTTGGAGAGCCGACCGTCGACGAAGCCGTCGATATCTTGAAGGGCCTGCTGCCCAGCTACGCGGACCATCACGGTGTGGCCTTCACAGCCGATGCTGTCGAAGCTGCGGCTCACCTCGCCGCGAAACACATCAGTGAACCCAAGCTTCCAGACAAGGCAATCGATGTCATCGACGAGACCGGTGCAAGCGTCAGACTTGCCGGCGGTAAGACAGTGAGTGTCGACGACATCGAGGCCACAGTGGCTCGAATCGCGCGCATCCCGGCAAAGTCGGTATCGAGCGAAGAACGCATCTCGCTGAGCGACCTAGACGCCGACCTCA
>Ga0115012_10000534_pt1 | contig 21643 bp, 16 predicted proteins | sample TroAtlMetagenome_FD_88706 | JGI IMG/M metagenome (GOLD analysis project Ga0115012, IMG submission 88706) | Marine eukaryotic phytoplankton communities from Atlantic Ocean - Tropical Atlantic ANT10 Metagenome | ecosystem: Environmental > Aquatic > Marine > Oceanic | place: Tropical Atlantic...
ACCATGAGTAATGTTGTGATTAGAGCAATTGCAATAACTGTGTTGAAGCGACTTCCTTCATCTCCAACTGCCATTTTCATCCCTGTCCTTGGGCGTCTTTCTAGGTACGCCTGCTTCTTCCAAACCAATGCCACGCATATATGTTGTCCAATATCGATTGGGGTAAAATCGAGAAACTGGTCTCAAATTGGGCTATTTTCCATCATTCTCTTCTGTATGCAATAATTGCTAATAAAAATGATGTAAAAATGATTGAAAGTCCTGCAGAAGGTAAATTCTGTTCTATTACAACTGGCTCATTTATCGGTCCATCATTATCAGAATCATCTGATGGAGGAGGTTCCTCACCTTCTTTGATTGTTACTCTGAATGACGAATCAGTCCAAACAATTCCATCGCCTTCACCTGAACCACCTGATGAAATCCTTAGATCGATATCACAATTTCTTGAAGGGTGAGCTGCTGAAATTTGTATTGTAACCTGAATGCTAGCGGAATCGGTGGAAGATGTGATTTGAGGTTTCATGATTTTTGTTAGTTCAGAATCATCTCCAATACTTACTGTCATTAGTGAGCAATCATCCGAAACTTCGGCTTTACCAATTTGATCATCAAGATTTCCATGATTTGTAATTTCTACCGAGAATGATGTTTCTATATCTGGGTTGAATTCAAGGTTCTGTGTGTTTTCTCCAATTCTCAAATCATAAATTCTTGGCATTTTTGCCTTTCCACGATCGTCTTTCCAATCATTTGCCATCGATACATCAACTCCTCCAATGCTTTTGATAGTAGCAAGGGCCCTGAATTCTTCTTCCTTCCCTCCTGGCGAATTAACTTGGAAAAGGTCAATATTCCCAATTTTGAAATCATCAGTTTTCGATTCACCTGCTGGAACTGAAATTGTCAAAGGATCATCTCCTAACATTTCACCATTGAATGGTAGAGTCTCTACAGAAATTTCTATTTCTATTTCTACCAGATAAGAATTAGTAATTTCAAATTCTACAACAATTTCTCCATCTTCTGAAGAGGGAATATTATAGATAAATTCGTCTTCTTCTACAAATTCAAATTCCCAACCCCCTACAGCTTGGCTTTGAGTTGCCATAGGTGTTAAGGTAAGTATGAGAGAAAGAATAACCAGATGCGTCAGTAAATTTCTCATTAATCATCACTCCATGAGCCAGCCAATGCTCTTTTTGTTAGAACTCTGAGCATTTTTCTGCGATAAGCTGGAGGGAAATATGTATTGTTGACTGGCTTTACCGTTTTACGTATAACTTCTGCAAGCTTCTTTACGCTCTCTTCTCCATTCCATCCATTCAATGCTTCAGTTGCTTCTTCTGAATGAAGACGAGGAATTGATTCGCAAGCTGTAGTTGCAACGTTTAACAATTCTATTTTATCTCCATTTCTTTTCCAAGATGCTGCAACTCCTGCTTCAGGAAAATCCCATGATTCTCTAAGACGAAGTTTCTGATAGTCTCCTTGTAACTGGTCGGATTCAAGAGGCAAGGTGATATGGGTAACAAACTCTCCTTTTTCCAAAACATTTCTTTTCATTCCATCTAATTCGTAGAATTCATCTAAGTTCATTGTTCTCTGTCCTTCTGGTCCTGCAAGGTGTATTTTTGCACCTAAAACCATCAGACAAGGAGCAAGGTCGCCTTGGTATGTTGCTACGCAGAGAGTATTTTGGTTAGGGATTACCCTACAGTCTGCATCAGTGTCACAATCACATTTGTGGCACCAATCAATCGACCGTCGCCAATCTTCAGTCTGATTAAACCAGAAACATCTGGTATCTAGACATAGATTTCCTCCTACTGTGCCTGATCGTCGAATAAGTGTACTGGCTATGGTTCCTGCTGCCCTTCTGATTAGTGAATGAGAGGGGCCATGTTCCAATTCATGAAGACTTACCATCGCACCTATGTGGTGTGCTTCGTGACGCCTCATTTCGGTAATATTCGCTAATGAAATTACATGTTTCTTTGGATTGATATGCCATTTGTAATTTGGTAAAAGGTCAGTTCCACCTGATACCCAATCAAATGTTTCTTGATTATTTTTGAGTTCAGAAGCAATGGATACAGCTTCTTCGATGGATTTAGGCCGATGAAATTTGAATGGAGGTGTCTTCATGCATTCTCCTCCCTGTATCTCCGTTCAACATGATTCCATGCTCTTGCTGCTCTCTTTGAATCATCTGCTAAATCTTCAGGTGTTGGTGTTACAGATTCTCTCCAGCCTTCTGATTGTTCATGCAACGGGAGGTCTGGGTCAAATCCAAAAAGGACTCCATTCACATATGCGCTTCGATCTTTGAGTAAATCACGTTGAAGATCCCTATTTGCATGCTCTTCTGCACGGTTGGATAATTTCTGTTGAAGTGGTGATGGTTCAAATGTTGGATTGGGTAAATCCATAGGGTCATCGATTTTCATTTCCCTACATTTTTTCTCTATTCTTGAGTGAAGCCGATCCGGCGAAACGGGAAGTTCATTGATTCTAACTCCAATTGCATCATAGATTGCGTTAACTACAGCAGGTAAAATCGGTAGAAGCGGTCCTTCGCCTGCTTCTTTTGCTCCGAAAGGACCTTCTGGATCATTTGATTCTACAATTATAGGGACAACTTCAGGCATTTCATGCACACTCATTATTTTGTAATCTAATAAGTCGGGATTCAGTAAATGGCCTGTTCTTCCATACCTCATTTCTTCTGAAAGTACTTGTCCCATGCCCATATGACATGAACCAATGATTTGCCCTTCAACAGCAAGAGGATTGAGTGCTTTTCCACAATCATGAGCAGCCCATGCCTTGATAATTTTAACAAATCCAGTTTCTGGATCTACTTCTACTTCTGCAACATATGCAGAGAATGAATATGCAGGCGCTAAACCAGCAGCAGCTCCTTTGTGTATGCCTCCCATTGGTGGAGTACGATATGCTCCAGAAGCAATCAATGAACCAGTATCTGCTTGAGCTTTATGCACTGCTTCTAGCCATGATATTCCAATTGCTGGATCCCTTTTGTAGTATATTCTTCTATCTCCGAGAACCAATGAATCTGGATGATATCCAGTGATTTCCCAGGCTGCCTTTAGGACTTTATCTCGCATCTCTATTGCTGCTCTAATTGCTGCATTGCAATTCATGAAAGTAACGCGTGAAGAATAGGATCCCAGATCAACGGGAGCAGTGTCACTTTCTTTGCTCCGTATTCTAATCATATCTAATGGTAAAGCCAATACTTCGGAAACAGCTTGTGCAACCGCGGTATCACTCCCCTGTCCAATATCTGCGGCTCCAGTATGTACTGTAACGCCTCCATCCATATCACATTGTAAGTGTACAGTTGCATGAGGAAAGTTCTCTGGATCCCAATGGATTGGAAGGCCAGAGCCAGAAATGAAGAAGCCACACCCTACTCCAATTCCTCTCCCAAAGGGTAGTTTTCGGAATTTATCGTCCCACCCTGATTGTTTTCTTACTTCATCGAGACATTCTCTCATTCCAGTACTTGTTATTCTGAATCCCGTAATTGTCCTACTATGGGGTGGTAAAAGATTTGCTAGACGAAATGTCATGGGGTCTACTCCCATCTGTTCACATACGTCATCTATTGCAACCTCTACTGCACATCGAGAGTTTACTGCTCCATGCCCCCTCATTGCTCCACTGGCAGGTTTGTTTGTCCAAACTCGGGCACCAGTATAGTGGAATCCCCCTATTTCGTAGGGGGATGTATGGAGAACTCCGTTGTAGTAGGTAGTTACATGTCCAAAAGAAGCAAATCCTCCACCATCAATAAGTGCATCAGTTTCTATACCTGCTATTCTTCCTTCCTCATCAGTAAATACTTCCATTTGAATACGACTGGGGTGCCTTCCCCTATTTATCCAATATACTTCTTCTCTATCGAAATTGATTCTTACAGGCCTTCCACTTTTTCGAGAAAGTATTGCTGCACACATTTCATGTGGAAATGGGTCGGATTTACCTCCAAATCCTCCACCCACAAAAGTTCGGATTACATTGATTTGATGCATTGGTACATCTAGAACTGAAGATAATGCTCGATGGACATAGTGGGGTACTTGTTGAGGAGTAAACAATTGCAACCTCCCATTCGGATCCCAATGAGCTACCACTGCATGTGGTTCAGTAAACCCATGATGTAATCCTGCAAATGACCAATCAGATTTTGATTGGAATTTTGCTTCCCTCATTGCATCTGTATGTCCAAATTGTTGGAAAACACGTTTCTGAACATTTGAATCCCCAATATGGTACTTGCCCCTATCATGAATTGGATCTTTGCTATCTAGGAGCCCATCTTCCATATCATGAATTGCTTCTAAGACTTCGTAATCAACCTCAATTAGGGACAATGCTTCTATGGCGGCTTCTTCTGAATCTGCAGCTACACATGCAACTAAATCACCTACATGTCGGACCTTTTCTTGTGCCATTGCATGTTCATCTTTGGTCACGGGGAGGACACCAAATCGATTCACTGAGTCCATTCCAGTGGCTACAGCCTTGACCCCAGGAAGTTTTTCTGCAGCAGATGTATCGATAGAAATTATTCGAGCGTAATGGTGAGGGGACCTCAAAATTTTTCCAAATAATTCATTCGGTAATCGAATATCGTCTCCATATTCTGCTTGTCCTGTTACTTTCCATCTAGAATCAACAAGTGGTGTCGATTTCCCAATAGTTTGGCCCGTTATGTGAGGGTCATGGACATGCGGTCCTCGTGGTTGTTTGAGTTGCCCACCTTGACTTGCAGGGATTCTTTCGATATCTTGTAGGTTGCTGTATGGGTCTGAACCCCCACTTCCAGGTACTCCAAAATCTTGTTTCCCTGCAATCCTTTTTCCATCAGTACGACTTTTCCCTTTTCCTTTCCCAGGGGCCTGTCGATATCCCTTTCCCATGAATTCACCTCGCATCTCCAGGTGGTAATGAGGGTTCATCTGGTCCAACTGGATGCGGGTCAGAAGCAGGTTCTGTTCGGTCATCTCCACTGATTCCTTCTCGAAGCATTTTCCCTGCTTCCATTACAGATGTGACAATTTGTTGATATCCAGTGCATCGGCAAAGATTCCCTTCTATCGCTTCTTTAATTTCTGATTCACTTGGGTCTTGATTATTCTCAAGGAGTGCTGCACTTACTACAAGGAAACCGGGTGTACAGAATCCACATTGGCTTCCTCCATGATCCGCAAAGCATTGTTGGATTGGATGTAGATGGTGTCCATCTGCCAATCCTTCCACTGTTGTTATTTCCTTTCCTTCTGCTTCAAATGCTAGAGTTAAACAGGATAATTTTGGTACCCCGTCTACCAAAACAGCACAACATCCACATGTGCCCATATCACATCCTCTCTTTACCCCTAAGGTTCCTATTTTATCTCTTAGAACATCTAGGAGTATCGAATGTCCATGTGCTAAATGAGTCTCAGTCTTTCCATTTACAGTGCCAGTCCATGTTTCCATTGGGTCCGAAGGGACCATCGGAATATGGATGTGAGATGACATGTACCCTCATCGAAGGCAACCACATCTTTGAGCATTCGGGCTTTATTGTTCTGAGAAAGATGGAATGAATCGATATTCCCGATTTTTTATTATTATTCGGCATATCAATTATATCTAACGAAATTGAACACATAATATGTCTGACCAAAGTGCATCTCTCCCAACTACTGTTTTGAGTTCATCAGAGATGGATGCAGCGAAAATGGGAATGTTAGCATCAATTATTGGTGGAAGCGTATTGCTCGCTGCTGCAGTATTTTATGTGACCACAGTTCAAGTGGATTCTGATTATGCCTACCTATTACTGGGGTGTTTACTTGGGGCATGTTCACTGGGAGTGATTGTTTATCTTGAATTAATGAAGAAAGAAAAAGTACCCGTAATTGAGGGTGTTTTTCCTGATTATCTTGGAGGTACAGCAGTAGTTTTTGGAACATTATCCATGGTATGGTTGAGCCGATTTGGGATTTGGTTTTTAGTTCAAGAAAATCAATTTATTTCACCTGATATCGGTCCTGGAGTAGTCGATTGGATTCCTGATTGGATGACACTTGTCCAGGCGCTTTCAGTATTATCTGCAGTAGCTTTAGGCGTGTGGCAAACAGAAAGACATGGATTAGGAAACACTGTTCGTACAGTATTGATATTGGCACCTATTTGTATGGCTCTAAGTGTGATGAATATTTGGGAGGATTGGACGGCATATGGTTTAGGAATGTGGACTACGTTAGCCTACATTATTCTTCTTACATCACCGATGATTATCTCCCTCCGTCTTGATAGGGCACCTCTCTTTCTGATTTCTGCGGGTGCTGCAACACTTTTCCCGTTACTTTTGGATGAAATTGGCTTACTTGTCCCCTTTGTGATTATTACTGGGATAACTGCAATGGACAAATCCCTTGATAGGAAAATGATAGAGAATAGTTCTGGTTTCGTAGTGGGTGCTATTTTACTTGCTCAGTTTATTTCAGCAGGCGAACCATTCATCTTTGGCGGCGTAGCCATTTCTGATACTCCCTTTGATTTATCATTTGTACTATGGGCCTCTCTTCTAGTTGGTTGGTTTGGTTCCACATATATGCAAAGAACACCAGCTATGCCGATTGGTTTAGCATTGGCAATAGCTATGTTGCAGGGGGAAGGATCTGCTATTGCATGGATGGTTGGAATCTTGGCATTCGTTTATCTCGCCACTAGGGAACACGCTAGAGATTGGGTAGTAATTGGGACATTTATTGCATTGACCGCCTCTTGGTGGTTCGGCTCATTAATTGGTGGAAATTCTACAGATATCTTGTTTGGATCTGTTGAAGCAGGAGACTTGCTTCTCTACGGGTTATTTCCAATATTGATAGTTCTAGCCATTTGGCAAACATCCGAAGGTCGTTTCAATTCAATTATCGTAGGTGGATTAGCATTAGTTGGCTCTTTATCTCCGGCAGTCATGGTAGATGCGGACCCTATCTTTTCTTCTATGGTCATTGCAGCAGCTCTTACTGCACTATATCTTCGAGTTCGAGCGGCTTCTAATGAAGAAAATGTTCCAACGTGGGAATTATTGCTTCCAATTCTTGCAATTCTACTTGCATCATTTTCCTCTGGCCCTGCGTCTGTAGGTTCAGATGGGACCTCTAATCCATATGTGCTGTTTATTTTACCACTTTCTGCACTAGCGATTCACATTATTTGTTTCCCAATAAGAGAAAAAGAGAGATGGGATGTAAATGGAACTTGGTCTGCTGATCCTGGGACTAGAGTTTCCTTAGGTGCAGTTTTCCTATTGTTATTACTTGCTCAATTTGTTGGACTTTCTGAAAGTACAGTCGCCGATTCGGTAAATCTTCCAATTGGAGGGATTCGATTGTTTTTGTTCATTGCCACTGTTGCTTTGGGAGCACATGAAGCAGGGGCGTTCAAGACTGCGACACCGTATAGCCGAATGATGGCTGCTTTGGGAGGTCTAACACTATTATTCCTTACAGGAATAAATGATCAACCTGATCTTACAGGAGCAATAATTCGAGAGGTTGCTTTAATTTCCTGTCTCTTGGCGATTAGTTTCAGATATCAGGCGACAGGGACCGCAACTCTAGAGGAAAGACAAACAGACAGCGCCGTACTTCTCATTGTTCTTATTGCTTCTATTTTCGATATTTCAGGAGGATTATGGGCTCTCACAGTTTTGTTGGTCGTTGCAGATCGGAGCATTAGGTACGAACATGGACTAATTCAGATTTTAATTGCGCCAGTTATTTTATTGATTGGAGTAGTTTCTACTTCTGATTATCAAAATCACAATTTAGTATGGGGGATTTTAGAATCAATCCCATATATTGGAGATATGTCTAATCTTCTTGGCGATGGTGTGTTACCAAGATGGACTGCAATATTATTGGCAATAACATGCGTAATTTCAGTTCTTCGACATAGATCAATTGCAAAACCTAAGTTTGAATATACTCCTTATCTCCCAATATTCTGGATACTTGTAATTATTGCAGTGATCGTTCCTGATGGACGTTATGTCCCTCCACTTCTAACTATATTTTGTACATTAGTAGCATTAAGAAGTGGTTATTTGGGTTGGTTTTGGTTCAATCCATTTGCTGCGATGTGGTCTGCATTTTGCATAATGGAAATGTCAGTTGAAAATGAACTTACTACTGTAGATCCGTTTACTGCGTCGTTGATGACCTTTGGACTTGTAGCGTTCGTTCAATACATTGTTTATGTTAGAGGTGATTTACATAATTGGAGAGATAATAATCGAAACCAAATAGAAGGTGATTTCAATTTAGGTGAAAATCCATCAAGCTTCTCATCATTTGGAATATACAATCGAGTGCTTGGATATTCTGCATTTATTCTGTTCCCAACAGAAGAAATGTATGACTCATTGCCTGCAATTCGAGTTTTCATGATGTCAGTTTTAGCATACGATTTGTACCGCCATAGGTCTGTCATTGGTCTTAGGATATGGGTATTGCCAATGACTTTCTTTTCGATTGAATTATTTGACCATCTTTCGTATGCCGGACCGCTCAATTCTGCATCTTGGGAGCATTTAGGTTCTCTTATTCTTGTATTATCTGGACTATATCAGTTATACAAGTCATATATTTTTGAAGATGAAGTTGGAGATTCAGACACTGGTTGGGCAACAGGTACAATTGGAACAATATATGCACTTTCAGGCGTTCTATTATTTGTCGATGGCCAGTATGTTTTCCAGGGAGATGACTTATCAGCATTATCCGGTTTTGCAATGGTTGCGGTATTTGGGCACCATCTTGTTCTTGGATTCAATAGGAATGATGGATGGCGAAGATTGATGAGTCTATTTGGTCTACCTGTAGGAATCATATTTACTGGATTTGAATTGGGAGAATTATTCGGAATCGTTGCTTTGTTCTTAGCAGCGATGACAATGATTGCTCAAGGTATCATGTATTCTGCCCGAGGAGGATTGGGCATGGGTTCAGTAAAGGAAGAAAGAGAGGGACACATAGATCCTGTAAATGTCTTAGGTATTACCGCACTAGATTCTATTGTTACTGCTGAATCTGTAAATGAAGAACCAGAAAATCAGGCTTCAGTAACTAGCATTAGTGACAATAAAGAGGATGCAATCAAAAATCAAGATCATAATGAGAATGACATCGATGAGAAGGTTAGAGGCATAAATTCTACTGTTTCTCAGAAAGATGATTCAATTATTGAATCTGCAATGGAGAGTAAACCTATTTCTGTTTCAGACGTAAGGTTCCCGATTTTTGGTTCTGATTTACAGATGGAGATTACAGGTGGTATGGTTCAACGCATCGCTAGTGTTGTTGCTGCAGGTAATCCTGGATTTGTACCCCTTATTCGGATAGATGATTCTGGAGTTGTTAGCGTCCAATGGGAATCTACAGGTGGCTCTACTCAGTCCGAGTAGATCTCCATCCAGTATGTTTGATTGAAGGTTCACCTCTAAGGGCGCGAGCTCTTTCATCTATGATTTGAGCGCAGACTGCGATAGCAATTTCTTCAGGTGATTCTGCACAAATATCGATTCCAATTGGGCAAAGAACCTGATTCAGAACCGAATCATCAATTTCTATTTCTTTAGCTGCAGAAGAGAAAGAATTCCATTTCGCTTTACTTCCAATTGTCCCTACGGTTGAGCTCCAATCTTCAGAATTAATCATTTTAAGAATACCTAGTAGTAGATTTTGATCGATAGCCCAATCATGACCCATGATTAGTATGTGTGTAAATCGACCTAAAGATGCGGGATTTTCTTTTTGCAAGAAATCTTCGGGAGTACTATGGATTCGTTCAATTGCTTTTGGGTGATGTTTCTTAGAAACGAATTCCTTTCTTGTATCCATAATACTGATTCTCCAATCAAGAACCTCTGCCATCTTCCCTATAGCAATGGCGCAGTGCCCCCCACCTGCTAAAAGAACGTGCGGAGAGGCATTCAAGAATTCACTAACGATTGTCACTACCCCCCCACATAAACTGTTGAGAGGTGTTGCTTCAATACCCTTACTAGTATTGTCCATAGCTTCCTTCCTAAGTTGAAATCGATGAATTCCTGGGGATTCCTTTCCGTTAATTATGTTCGTAAGATGACCGATTACTTTCTCTTCCAACCCAGCCCCTCCAACAGTTCCATGCCGGTCACCATTTTCTGAAACAGCAATTTTCGCTCCGACTTTACCTGGCACTGACCCTTGAGATTCTACAACACTTGCCAATGCAACACACTCTCCTAAGTTGAGCCTTTCCAAAGCCCAAGACATAGTGCGCGCAGTCATGGTATTGCCAGAGGGCTATTGGGTTTGAGTTTGAGGGAAAGTTAGCATAGGCTAACATTATTTCCTAAGTTGCCTTGGGAAGAGTGATGACGACATCTTCCGAAGTCATCGATATCGTACTACGTTCTATGCGTGATGCGTTTCTTGCAGTCACAGTTTTTGTTGCCGCAATGGTTCTTTTGTTTAGTTGGCTACAATATGCCACAGCGGGTCGGTTTGTAGATTGGATCCGGTCTAAGACCAAATTACAGCCCATTATTGGGGCTTTGATGGGTCTTACTCCGGGTTGTGGTGGTGCCATTGTGATGATGCCCCTCTATGCTAGGGGATATGTCACATACGGGACTGTTGTTTCAACTTTAATCGCTACATTAGGTGATTCTGCATTTGTATTGATTGGTGGCGCAATTGCAAATCCAGATCTAATTGGTCCGGTTTTACTAGTACATCTTATTTCATTCATTGTAGGTGTAATATGGGGGATGGGAATTGATTTTATTCAAATTACACCTAGTTCGCCTTTGGGTAGATTTGGCCCTGATGTAGAAGAAGAAACGTTGGTAAAAATCACTGATGAAGAGTATGATGTTCGAGAAGAATTACCTAGGGAAGAACCCGAGGGTCTCTCTTATCGAATTGTCCATCAAGGATACTTAATTTGGTGGGCAGTAACCCTAGTTGGTCTTATTTTTGCAGTTTTACTCTTGTATTGGGGCGCAATTGAGGGAGGCCCTTCACTCGATTTAGATGATGGTAGATTGAATTTAGATCCAACTACAATGGGTGGATTCATTTCATGGGTTGGTTTGTTTGGAACATTACTTTCAGTTGCTATATTTTTGGGCCAGCGTTCGATTTTAGGTGACGATAGTGAAGCAAGTATTGGTGACAAATTGGATTCACTTAGAGAGACAACAATTCATGCTGCATCAGAAACATCGTTTGTGACTTTCTGGGTACTTATTGCATATTTTGTTTTTGAATTCAGTATGTTATATGGGGGAATAGACGAATCTAGTTTGGTAGCATATGGTGCAGGAGTGGGAGCAATCTTTGTTGCAGCTTTAGTTGGAGTGATTCCGGGATGTGGACCACAAATCATCATTATGACCAGTTATGTAGAAGGGATTCTTGGTTTCCCTGGTCTTGTTTCTAATGCAATTTCTCAAGATGGTGATGCTCTCTTCCCTCTATTGGTAAGGCATCGTGCTGCATCACTTTGGGCAACTTTACACACTGTTCTTCCAGCAATAATTACTGGATTTATTCTGTTTATTTTATGAAAAATGTATGCGAATTTATGGAATACTTCTCCATTTTTCTATGTCTGATGGTAAATCGATGTTCAAATGTAGATTCTCGTCATTCACTTCCAAATATTCTGGATTGACAATTTCTCGTAATGGAGCATCTGGATTTTCTTCGGCTAGAATTTTATCTATTTCGTTTGATGTCAACATTATTGGATGCCCCCCCCTTCCATCTTTAGATGGTACACAACATCTTTCTTCATTCATAATTAATGATAATGTTTCATCGCCAAATGCAGGACGATCTACTGGAACCATAAGTAAACGATATCTTTTCACTTTCGATTCTGAATTGATATGAATAATCCCACATCTTATTGATCCAGTCCTTCCAGCATCAGGATTGGGATTTACTACAATTGTTCTTTCAGGACAGCAAAGAGCAATATCTAGCATCAGTTCTTGTCTTGTGACGATAATGGGTTCAAGTCCTTTGGATTCAAGTCGATTAACCAACCATCGAATCAAAGGGATTCCATCTTTCTCAATCAGAGCTTTGGGTTCCCCTAGTCGGCGACTTGCACCTGCAGCTAAGATGATGCATTTCAAAGTCAAACTTCGAGTCATCTTTCCCTCAGAGTCCACGAACAATTTCTCTTCCAATAATCATTCGTTGCACTTGGCTACTTCCTTCATAAATTTGCATTACTTTGGCAGCACGCATCAATCTTGCAACTGGATATTCTTCTGAATAGCCATATCCTCCAAAGATCTGTACTGCATCTGTTGTAATTTTCATAGCCGCATCTGCAGCAAAACGTTTGGCATGTGCTGCAAATTCGGTATTTCTCATTCCATTATCCATCATCCATGCTGCTTTCCAAGTCAGCAATCTTGCGGCTTCAATTTCAGTTTTCATATCTGCAAGCATGAATTGAATCGCTTGGTGTTGATGTAATTTTTTCCCAAATGTCATTCTTTCATCTGCGTATTGTAGTGAATGTTCGTAAGCGGCTCTACTAATTCCCGTTGCATGAGCAGCAATACTTGGTCTAGAGACATCAAATGCAGCCATTGCATTAAACCATCCACCTCCTTCTTTTCCTCCGACTAGGTTAGCAGCAGGAACTCTAACGTTCTCGAAATTAACTGCACGAGTATCTGAGGCTCTTTGGCCCATGTTTGTTTCTTTCTTACCTAGTGATACTCCTTCCCAATCAGACTCAACAATAAAGCCGCTCATTCCTTTGTAACCTGCCTCTTTGTCAGTATATGCTAAAACAAAGTACCAGTCTGCTTTTCCTGCGCCAGTAATCCACATTTTATTTCCATTAAGGATGTAATCGTCACCATCTTTCACAGCAGTACTTTGAATGGCAGCTACATCACTTCCTGCGCCTGGTTCAGTGACTGCATATGCTGCTATTGAGGGCTTTTCTACCAACCAACCAAGGTATTTTTGCTTCTGTTCCTCAGTTCCACCTGTGATAATAGGTGCAGCAGTTAATCCATTGGAATAAGCGGCAGTAGCAAATCCTGGATCACCCCAAGCTAATTCTTCTTGAACAACTGCTTCAGTAAGACAATCCATGCCCATTCCTCCGTATTCTTCAGGGATATGCAGATTTAACAAACCCATTTCGTGGGCTTCGGCTATAGTCTCCATTGGGAATTCACTATTTTCGTCCCAATGCTCTGCCTGGGGCCTAATTCTTTCATTTGCAAACTCATGGGCGAGTTCTCGCAACATTTCTTGCTCTTCCGACAGAGTGAGGTCGACCATGTCACGCCATAGGCTAATCTGACTTAGCATTCACCCAGAAGAGAGTTCAATCATAACAATCCTGTAGCAACCACAAGTAGGCCGACAAAAATAGCATAACAGAACACAAGGACTCCTCCTTCCCAGCGTTTAAATTCAAAATCAGTATACATGAATAACAGACTTAATCCAGTTGTTAGGACTGTTGCAGGGATAATCAGAGTAAAGAAAATCGCGGATGAACCAACTGTTACCGGATAAACTAGTGCAGTGAGGCCTATTGACAATAATGGGTCAGTGATATTTGAACCAATCAGAGTTCCGATTGCAACTCCCTTTGAACGTCTTGCAGCAGTAAGAGCAACTGCCAATTCAGGGAGAGAAGTTCCTATTGCAGTAATTGTCGCTCCAATAAATGCAGATGGAATTGACATATTTGTTGCGATATTAGTTGCAGAATTTACCAGAATAGAGGCAGACCAAACTGCTAAACTAAGCCCTAAAATTACTCCTAGGAGGATTTTCTTGGGATTAATTTCGCCTTCTTCTACTAATTCAGATCCACCTAGTAGTAATTCGTCTTCACGAATCCTATCACTTTGATGAAGTAGATTGAAAATATAGAATAGATAAATCAAGCAGAGAATCGCACCTTCTAATCGGTCTAATCTACCATCGATGAGTATCAATGCAGTAAGTAATATGACTGCCAGAAACATTAGGAGTCCATCCCTAGCAAGCCAATCTGGTCGTACTTCAAGAGGATGAATAAGTACAACAATTCCGAGTACTAGGCTAATTTGTACTAACACTGAACCGTATATGTTGCCTAAAGCAAAGTCAGATGGGCAAATTTCAGATGTACATCCTCCTAATGCCGCAACTTCCAGTGAACTGTTTACCCCCACTAAAATTTCAGGAAGAGAAGTTCCAATACTTACGATTGTCAACCCAATAATTAGTTCTGAAACTCCTAATTTCCGAGCCGTTTTCTTTACTGAATCAACAAATGTTTCAGCACTACTGATCAGAAGTGCTGTAGATAATATTAGTAGAATTATACTGACCCCTGTCCCTCCAGAAATCATGGTTAGAGGTAGAATTGCAACCGCTATTGCAATGCTTGATTGGATAGAAAAAAGTTCTCGCTGAGGTGCCACCAACCCCTCATCCATGACATTCGGTCAAAGTTTTGGATAATGATGGTGTCGGGAGAGAATTATCCATTCATCATTAATCTTAGGTGTTCTATTACCAAGTCAACATCTGGGATTGTATAATCTTCTAGAGGGGGTGAAAAGGGGACTGGGGTGTCTAGTGCGCCTACAACTACAGGTGCAGATTCAAGGGCCCAGAATGCTTCTTCAAGAATTCGGCTTGATACTGTATGTCCAAACCCTCCACTCCATTGTGATTCTTGTAAAATCATCATTCTTCCCGTTCTTTGTACAGATGAAACACAAGTTTCTGAATCAAAGGGAACTAGAGTCCTAAGATCAATAATTTCAGTTTCAATTCCTTCTGCTGAAACAATTTCAGCAGCATGCCTTGCAATATGGACCATTGCACCCCATGTGACTATCGTGACATCCTTCCCTCCTCTGATTATTTTTGCGCGTCCAATTTCTGCGACATTTTCTCCGGAATCAATCCGATCATTAACCGTTTGAGTATCTACCTCTTGATTTATCGAATCACCCCATCCAGTGAGCCCTCCTCTTAATCCATACATTCCGATGTGTTCTAGGAAGATTACTGGATCAGGTAGAGATGCCCCTTCTACTAGTAAGTCATATGCATCCTGTGGGCAAGATGGGAATAGAATCACCAAACCTGGGTCATTCATCATCCACGATTCTATCATATTAGCATGAAATGGTCCTGATCTAGTCTTGGCTCCTAAAGGAATCCTTACTGTCAATGGGACATCTGCACCCCATCTCCACCTAAGTTGGGCAGCATTATTGATCAATGCATTCATCGCAAGCGCTGCAAACCCTCCAAATTGTATTTCTGCCATTGGTCTCATTCCTCCAAGAGCAGCTCCTGTAGCAGAATGAATAATTGCAGCCTCTGATAGTGGCATATCTAGAAGCAGGTCCGAATGTCCTGCGGTTTTAAGTGGAATATTCATCCCAAATGCACCTGCAACTTCCATATCTTCTCCCATGAAAACGGTTGATCTACCATATCTTTCAGCTATTGAAACCATGCCGTTTTGAATCGCTCTAGCCATTGTCCATGCGTTTCTTTCTTCAGAGAATTTCATTGTAGTGGTTCCAATTTCTACAGGTCCAGTGGATGAGGAAATTGATTGGTTTTTGATTCTCTTGATTCGAGATGATTGAGATTCAGCATCATGTAGGCTGGTAATTCCTCGAGTTACAGTTTCTGGATTTGGCCAATCCATTCTTTCCATTTCTTCTCTTGCAGTATCTACCGAATTTCTCTCTTCTGTTTCCATTTTTCCTATTTCTGTTTCTTCAATACCTTGATCAATTAGAATCTGTCTATGGTTCGGTAAGGGGTCTTTTGATTCCCAATATGAAATCAAATCTTGATCTACATATCCCGGGGGATTGCCGCTTGGGGCCCCTAGATATAGGTCATCATGATGATGGGCATGGCCGCAACCTCTCATTGTTTCTACATGGATTAGTGTTGAACCTCCTCCTGCAAGAGCAAATTCCCTAGCAACTGCAGTTGAGGAATAAAATTGTACAGGGTCTGAACCATCAATCGTCCATCCAGGGAATCCCATAGCTACTGCTTTATCTCCAAAAGTTTCGACCCCAGATTGTCCTGTGACAAATGTGTCTAGTGCAATTTGATTATTTTGAATCATGAATGCAATAGGTAAACCACGAGCACCTGCAAGATTCATTGCTTCCCAAAATTCCCCAGAACTGCTACATCCTTCTCCAACAGGTGCTAGATGAAATCTACGGATTTCTAGTAATGATGCTGCAAGTGCAACTCCAGTTAGTGTGGCAGATGCAATAGGAAGCGGAGCAGTAGGGGGCAAAACACCCTTTTCCCATTCTCCAATATGTAAATCTCTACCTCCTGAACCAGGATGACCTCCATCCATATAGGAATCTGCCTTTCCCATTTGAGCAGCAAAAATTTCCTTAGGAGTTTGCCCCATTGAAAGAGCCAAGCCTACATCTCTAATCATTGGAGCAATTACGTCTGCAGTATTTCTTTCATTTGGAGGGAGATCTACTGAGCGTTTGAGTGCAGATGCACATGCGACAACTGCTTCTTGCCATGTGGATCGAAAGCCTTTGCCTCCAAATCGCCCACCGTCTGGCGTCTCAATTCCATTTACAAATAAATCTTTGAGATGTGAATCAAGACATCTTGTTCTGTGCATCCAACGTTGCCATTCCATTCTCATTTCAGTAGTAACTGCTGATGAATATGCAATTCTTCTGAGACAGAGCCTCATATCAATTAGAAAGCGCAGCATTCTACGATTTAGATGTAAATGGCCAAGACGTCTTGGTATTACTTCTGAATCAATCATTGGTTGAAGTGATACATCAGATCTTCTAGCATCTAGATTTTGTTCTAGTTTTAGTAGAAATTGTTCTGACACTTCATGAAAAGTAGCACCATCTAATTTTGTTGATTTTGGATAAATTTCTGACCAAATATGGTCTACAAGCCGTAAATGCCCATCATGCCTTTCAGCGACAAAGCGGAGTAATTCATTTCTAACATTTTCAGAATCGATTGACTGGTAGAAATCTAGGTGTCTTCTAGGGCGCCATTCTCCTCCTCGAATTGGAGTAAGTTCGCCCTGCATCCCCCTGTCCTCGTACCTACCAATGGAAGCCGCCATTCAAACGATTCGGCTATTTCTCGTCATTTTTTATAGCATCTAGAGCATCACTGGCCATTTGTGCTGCATCTTGAACTTGAGTCAAAAGTGTGGTATCTTCAATTCTACCTGGTAGGCTGAGTTCGAACAATAGATCAGCAATTACTTCCAAACTCAAGCGAGTCATTTGTAATGCGTTAGGATCAATTTTTGTCATTTCCTTATCGTCAGTTATCATTGCAACTTTATCAGGCATTATCATTAATTTCTCTAGGGATAAAGCAATCTCTTCTTCTAATTCGGTTGCACGTTTCTCCATGGCTTCAATCATTTTACTGCTTACTTCTGCTCTTTTGACTTCTTTTTCATCATCTTCTGATTCAGCAAGATCTTGGTCGGCTCCTACTATGAGTCGATCAAATGCAGTTCTCAATATCGCCATAACCCGTTCAGGTTCAACATCTTCTCCATCAAGTTCCAAATCACCTAATACATTCATTACGAATTCTTCGTCAATTGTTGCATCATTGAGCACTTCCTTCAAGATTGGTAGTGCCCAACCGGGTTCATCTGCAGTAACGTTAATTTCGAAAACTCCAGTACTTTTTCCGGCCTTTTTAATCTCAGCAGGAGGTGGAACAAATACTTTGTTTGCATGTTTAGTTAATTGTGCAATAAGCATCTTCATATCTACTGGTTTTTCAATTACTTCGGAGACTCCGGCTTGTGCAGCTGACATCAAATATTCATCATCTGCTTGTTTTGAAAGAAGTACTAATCTAGATTTCAATGCAAATTCAGGATCTGAGGTCAGTCTTGAACATGAACTCAAAGGGTCACCAGTCGCCCATGTTCCATCTACAAGGACTACATCTGGCATGGTCGCTAGAGCAGTTCCTTCGCATTGTCGAAGAGTACTAATTCGTGTGACCTCGAAACCATGTCTTTCAATACTGGATGCTAATAGGCTTCGGCGCCCATCCTGCTCATCCGCGATCAGGACGGTCTGCATGAGGCGAGTCTCACTTTAGTTAGACTTCAACCTTGCATATGTGTTGGGACAAAAATGCCATTTTGTTAGTATCGTGGCATCGAGGGGTCGATTTCTCTTGACCATGCATGAATTCCTCCATCTAGGTTCCATAACTGTTCGAAATTCCAACCGTTAGTAGCGAGTGCAGCAATTGCAGACATACTTCGAATTCCACTTCTGCAATATACCACTATGTCTCGATCCTTGGGAATAGATTGTAGGTGTTCAAGAATTTGGGTATGTTCAACTCTTAAATCAGTACCCGGGATACTACAGATTGCTTCTTCATTTGCTCTTCTAACATCAAGAAGAAATGGGCCATCTGCTTCCATTCTTTCATGGAGTTCGATTACTGTCATGGACTGCATATCTGGCTCCCCTTGTACTTCGCACCCGTAGTCAATGTATTCTTTCTGTCGGTCTAATTTTGTGGCTGTTTGTCGAGAAATATCCTTGGAATAGTTCAATATTCTTGTACTCATTTTTCGAGTGTTTAGAATCATTAGACGTTCAGCAAGTGGTTCTCCCACATTCGCGAGAATTTTGATTGCTTCCATAGCTTGCATAGTTCCTAGAATACCCGGTAACGCTCCCAAAACTCCTGCTTCTGAACAACTTGGAATACTTCCAATAGGGGGTGGATTAGGAAATAAATCTCGATAATTTGCACTTTCTCTAAGATTAAACACAGTTAATTGCCCTTCGTATCGAAAAACACTAGCATGGACCCAAGGAATACCCAAGATTTCTGAAGAATCATTTAGTAAATATCTAGTTGGGATATTATCTGTCCCATCAATAATTAAATCAACTCCATTCAATAATTCTAATGCGTTTTTACCATCCAAACGAGCATCAACTGTTTCAATTTCTATCAATGGATTTACATCTTTGAGGCGATCTTTTGCAGAATCTACTTTACGTCTCCCAAGGTCATTTGTTCCATGTATTACTTGTCGTTGTAAATTGCTAATTTCAACATCATCGTCATCAATGATTCGAATCATTCCAATACCCGCCGCAGCAAGATACAGTAGTGCAGACGAACCAAGACCTCCTGCACCTATACACGCTACTTTGGATTGTTCCAGTGCATTCTGTCCTTCAGGACCGAAATCTGGGAGCATTAGATGTCGAGCATATCGCGCATCGCGATTGTCGGACATACTTATGGCTAGGGAGTTGTTGATATCATACTTCGGATTCAATCATTATTCGTCAGACCAATCACCGCAGTCGTTATCTCCGTCTCCAACCCAGTCTTGAGGGATAGTTTCACCATTATCGCAAACAAACATTCCTGTATCCCAATCTCCAGTTGCCGCTAATCCTGCAAATAATACAACATAGAATAAAATGACTAAAACAGAAAGAATGACATTAATCAATGAAACCCATTTTGCAGCGTTAGCAATTCCTGAATCAGGATGATTGGGATAAGATGACGCAGTTTTGATTGCTGATTGCGCAACAAAGAATGCTGGAAGAGATGTACAAATTCCACATCCAACCCAACCTAAGATTGCAAGAACAAGGGCAACTACTGCATTTGTGGTTGGAGGCATTCCCATCCCCATCGGGGTTCCCATAGGGACCATATTTGCGGCTTGAGGCTGACCAGCCAACATTACTGGAGAAGGCTGAGCAGTTGGCATGGTTCCAGGAATCGTTTGACCTTGCATAGGTGTTGGAAGTGGATTCGATGATTCAACAATATTTCTTTGCTTATCTTGTATGGGGTCAGGAACTGGGGATGGGCCCGCCGATTCCACGGGATTCGTCGCTATTGGAGAAGATGCAACAGGAGACGGAGGAATAGATGCTCCTTTTTTCGTAGTTTCTGCTTGATAGTTTTGAATTGCAGCTTGAAATTCTGCGGCTGCAGATGCGAATGGGTCTTCATCAGAATCAGGCTGCATGTTGTCTCATCCTCGGTTTTAGATTTGAAATCTTTGGATTAATGTATGTTGTCTTCTAGCCAACGCTCACAATCTATTGCTGCTTGACATCCCATTCCTGCAGCAGTGATAGCTTGTCTATATCTGGTATCTACAACATCTCCTGCAGCAAATATCCCTGGGACACTAGTCATTGTGTGTTCTTTGTGAATGACATATCCCGAATCATCAGTTTCAATTTGATTCTCAAGGAAGTTAGTGATTGGTTTATGTCCTATTGCAATGAATGCACCCGTACATGAGATTTCTTCAGTTTTGCCATCTCTAGGGTCTTCTAAAATTGCCCCTGAGAGTCCCTTTTCATCTGATAACCACTTTGTTACTTGACGAAATGTTTTGATCTCAATCTTTGGATGATTTGTAGCTCGATCATACATTACTTTTGATGCCTTGAACACATCTCGTCGATGAATCAAAGTGACTTTACTTGCAAATCGAGTAAGAAAAGTTGCTTCTTCCATTGCAGAGTCGCCGCCGCCAATCACTATAATCTCTTCATCTCTAAAGAACGCGCCATCACATGTAGCACAAGTAGAAATCCCTCTACCTTTCTGTTCTGCTTCTCCTTCAGCGTTTAACCAAATTGCTTCTGCACCGGTGCAGATGATGAGTGTGTGGGCTTTGTGTTCTTCTCCTTCTACCCAAACAGAATAGGGCTGGCTAGAGGTATCAATTCGTTCAACATTTTTATCATGTACTTTGAGTCCAAACCGTTCTGCTTGTTCTCTTAATTGAATCATCATCTCTGGCCCACCTATTCCTTGAGGATAGCCAGGAAAGTTCTCAATATCGCTGGTCAGCATAAGTTGTCCACCGGACATGTATCCTGCAAACATCAACGGGGAGAGCATTGCTCTTGCTGCATATAATCCCGCAGTATATCCTGCTGGTCCACTACCAATGATGATCACGTTGTGCACTTCCTCGCCGCTCATATCACCTGCGGAACAGCAGACACTCCTTCAATTCATCTAGTCTTTTTTCGCCATTAATTCTCTAGAATGTTCTACAGAATTAGTATTAATTGGGTATATTTTGCCAATGAAAAGTGCAATACCAATTAGTATTAATTGAATGAATAATCTGAGTATATGCCACTTATCTTCGAAATTATGACCTCCAATTGGTATATCGTTAATCCACATGTTTAGATTTGCCCAATACAAAATTATCAATAAAATTGCACAACTTTGCCCTCCAATTTTTTGTGTCATAGGGAAAATTAGCAGTATTCCAACAATAATTTCTACTGCACCGCTGGCTAAAACCCAAAATCGTGGTGCACCCAGTATATCTGGAACTATTGGCTCGAACCATTGTGGGTCTAGAAAATGATCTATTCCTATTTTCAAAAAAGCAATACCAAGGATAATTGATGATATAAATCGTAATTTTTCCATCAAATAAAACCCTCAAATCATGGATTTAATTGCAGATATGGCGTTTCTTG
>Ga0115012_10000537_pt1 | contig 21616 bp, 21 predicted proteins | sample TroAtlMetagenome_FD_88706 | JGI IMG/M metagenome (GOLD analysis project Ga0115012, IMG submission 88706) | Marine eukaryotic phytoplankton communities from Atlantic Ocean - Tropical Atlantic ANT10 Metagenome | ecosystem: Environmental > Aquatic > Marine > Oceanic | place: Tropical Atlantic...
AAAAAACATACAATAAGGCATAGGTGCGCCACCACGTCCTCTTGGGTAACGGCTTGACTTACAGCCTGCACCACGCTTACTGATGATACGATAAGTCCCTGAAGGTGTACGACATGAACGCTTAATATCAGGGCAATAGTTACGACCGCCAGAACCGCGTCCACTACGAACCACTTTACCTCTGTCATTGATGGCTTTCCACTTAAGGGTTCTTGGACTAAACACAAAAGTATTGGCAAGCTGTATCATAGGCCTGCTTAATTGCGCCTGTGGTAACTGCATGGTTCTTACTGTTTCTGAAAAACCCACATTAGGTAAAACTGAGAGGGTAAAACCAAGACCAACAACCATCATGCAGCGTTGGATACTTGTGTTAATGCTTAAAATATCCATGTCACATCCTTACAAATTACAATACAACTTATACTGTAATTTTAGGTCAAAATATGATCAAATCAAGTTTAAGCAAACGATGGCTAATAGCGAGTCAAATTACAAAAAGCTTCAAACAGGGCATTTTCAGTTTCATCTGTATAAGGGGCTTCTGGTTCTTCATAAGTCCTTATAGCAAACCGGTTGATGCGATCCCGTATACTTGCGGTAAACTCGCGCGCTTTTTCAAGCATTAAGTCTATTGTTTCTTGACCAATCTCACTGACCGGATCCGTAACATCAGTAATAACCAACTGGCTGGAAAGTTTTTTATAGCCAAGCATGCCTGTGCTTGGGTTGTAGTTGCAAATATTCATATCATTATCGATAAGATAACAATTAAAACGGTCCCAAAGAAAGTCTTCTCTGGATATCACAAAGAACGTATTCTCGATACCTGTGAGCTGTATATACTTGCCTGGCTTTATGTCTGTTTTTCTCATACGAGTTTTAAATCCATCTTTATCTGTTTAATGATTTCGAAGCGGAGTGAAGCCTTAACAATTTTGAAGTCAAAATCATGCCCACCAAAATCCTTGTCTTCTGTAAGACCATGCAAGTGAATGCCACTAAATGTGCCAAGTCCAATAATGGCTAACGCTCTCTGAGTTCTTTGAAAAAATTACTGAGCATGTGTGCGCACTCAGTTTGCATAATGCCTTCATCGATTTGTACGTGACTAGCTAAAACATTATATTTTGAGCCACAAGCGCCCTCTTTGATATCTCTCGTGGCAAAATAGAGCTGTTTTATACGCGATTCCAATATGGCACCAGCGCACATAGCACACGGCTCGAGTGTGACATACAGTTTTGCATTCGTAATCCGATAATTTTTTAAGTGCTGTGAGGCTTCACGAATAGCAATAATTTCAGCATGTGCAGTGGGGTCGGATAATCGGATGCACTGATTATATCCCTCACCAATCAAATCATCATGCTCTGATACAATAACGGCACCAACAGGCACTTCTCCAATGGATTTGGCTTTTTCAGCAAGTTTAAACGCATGCTGCATCCAGTGGAGGTTTTGATTGTTGATAGCTTACTCCCACTCGATGGTCGCTGGCGGCTTGCCTGAGATATCATAAGTCACACGCGAAATACCTGGCACTTCATTGATAATGCGATGTGAAACTTTATCTAGAAAATCCCAAGGTAGTTTTGCCCAATGTGCTGTCATAAAATCTTCGGTTTGTACGGCTCTAAGCGCAATAACTGGGTCATAACGCCTGCCATCCCCCATCACACCCACACTTCTGACAGGTAAAAAGACGGCAAAAGCTTGGCTTACGGTTTCATAAAGCTTAGCTTCTTTCAGAGCATCAATAAAAATAATATCGGCGCTACGTAGTAAGTCGCAACGCTCTTTGGTGACCTCACCCAAAATACGTACCGATAAACCAGGCCCTGGGAATGGGTGCTGATAAAGCCTATCATGTGGAAGCTTAAGTACCTCACCAAGATGCCTCACTTCGTCTTTAAACAAATCTTTTATGGGCTCAAGCAATTTGAATGGCAAAACATCAGGTAAACCACCAACATTATGGTGTGATTTAATAAGCTCAGCACTCGACTGGCCTTTGACACCTGCAGACTCAATTACATCAGGATATATCGTTCCCTGAGCAAGCCATTTGATATCAGGCATGTCTTTGGCAATGTCTTCAAACACTTTAATAAAGAGATTGCCAACGATTTTTCGTTTTTCTTCAGGGCATGTTTTACCTGCAAGAGCAGTTAAAAACTGCTCTTCAGCATCAATGCAGGCGAAGTTTAAGCCTTGTTCTTTGGAAAAAAGCGCGGTTACCTTTTCAACCTCACCTTTTCTGAGTAAGCCTGTATTCACAAACACGGCATGCAACTGTTTGCCAATGGCTTTATGTAATAAGCTTGCGACGACGGATGAATCTACACCTCCTGATAATGCCAACAGTACGTGCTCATCTCCGACAGAAGCTTGGATATCTTGAATTCGGGACTCTAAGATATTCTCGGAAGTCCAGGTATCAGAGGCTTTGGCAATATCGAGTACAAAGCGTTTGATGATTTCAATCCCTCTTGGCGTATGCGTCACTTCGGGATGAAATTGTATGCCATATATTGCTTTATCTTCTGAGCCCATGGCGGCAATAGGAATGGCATCAGTTTTTGCAAGACAAGTAAACCCTACAGGTAAAGCTTCTACATGGTCGCCATGACTCATCCAGACTTCAATGGAGGCATTTGGAATCAGGGCATTTTCAAGCTCTGCATGCACTTTAGCGCGCCCAAACTCGCGTGTTTCAGAGGAAGCGACTTGACCACCTAATTGATGTGCCAAAGCTTGCATGCCATAGCAAATACCAAGGATGGGTTTTTTTAAATCAAATACCCACTGCGGTATGCGAGGTGCATGGTCATCCAATACACTGCTGGGCCCACCAGATAGGATAATACCGCAAAAATCATGCTCTGAGAGATCTTCCAACTCCGCTGCATAAGAATATATCTCACAGTAAACAGACATCTCACGTATACGGCGTGCAATAAGCTGCGTGTACTGAGAGCCAAAATCAAGAATTAAAATACTACGATTCATTAGGATGCTTCGACTTGATAATTAGGTGCTTGTTTAACAATATCCACATTGTGTACATGGGACTCTCTGATGCCAGCATGGGTGACTTGCATAAACTTGGCATCTTTATGCAGCTTTTCAATGGTTTCACAGCCAGTGTAACCCATGGCAGAGCGAAGACCGCCGGTTAACTGATGAATGATATTATGCACAGGGCCTTTATAGGGCACCCGACCTTCAATGCCTTCTGGCACCAACTTATCAGAGCCTTGTTCATTATCTTGGAAGTATCTGTCACTTGAGCCCTCCGTTTGTGCCATAGCACCAATGGAGCCCATGCCACGATAACTCTTGAAGGTTCTACCTTGGTATAACTCAATTTCACCCGGTGACTCTTCAGTACCTGCAAACATACTGCCAATCATCACTGTATTAGCACCTGCAGCTAATGCTTTTGAGATATCACCTGAAAAGCGAATGCCACCATCAGCAATAACAGGAATCTTATTTTTAAGCGCACCAGCAACTTCAGCAATGGCTGTAACCTGAGGCACGCCAATACCCGTCACAATACGTGTGGTACAAATAGAGCCAGGACCTATACCTACCTTGACTGCATCAACCCCTGCCTTAAGTAAAGCTTTGGCTGCATCACCTGTTGCAATGTTACCACCGATAACCTGCACCTCAGGAAAGTGCTTTTTGACCCACTTCACTTGCTCAATCACATTTTGCGAGTGTCCGTGCGCTGTATCAACAACAATCACATCAACACCAGCTTCAACCAATGCCGTAATTCTATCATCCGTCCCTTTGGCAAGTCCGACAGCAGCACCCGCACGCAGGCGCTCTTCAGAATCTTTTGAGGCGAGTGGGTGGTCTTTTGCCTTTTGAATGTCTTTAACTGTTATTAAGCCACGTAAACAAAAAGCATCATTCACTACCAAAAGCTTTTCGATGCGGTGCTTGTGCAAGAGGCTTTTGACTTCGTCATGGCTTGCCCCTTCTTGGACCGTTACCAGTCTATCTTTAGGTGTCATAACCGCTGAGACAGGTAAATCATGATTTGTTTCAAAGCGGATATCACGACCGGTTACAATACCGACTAGGCTTTCGCCTTCAACTACTGGCACACCCGAGAAGTGATGTTGCTCCATAAGTTCAAGCAATTGCCGTACAGAAACTTCTGGAGATACGGTGATGGGATCACGCACCATACCACTTTCAAACTTTTTAACAATGCGTACTTGTTTGGCCTGCTCATCAATGCTCATATTTTTATGAATAATGCCTAAACCACCAGCTTGTGCAAGCGCAATGGCAAGTCTTGCCTCAGTTACAGTATCCATGGCGGCAGAAATAAGTGGTAAGTTAAGCGAGATATTTTGCGTGAGCCTGGTTTTCAAAGACACATCACGAGGAAGAATCGAAGAGTAGGCAGGCACAAGTAAAACGTCATCAAAGGTAAGCGCTTGTCCGAGGATAGATAAAGACATACATGGGCTCCTACATGGCATATTTAACCAGACAATGTACAATGTTTTAAGATTAAAAACAATTACTTTGATAAATAGCGAACTATGCTTTTAGGGTGTTTTACTGCTATATTTCGTATATATGAGTGCTCAGAAAAATTAAGGTGATAACAATGGCAAAGGCTTCTCCTGAATGGATGTCAACCTACGGGCTGTTAACCGTTAGAAGATTACTTGAGCGTTTTCAAGTTCTTCTATCACCTGATGAAATCACCAAAATCGTCAAAGATGAATCCTCTGACTACCACTATTTATTGGCAGTACCCTTAAAAAATGTCTATTGCGGTATCATCTATGAGCAGTGCATGGATTATCAGTTATACGCTCAGAAAATGATTATCGACTATAAACTTGCCAATAAAGAAGCAAAGCCAGTCGATGGCGAAGAACAGCAAGCTTCTAATATGGATCTTTCTGTTAGTGAAACCATTGATGATTTAAAAGCGCTTATCGAAGAGCTCAAAGCACTTAAAGAGCAACACTACGCTTGTATTGCTGAGAGCCAAGCTTTTTTACTTGAAGCGTCTAGTAATGGTCAAACGTTTAAAACATCAAATGAAATTCTACTTTTTAACGAGCGTGCTGAAGAAGGGATTTTTGCGCTTAAAACCATGCGCTCACGGTTCCGTGAGTTGATATTGAGCCTAACGGAACTCCTGTTGATTATTCCAGAGTATTTCCTAGATCCCGTCAAGCTTAAAAAACATCAAGAAGGCCTCAGCTTTGACTCCGAGCTTAAGGAAGTTGAGCTGTTTAACCCTTCTGCGCCACCTCAATCAGAAGAACGAGCGTAATTATGCATCACAAGCCATCGCTTACATAATAAAGGCGTTGCTTGATAAAGATGATGCAAGTAAGCGCGAGTTAGTCCTTGGCTGCAAGCCTCACAAACGCAGTTATCATCTAAAACCCGAAAGTCTTTTTCAAAAATAGTATCTTGAAGTGACACCTTGCCTTCATTGATGTATAACAAACCTGCAATGGCATCTTCTGCCGCAGGGTTGGTGCGAACAACCTCTTCATGAGTGATGGCATCGGGTTTAAGTATTGCTACTAAAGCATCAATTTCTGCATCAGAAAAGCGTAATTTTTCTCCATTGAAGGGCGAACGGATTTTATGGACTTGGTTGATGTTTAAAGTAAGTTTACCCTGCCAGCCCCAATAGCGCTTAAGTGGGCTTAATTGTTTTAGTACATCATAGCCAGGCTTGGTGAGTAACGCTGCGAGATCAGCGTAAACCTCTTCCACACCAAGAGAACGCCAGTCTTGCATGGTTAAAATCATGCCTGATGCAGTGGTGATATTTGGGATAATCATAACAGCAAACACGCGTCTCCATAGCTAAAAAATCGATACTGCTGTTCTACTGCATTTTGATACAGCATCATCATTTCTTCATAACCTATAAATGCTGCAACCAACATCAGCAAAGTTGATTTGGGCAAGTGAAAGTTAGTGATAAGCCCGTCGCAGAGTTTAAACGTGTACCCCGGGTAAATAAAGATATTTGTCTCACTTTGATGTGGCTCCAAAACACCACGAGTCGCTGCACTTTCAAGGGTTCGCATTGAAGTCGTGCCCACAGCGATGATGCGCCCACCTCGAGCTTGTGTTTCGGCAATGGCATCACATAAACCCTGACTTATTTCATAGACTTCTGAGTGCATATCATGCTTGGTAATATCATCAACTCGAACGGGCTGGAATGTGCCTGATCCTACATGTAAGGTCACATAGCCAATATTGACGCCTTTTTTTCTGATTGCATCTAACATGGCATCATTAAAATGTAAGCCTGCAGTAGGTGCGGCAACGGAGCCCTTATGCTTGGCATAGACCGTTTGATAGCGCTCAATATCAAAGTCTTCATCTTCTCTATCAATATAAGGCGGTAACGGAATATGACCAATATCGCTCAACATGTCATCGATGCACGCCTCACCCATAAGCTCACAGTAATAAAGAGAGCCTTCTTTTTTATTAATACGTACTTGCCAACGATCTAAATAAACATGTTGCCCGGGCTTCGGGCCTTTGCTGGCTTTGATGTGGGCAATAAACTGCTTGTCACTGAGCAGGCGCTCAATCAACATTTCAATTTGGCCGCCAGTTTCTTTTTTGCCGTACAAACGTGCCGGTATCACCATGGTGTCATTAAGCACCAATAAGTCACCAGGCTCTAAAGCATCAATCACCGTAGCAAATGATTTGTGGTTTATCGCTTTCGAATGCTTATCAAAATGCAAGAGCTTAGAGTCTACGCGATTAGACAAAGGCGTCTGCGCAATCAGTTCACTCGGGAGTTCAAAATCAAAATCTTCAGTTTTCATGATGTACGTCACAGTCAAATTGGGCTAAATTATGTCATATTTGCTGTAAAAAATCTTGTTCTGACATCACTTTTACACCCAAAGCTTCAGCTTTTGTCACTTTTGAGCCTGGATCGCGTCCTGCAATCACAGCATCCGTCTTCTTCGATACCGAGCCTGAAACTTTTGCACCAAGTGCTTGGAGTTTAGCTTTGGCATCATCACGCCCCATAGATTCGAGCGTACCTGTCAGCACAAACGTTTTACCATAAAAAGGATGTGACTCATCATGGCTTATAACCTTTGGTTCAGGCCAATGCACACCATACTGGAGCAGCCGCTCGATAACCTCTTGGTTATGTGGCTCCGAAAAAAAGTGCTGGATGGCTTCAGCGGCCACAGGGCCGATGTCTTTAATTTCGGTTAAAGCAGCTTCAGGTGCTGCTGTCAGCGCCTCAATGGTTGGATAATATGAAGTTAAAACATTGGCACTGGCTTCACCAATATTTGAAATACCGAGTGCATAAATAAAACGAGCAAACGTCGTATTTTTGCTGTGCTCAATCGCTTTAACCAAATTATCGGCTGATTTTTTGCCCATTCTAGGTAAGTCTGCAAGGACAGACACTTCAAGGCTATATAAATCAGAGATATCATTGATGAGTGCCTCATCGACTAAAATATCAATCAGCCCCTGCCCTAACCCATCAATATTCATGGCTTTTCTGGATGCAAAGTGCCAAACGCCTCGTTTAAGCTGCGCCTTACAAAACAAACCACCGGTACAGCGCGCTACAGCCTCACCAGGGAGTCGTATAACTTCTGAATCACATATAGGACAAGTTTCAGGAAGCAGAATCGCCTCAGTATGCTCTGGGCGCTTTTCTTTCACCACAGATACCACTTCAGGTATCACATCCCCTGCACGTCGAATAACAACCGTATCAAAAATACGTATATCTTTACGTTCGATTTCATCCATATTATGCAGTGTGGCATTACTGACCGTAACACCCGCCACTTGCACCGGATGCAATCTTGCAACAGGCGTAAGCGCACCAGTTCGCCCAACCTGAAAATCAACGGCAGTAAGCTTCGTCATTTCTTCATGCGCAGGAAATTTATGTGCGCAAGCAAACCGTGGCGCACGCGCAATAAAGCCCAACTGGTCTTGTAAATCAATATTATTGATTTTATACACGACCCCATCGACTTCATACGGCAAATCATCACGGAGGTTTAAAATCGACTGGTAATAATCCAAGCACCCCTGCAATCCAGTACTTAACTTTGTATGTGACGGAATAGGAAAACCTGCTTGTTTCATATAATGCAACTGCTCTAGATGCGTATGAGGTAGCATAAAATCATCACTGCATGCGCCAATACCATAACAGAAAAAAGACAGGGGCCGTGATGCCGTCACAGTTGAGTCTAATTGACGCAAACTTCCCGCAGCTGCATTTCTGGGGTTAGCAAAGGTTTTTTCATCTTGTGCTCGAGCTTTTGCGTTCAGCGCCTCAAAGCCTGCTTTGGTCATAAACACTTCACCCCTGACTTCAAGCACATCAGGGCAATTATCTACCATAAGCTTTAAGGGAATAGCAGCAATGGTTTTGATGTTTTGGGTAATTTCTTCGCCCATAGCGCCGTCCCCTCGGGTGGCCGCATGCGTTAAAACACCCCTCTTATAGGTTAAATTGACAGCCAAACCATCAAATTTTAGTTCAGAGGCAAATTCAAGCGACGCCATATCTTTTTCAAGCTCATCAGCCAACCGCTTTACAAAGCGATGCAAATCTTCTTCTGAAAATACGTTAGAAAGTGAGAGCATTGGTTTTTGATGCTCGATAGGATTTAAGGCATCTAAAGGAGCTGCCCCCACGCGTTGCGTTGGTGAATCAGCTGTAATTTTTTCTGGATGCATGCGCTCAAGCTCTTCGAGCGACTTAAAAAGCTTATCGTAAACGCTATCTGGTACTTTGGGGTCGTCAAGTACATAGTACGCATAATCATACTCTCGAATCTCGGCTTTGATTTGTTCAAGCTTGGCATCTACATCCATGGGGTTATTTATCTCTCAAGTGCAAAGCTGTTATTTTGCCACTAAGTGATGTCAAAGGTATACTCTGTAAACGCATTACTAAGGACAAAAATATGATTTACTTAATTCCCCTCACCCTCATTGCATTATTTGGTTTGGTTTTATGGATGCAAAAAAGTCAAAAAAAACAATGGCTTGATATGCAATACACTTATCAAGAAATGATTCGGGAAGGCATTAAACAAGAAATGGGGGAAGTTCGCGAGCAAATGGGGCACAGCTTTAAAATGCATACCGAGGGTTTAACCACCCACCTGCAAGCACTCACCAAAGAAACTCGGGCACACCTGCAAGGTGTCAGTCAGCAAGTCAGCGACAAACTTCAAAAAGGTTTTGAAAAAAATACCTCTACTTTTACTGACATCATTAAGCGCTTAACCATCATCGATGAAGCACAAAAGAAAATTGCAGAGCTATCTACTCATGTGGTAAGCCTACAAGATGTATTATTAGATAAACGCGCTCGCGGTGCTTTTGGTGAGGTCCAGTTAGAATCTCTTATCTCCAACATGATGCCGAGCAATCACTATCAAATGCAGTACACCCTAAGCAATATGAAGCGTGCTGATTGTATTTTGTTTTTACCCGATCCAACTGGCAATGTGGTGATTGATGCGAAGTTCCCGCTCGAGACGTATCAAAAGCTCATGAATACCGACAGAACCACACCAATGTACAAGTCACTACAACAGCAATTGAAGTTTGATTTACAAAAACACATCAAAGATATTGCAGAAAGATATATCATTGCCGGCGAGACTGCAGACAGTGCCTTTATGTTTATTCCTGCAGAAGCTATTTTTGCTGAAATTCATGCCAATTATCCAGAAGTCATTTCACTAAGCCATCGCATGCGTGTGTGGCTGGTTTCTCCAAGTACTTTGATGGCTGTACTGACTACAGCAAGAGCTGTCCTCAAGGACGATGCCACCAAGCGCCAAGTCCATATCATTCAAAAGCACTTACAAGCACTCGCTGATGACTTTGGCCGCTTTGAAAAACGTATGGATAAGCTAACTCGACACATTGATCAAGCCCAACAAGATGCGACTGACGTCAATGTATCTGCCAAGAAAATCACCAAGCGCTTCCAAAAAATTGAGTCTGTCGAGCTTGAGCATGCGGATGACTTAGATCCTATTGCCATCGAGAATAGTGACTAGAAAATGGCACTTTGACCCCATTAAGGGCGCGTGTTATGCTCGGCTCTCTTTAAATGGTGCTGTCGGCGTTCTATTGGTTGCACTGTCATGTATGTCTTTATATGTAGGCATTCCAACCTTAATAGGTGGTGGTGCGGTTCTAGCAATTGATAGCCTATTTGAAGACATCTATACACCATCGATGAGTATGTAATTCTTCCCTGGGGTCGTCCCCGACCCCAGCGCTCTTCTTGCAGATTGCGGCAACCCATAATATATACGCTATACTCAATATATGAACACATATGGAGCCAGCTCATGCTGCAGATAAAATTATTAGGTGTAGCTGTACTACTCACGGTAATAAGCACATTAAGCTTTGCAGGTTGCCAGGGCGCAAGCTGCTGCAGTAAGCAAGGTGGTATTCAGTTTTGTGATTCTTCAGCCGGACGTTTTGTTTGTAACAACGGTGAATACTCCAGCTGCTACTGCACCAAAAAAGCTGTGATGGATCTCCAAGCCTTTAAGGGTTGTTGCATGTGGCAAGGTGGTGTCTTTAAGTATGATGAACGCTTAGGCCTTATGATTTGTAACAATGGTGGCGTATCTGAAATATGTAGTCGCAACCCCAAACAAGACCAAAAAGTTGTAGCCTGGTAGACAAAATCACTTTATGCGCGCATAATCTCGCTCTTTATGAGCGAGACGTTGCAAATGACACGTATAAAGCCACTGGTTGAAATCACCAATCTTAAAAAGTCATTTGGTTCTAATACCATCTTAAAAGACATCAATCTTTCGGTTTATCCGGGGGAGTTTTTAACTTTGCTTGGGCCTTCGGGCTGCGGTAAAACCACCCTGCTCCGACTTATATCAGGTTTTGAAACAGCAACAGACGGACAAATTCTGCTCGATGGACATTGCGTCAGTCAACTCCCACCCCAGCAAAGAGATATTCATACGGTTTTTCAAACCTACGCTTTGTTTCCACATTTAAACGTGTATGAAAACGTCGCCTTTGCTTTACGCTGCCAAAAGCTACCTGAAGATGAGATTAAAACACGTGCTCATGAAGCGCTAACACAAGTGCAACTCACTGGCTTTGACAAAAGAGATACCAAGCAATTAAGTGGCGGCCAGCAACAAAGAGTCGCGATTGCGCGTGCCATTGTCAATCGACCTAAAGTTTTACTACTCGATGAGCCATTATCTTCTTTAGATTACCGTCTCCGTAAAAACATGCAAAGCGAGCTCAAGCATTTACAAAAAGAGCTCAACATGACCTTCATCTTCGTCACCCATGACCAAGAAGAAGCTCTATCGATGTCTGATAGGATTGCTGTTTTTAATCATGGTCATATCGAGCAAATTGGCACGCCTCGCGAAGTGTATGAAACCCCCGAGAGCTTATTTGTTGCAGGTTTTATTGGTGAGGCAAATATATTTGATTTAGAAATCACAAAAGCAGATGCTAAAAGCGCATGCACCGTCATTGAAGACAAAGAAATGTGTTGTAACAACACCGGTAACTTCAAGGCAGGTGACAAGATACATATGATTATCCGTCCAGAAGATATTCGTGTATGGAGCCCAAGTGAGGTCAAAGATAAAGATACACAAGTAATGTTACCCGCTACCATTTCTGAAATTACTTATAAAGGTAAAACCGTTGACTTAAGCGTTACGCTTGCATCAGGCAGAGTGATTTATGCCTCTGAGTTTTTTGATGAAGACGATGGCGATTTAGATTATGAACTGGGTGAGCAAGTCTTTGTAGAGTGGTATAGTGGCTGGGAAGTATTACTGCCTTATGAAAAATAGATCACTTGCGCTTAGCGCAATTTATATTTGGTTGTTTGCCTTTGCTCTGATACCGATTGCGCTTACCGTTGCAGCAAGTTTTTTGTCATCAAGCACGAGCGAATTAATCACCCTGCCGTTTACACTTAGTAACTATCAGTCTTTGTTTTCGCCGCTGCTTTTGCATATTCTGCTACGTTCATTAGGCTTGGCACTGGTCACAACCTTTTTTTGCCTCGCGCTTGCCTACCCCTTCAGTTACTTCATGGTGAAATCAAAGCACCAATCTTTGATGCTACTGTTTATCATTATTCCCTTTTGGACAAGCTCTCTGATTCGAACCTATGCCCTGATTGCAATATTAAAATTCAATGGCTTGCTTAATACCGCACTTTTAAAATTACACATCATCTCAAGCCCCATAACTTTCTTGTATACCAATTTTGCCGTGATTTCAGGCTTGGTCTATACCCTATTTCCTTTTATGGTCTTACCCCTTTTTACCAATATGGAAAGGTTTGACTTTAGACTGATTGAAGCGGCACGAGACTTAGGCGCATCACGCAGACAAACCTTTTGGCGGATTTTCTTGCCCAGCACCAAGCCTGGCATACTCTCAGGTGTCATGATGGTGTTTTTACCTGCCATGACGCTGTTTTATATTCCCCAAATTTTAGGTGGTGCACGCTCGATTTTGATAGGCAACCTCATTCAAAATCAATTTTTGGTTGCAGGTGACTGGCCACAAGGTGCTGCAACCAGTATTTTCCTAACATTTATTTTGCTGATTTTTATGGTGATGTATCGTAAACCATGGAGTAAGCAGTCATGAAGCAACTCATCAAACATGGTTATCTAAGCTTTGTTTTCGTGCTTTTGTACTTGCCTATTCTAGTGCTTATTGCTTATTCATTTAATGACGCGCACTTTTCATTAAGTTGGCATGGCTTTACCATCAATTGGTACCATATTTTATTTCAAGATGAAGATTTATGGTCAGCGTTAATCAACTCCATGTTGTTGGGCTTTGGTGCTGCCTCGATTGCAAGCTTATTTGCCTTTATTGTGTGTGTGCATTTGTTTTTACAAAGCCAGACAAAATCGAGTAACTTCTTACATAGTACGCTGTTGATGATGATAATCCTGCCTGACATCGTGCTTGGTATATCACTTTTGGTCTTTTTTAACCTTGCTCATATTAAGCTTGGGTTTACGAGCTTATTCATTGCACATATTACCTTTTGTATTCCCTTTGCAATTATCGTCATACAAAGCCGAATCAGTACCTTAAATGTAGATACCTATCACTCAGCTATAGACTTAGGCGCATCCAAGCTACGTGCCATGACGCATATTATATTACCGATGCTGTGGCCTGCTGTACTCAGTGCATTTTTGTTGTGCTTTACCCTTTCTTTTGATGACGTCATCATCAGCTATTTTGTCTCTGGGCCTGATTTTAATATTTTACCGCTATATATTTTTTCTTTAGTACGCATGGGCGTTACCCCCGAGCTTAATGCGCTTTGTAGTATCACGATTGGGCTTTCTATGCTGCTTGTACTTGGTGCACACATGCTTTCCAAAAAGGAGACTATATGAGAGCTTACTTAGCCATTTTTTTATGTTTTCTCTCAAGCGGCTTATTTGCAGCCCATCGTACGCTTAATGTATACGGCTGGGGTGGTGAACTGCCGCGCTCACTCATACGTGATTTTGAGCAAGAAACAGGAATAAACATTTACTTTTCAACTTATGATAGTAATGAAACCTTATATGCCAAACTGCACGCAACCAAGCAACAGCCCGTCTATGATGTGATTATGCCATCGGCATACTTTGTAGAGAGGCTTAAAAATCAAAAATTTCTCGAAAAGCTCGATAAAACCAAATTACCTCATCTTAAGAATATAGATAGAAGCTTTAATGGCCAAGATTACGATGCTTTTAATGAGCATAGCGTGCCTTTGATCTGGGGCATTACAGGTTTATTTTATAATTCGAAATGGATAAAAAACCCGCCCACAAGCTGGGAAGCATTGTGGAACCCAGGATACAAACATACATTGATGCTGATTGATGACCCACGGGAAGTCTTTGGCATGGCCCTACTCACACTTGGCTACAGCCCTAATGATATTAACCCTGCACACATCACCCAGGCTTATGAAAAGTTGCAGGCACTTGCACCCAACATTAAACTCTTTGCCTCAGATGGCATTAAGTCTCTCATGATTGATGAGGAAGTTCACATTGGCCCTGCTTACAATGGTGATGCCTTCAAAGCGCAACAAGAAAACTTAAATATCAAACTGGTTTACCCAGAGGAAGGCTACGCCATGTGGATAGACTGCTTAAGCATCATGAAAAATGCACCACATAGAGAAGAAGCTTATATCTTTATCGACTTTTTATTAAGAGCAAAAAGTGCAGCCACCATTGCTAAAAAAGAAGGTCATGCCATTACTAACCGCGCCGGCATCGCTTTATTACCTGAAACCACACGCAATAACCTAATAATTTACCCGCCGAAAGAAGTCATAGAGCGAAGCATTGTACAAAGAGACATGCCTAATAACATCCTGCGCCTATATAACTATTATTGGCAGCAGCTTAAGTTTTCACTTTGACAAATATACATGTTATTAAAGCAAGTCTTCTTGGGTTAGGTCTAAGCGGTCAGCTAAAAGCTTTCTAAGCGTATGCAAGGCTTCTACTTGAATTTGACGAACGCGCTCTCGTGTTAAGTCAATTTCACGCCCTACTTCTTCTAGGGTCGCTTTTTCAAAGCCATGCAAGCCAAAACGACGCGATAACACTTCTTGCTGATTATCAGAAAGTTCACCTAACAGTTCTTCAATATGCTCTTTGATGTTTTTATCAGTGAGCCACTCAGCTGGGTTTAAGCTATTCTCATCCGCAATAGTATCTAAAAGAGATTTAGATTCATCATAGCCAAAGGGCGTATCGATAGAAGTGACTTTATCATTTAGTCCTAAAAGTTTTTGTACATCCCCTAAAGGCTTATCGAGCATATTTGCAATTTCTTCAGCAGAAGGCTCATGATCAAGCTTTTGTGTAAGCTGTCGTGCGGCGCGCAAATAAACATTCAACTCTTTCACCACATGAATAGGTAAGCGAATGGTACGCGTTTGATTCATAATGGCGCGCTCAATGGTTTGCCTTATCCACCAAGTCGCATATGTTGAAAAACGAAAGCCTCTATCAGGGTCAAACTTTTCAACAGATTTCATCAAACCTAAGTTACCTTCTTCAATTAAATCCAATAAAGGTAAGCCACGGTTTAAATAGCGGCGAGAGATTTTAACTACAAGCCTCAAGTTCGACTCGATCATTTTCTTGCGGGCAGCTTCATCACCTTTTAGGGCAAGCTTGGAGTACTTCACTTCTTCCGCTGCAGTTAATAATGGAGAGAAGCCAATTTCGCTTAAGTAGATTTGTGTTGCGTCCATAACCTTAGAAAAAGGTTTTTCAGAGTGCTGCTCTTTCGAAGCTTCTTTTTCAAGCCTGTCTTCTAAGGCTTCTTCATCTTTAGTTGCGTGGGTTGTTTTATCCGACTTCTTAGCCATAATAATCCTCCCTAGTTACCTATATTGTTGTAACGAGAGGTGGGTATATGTCAAGTATTTTTTTTCAAATAGTTCAATGGGTTAACAGGTTCGCCAGATTTTCTTACTTCAAAATGCACCCCATAGTACTGTCTATTGACGATGCCCTGCTTCGCGATGGCTTGTCCTTTGGCTACAGATTGCCCCTCACGAACCATCAATGATTGGTTAAATCCATAAGCAGTTAAGAAGCGTTTATCATGTTTTAAGATAACTAAGTTACCGTAACCAGGTATGCCACTACCAGCATAGGCAACCACACCTGCCCTTGCCGCATGAACTTTGCCACCTTTTTGGCCCTTGATATTGACCCCTTTGTTGCCTCGCCTAGGCGAAAAGTAAGTTTTGATTGAGCCCTTCACTGGCCATATCCAAGCCTCGCTTGGCAATATATCAGGTAATGAGGGTGCTGCAAGCAATAGCTCTTCCGCTTTGGGGGCTGTTAGCTTGATTTCTTGTCCGACATGCAAGGTATAAGGTGATTGCAAGTGATTTGCACGCGCAAGCATTTCGTAATCTTTTTCATACTGAAATGCTATAGCATATAAGGTTTCACCGCGTTTCACTTTATGAGTAGTTTTGGACAAGTTACTTTGATACCAGTTGGATTCTTCAACAGGAGCAAGCGCATCACTGGCACCACAGCCAGTCAGCAAATAGATGACGCATGCTACGAGTACAGCCCAACCAATCCAATCGATCCAACGCCTAAAGTGCTTCTCAAACCGCGCACCAAAGAAGTATAAAAAGCCTGATACCATAAAGTATCTAAGACCGCGCCCAACTATAGATGCCAAAATAAATGGCATGAGCAACATATGTGTGGCACCTGCTGAAATGGTAAATATTTTATAAGGTATTGGTGTAAAACTCGCAACAAAAATAATCCATATACCCCACTTATCAAACCAATACTGCGCATTTTGATACATGTCATGATAAGAAGACTGCATCAGCATAGGCTCAATAATTTCAATAAAGTAATAGCCAAGAAGGTAGCCAAAGCAGCCACCTAGCACTGAAAAAATAGTGGCTATAAAAGCATACTGCAATGAAGACTTGGGCTTAGCCAACCCCATACTGACCAGCATGACATCAGGTGGAATAGGAAAAAAAGAAGATTCAGCAAAAGAAACGGCCGCAAGGTAATAAGGCGCATGCTTGTGGGATGACCACTTTAAGGTATGCGTGTACAACCTTGAAAATATCCTCATTGCATGAATTCCGCCTCTTTGGTCCAAGCTGAAACTTTATCAAATACTTTATAGTGCGTCATATCCAACTGCAGTGGTGTCACAGAAACAGCATTTTGGCTGACAGCATGAAAGTCGGTACCAGGCCCTGCATCTGCTTCATCCCCTGGAGGCCCTATCCAATAAATAGGCCGGCCACGTGGATCTTCATCACGTACTGTGGGCTCAGCATTGTGGCGAGTTCCCTGACGAGTGATTTCTATACCACGAATTTGTGCCAATGGTAAGTTAGGCACATTCACATTCAGAATGGTACGAAATGGCAGTGGCTCCTGAGCTAAGCGCAAGGCAATGTTTTTAACAATATGCGCCGCCGTCTCATAGTGCTGTACAGGTCTGCCAGACATAGAAACAGCAATGGCGGGCAAACCTAAGTTACGGCCCTCCATTGCAGCAGCTACGGTCCCTGAATACAACACATCGTCTCCAAGATTAGGGCCATCATTAATACCTGAGACCACCATATCAAATTGCTCTTCGAAAAAGCCCGTTAATGCAAGATGTACACAATCTGTTGGTGTACCTTCTACGCTGTAAACATGGTGTTTAAGTTCGCGAACACGTACAGGCTGATGTAATGTTAAAGAGTTGCTAGCACCACTTCGATTTCTGTCGGGTGCCATAACGTACACCTCTGCAATCTGTGATAAGGCATCGGCCAATACCTGAATGCCCGGCGCAGTTACACCATCATCATTACTTACTAAAATTCTCATGCTTACCTACTAGGACCTTCAAGCCAACGCACTACAGCCATATGCTCTTGCAACGCTTGCTGATTTTTTTTCAAATCTTGTCGCAAAGCGTTTTGGGAAGGATTTTTATCCAGGTGGTGTCTTTGATCTGTGATGGTTTCTTGAAGTGTTAATATGTCTTTACCAAAACCCTGCTGATCAATTTGCAACTTATAAGCCAATTGATTGATTCTTGCAGCAACAACTTCCAACTCGCCACACGTCATCTTTTTACCTGGTTGTTTTTCAGGACAAGCAGACAGTGCTTTTTGTATGGCTTTAGGATGAGAGGCAAAACCTTTTTCATTTTGTGGTGAGCAGGCACATAAAAAACTTGCAGCACACACTATGCCGATAAACTTAGAACTTTTTCGCATTATGAATACCTATCTTCAACTTGAATTATTATAGTAACCATATTACCTTCAATTTTAAACCTTAATCTGTGCCTTGATTCTATTAGGAGTATTTGATGCTTGACTTCAAAACAGTCACTGATAAAAAAAATAATGAAACCTATATTGAAACTTCTGTTGCTGGTAAAGCATTATTGACCACGCCACAACTCAATAAAGGCACAGCTTTCACCCGAGAAGAACGAAAAGTCTTTGGTCTTTTAGGCAAACTACCTCATCGCGTTGAAACCATCGATGAGCAAGTAAAAAGAGCTTATCTTCAGTTTTCAGACTATAAATCTAATCTACAAAAAAATATTTATCTTTCTAACCTCAACGATAAAAACCAAGTTTTATTTTATAAACTTGTAAGCAAGCACTTACAAGAGATGATTCCTGTGATTTATACCCCTATTGTAGGTACAGCCGTTAAAGAGTTTAGCCGCGAGTATCGCCAACCACGCGGATTGTATATTCCTCATGATGAGACAGATCTCGATGCCATTCTTGAAAACCGCTCTAACCCTGATATCGATCTCATTGTAGTCACAGATGGCGAAGGTGTACTAGGCATCGGCGACCAAGGCATTGGCGGCATGGATATCCCTGTCGCAAAGCTCATGGTATACACCTTATGCGGTGGCATTTGTCCTACAAGAACACTACCCATTTTTCTAGATGTTGGTACAAACAACCAAGCCTTACTGGACGACCCCTTATATCTGGGATGCCCAAACCCGCGTATCCAAGGTAAAGCTTATGATGACTTTATTAATCGCTTTGTCAAAGCGATTAATAAGCACTTTCCGAAGGCTTTCTTGCATTGGGAAGACTTTGGTAGACGTAATGCCAGCCATATTCTTGAAACCTTCCAAACTAAAATTTGTACCTTTAATGATGATATTCAAGGCACAGGCGCTGTTACACTTTCAGCACTGTTGGCGGCATGCAACATCACCAAAACGCCCTTAGAGAAACAGCGCATTGTGGTGTATGGTGCAGGCTCTGCAGGCACAGGCATCAGCAATCAGATTGTTGAAGCTATGGTCAAGCACGGCTTAAGTCGTGAAAAAGCGTATGAGCAATTTTGGCTGATTGATAGACAAGGCTTACTGATGGCGCATGACTCGAGCCTTACCGATGCGCAGAGGCCATTTGCAAGGCGTAACTTTGCCAATTGGCAAGCAAAAGATGCCTACCCTTCACTGACAGAAACCGTACATCAAGTAAAGCCAACCGTACTGATTGGTTGCTCAGCACAACCCGGTGCATTCTCTGAAAATATTATCCAATGCATGGCAGAGCATACCAAAAGACCCATCATCTTTCCGCTATCCAACCCTGATGAAAAATGTGAAGCCAAACCTGAATCGATTTTAAAGTGGAGTAAAGGCCAAGCACTGATTGCAACAGGTACCGCATTCCCACCCGTAGAATACGGTAATCATATTATGGAAATTACGCAGTGTAACAATGCCTTGGTCTTTCCGGGTATTGGTCTTGGTGTACTCGCATCAGGGGCTAAGCGCTTAACCCAGCATATGATTTACTCCGCCTCTGAGGCGCTGGCAGTACTCGCACCCAGTCGGAAAGACAGCTTCTTACCACTTCTACCCTCTTTAGAGGATGCTAAAGAAGCGGCCAAGGCGATTGCTCTTGCGGTTAGTCAGGCAGCAATCGATGAGAAGCTCGCAACGTATAAAAGCATGGATGACATCAAAAGCAACATCAAAACAATGTTTTGGGAGCCTAGATATCTGCCCCTTCGTAGAAAAACTGCTTAGGACTTTCGCTTTGCTCTGAATGCTTTTCCTCATCAGCATCAGGTTTTTTCTTTAAGTCATGAATCGCTTTAGGAGCAAAGCTGAACATCCATTCAGAAATAGGCTTAAACTTTTGGTATAACCGAGATCCGTTAAAGTCTTTGTCGTTGGTAAGTGAGGTTAAATTCACGACCCCGATTAAGAATGCGACAATGAATGCCCCTCGGACAAAACCAAAGCCCATACCAAACACGCGATCGGTACCTTTGAGTGGCGTTTTATTTAAAACAAAACTGAGTGCAGTACTTACAATTCCACCGATAACCAAGGTTGCCATCATCAGCCCAACAAAACTTGCCGCCGTGCGAATATTCTCTTCTTTGATGAGTCCACTAAACTTAGGGCTGACCTCTCCTGCATAGGCATAAGCAATCCAAATGGCAGCAACCCATACACAAATGGCTATAAGCTCTCGCATAAAGCCTCGAATCAGGCCTGTAATAACAGACAAGCCCAACAAAACAAGTATGACAATATCAGCCCAGTGAAAATCCATTTCTAACTCACCTCATGTTTAACAATAAAGCCCTTTATATTAGCTTGATTAGAGAGCCGCTCTTTTAAGCGATTGGCATCTGCTCTATCATCCACCTGCCCCACAGTTACTTTATAGATGGCGCCATCAGCTGATGAAATCACATGGTAGCGCGCTTTAAAGCCCTGATTTTGCAGCTTAGACACCAAGCTCTCTGCATTTTTTAGTACTGAGAACGAGGCAATCTGAACCGCAAATTGTTGTTCTGCGGATTTGACGGCGATGGTTTTCGGTTTTTGCGTAATGGCTACAGGTTTCTTAGCCACAGGCCTAGGAGCTGGAGCAGGCTTCGCTTTAGCAACTACCTTTTTGGGCTTAAGCGCTTCGCTATCTAAACTTGCAATTTGCGATGCCTCTGTAGGCTTAATGGCCTTAGGCAGTGGTAGCTTTTGTACTTTAACCGTTTCAAAAACCACTTTTTCCGATGCCATAGCAACTTCGGGCGCATTCGGCTTAGGCGGAATTTGCACAGATAAATGAATATTTTCAGCCAAGTGCTGATTTGATTTTTTTAACATTGCCGGTAAAAAGATAATGGCAATCGCAAGTAATACGAGCATACCTGTTAAACGGTGTTTGGTACGCTCATCTATGGACAAGTTCATAATATCCTCTCTCCAAAAAGCTCATTTTTCATCACCTCGCCGACCAAGATAAACGAGCCGTAAACAATGATAATATCTTTTGGCTTACAAGCGCAAACGGCTGCTTGATATGCTTCCGTCGGTGTATTGTAAATATGCACTTCCTCTGACTCATTCAATGCTTTTTTAAGCATTGGTTTCGTCGCACTGCGTTTGTGGTCTAAGCACGTCAGATACCAGCGATGAGCAAGTGGCCTCATGGGTTCTATTAAGCCGGAAAGTTTTTTATCTTGCAACCCTCCAAAAATCACATGAACCTGTCCAAGCAACATCTTAGAGCGAACAAATGCAGCCAGTCGTGCTACTGCCTGTGCGTTATGTGCCACATCCACGAGTGTGGGCACCTGGGTATTAAGCCACTGGATTCGCCCATCAATATTCAAATGTTTTTTAGCAAGTTTGAACTGACTTGCACTAACGGGCAAATCATCTTGTAACATTTGTGTAGCAGCATAAGCTGTATGCAAGGCATCAGCGCCACCGAGTTGTACCAAATCAACACGTAATTTATTGGCGTGCTGTAATAAGCTTTGAGGTGGATTTTTGTCAGCATAGATGGCTTTTTGCCTGCCGCGAAAAATACCTGCCTTCTCAAACGCAATATCTTCTAGGGTATCACCTAAAAAGTGCTCATGATCGAAAGCAACCGTGGTAACAATAGCAAGTTTGGCATCAATAATATTAGTCGCATCCAATCTACCCCCCATCCCAACTTCTAAAA
>Ga0115012_10000538_pt1 | contig 21573 bp, 12 predicted proteins | sample TroAtlMetagenome_FD_88706 | JGI IMG/M metagenome (GOLD analysis project Ga0115012, IMG submission 88706) | Marine eukaryotic phytoplankton communities from Atlantic Ocean - Tropical Atlantic ANT10 Metagenome | ecosystem: Environmental > Aquatic > Marine > Oceanic | place: Tropical Atlantic...
ACTGTTTGGACAAGTTGGATTGTGTGGGCGCATTCAACGCAAAGACCATCAGCCCGCTGGTCTCCATGTCCAGCCGGTGGACACTCATGGGGCCCTCAGCATTGGGAATCAGATGCCGCAGGCGAAGTTCGGCCGAATCGTGGGTGTTTTCCGGACGTCCCGGTGCTGATCGCATGCCCCAAGGTTTGTGAATGACTACAAAGTCATCCGATTGGTGCAAGATCGTGAGCTCTTCGGAGGGAGAAAAGAGGCGTCCCATGACTCTGAGCGTACACTTGGTTGGTGATTTTCGATCTTCTCGTCGTGTTGCCGCTTGTCTGGTCCGATCCGCCTTTGGCCAAAGAGTCTCCTGCGCCTCCACCAGCGCTGATCGCCAATCCTCCCATCAATTTGGTGCAGAAATCTGAGAACGGTCGCCTGCTCCGCTGGCCCGAGCCTTCGCATGTTGCAGTGCAGAAGCTCAATCTTTCCCCAGCGGAACGGCAGAGGGTTCAAAAACTCATCGTGGTCCGGGACCAAGAGTTCGACCTTTACGTTGATGAACATTTGGATCGGCTGAAAGAAATGGTGCTGAAATCGAGCCGGGGCGGCGAAATCTCCTTTGGAGAAGCCATTGATGGCTGGGGTGTTGTGGCCAAGCGAAGTTCATTGGTCTATGAACTGAAAGACCTGATCACGCCTGATCAATCCAAAGTCGCGCTGGATGCAGTCCGTGAATATCGTGCAGTCTTGGAAAAAGAAGTGGCGGTCGATGCTGGCGCTGAGCTGCAGACGCGTGCAATCAAAATTCGGGCCACCATGGCGACGCGATCTGTACGGCTTCGCGAGTCACTGCTGCGTCGTCTGCCCAATATTCCAACTTTTGCAAAAGCACTTCAACGTTTGGATCTCACCCAGCCCCAGCAGCAACGCATGATGCAGCACTTGATGCCGGTATTAACGCCACAAGGTGATCGGGATGCAAACCGAGAGCGGGAGGCTGTTTTGGCGTGTGTCGCGCTGTTGAGCGAAGAGCAAGTCTTTGAGGCCATTCGGATCAACCCGCTCTCTAAGCCCACACCGTCCGAGCCAAAACCCACTGATGTCAATACGAGGAGCGCCCCATGATTTCTCTGGTTCTTCTGTTCGCCTTGCCTCACGTTGTTGATACTGAAGACCCGATCGCAGCCGGACAAGATCTTTTCAACCGTGTTGAACGGGATCTTGGGAAGGCCTTGGGGAAGTTTGAATCGCACGAGTCACTTCCAGCAAAAAGTCCTTGGTGGGATGTCATCGGGGTGAAAGAGACCAAGATTTCAAATGATGACGCCATTGAAGATCTGCTCCGAGCGGTGACCATGGTTCTCGCCGGTGAAGGTGCGGGTGATCTGCGGGCTGAAGCCAAAGCCATTCAAAAAGCCATCCGCGATGCCAATTTTGATCAAGACGAGATGCGCCGGAAACGCGACACGGCTCCCGCCCAAGAGTCTCTTGGCAAAGCCAAAGACCTGATTGTCACGAGCCGTGAAGAGTACGACGAAATGATTTTGGACAGTCAGAACGAGCAAGAGGACCTCCGCTTGGCCTTGCTTGACGTGGAGCAGCAATTCATTGAGGCGCTGTCACGAACCGGTCTGAAGATCGAAGATCAAGCGGCTCGTTCGTTGTTGGGAACATTGGCGGGGGAGCGGTTCAGTGACTTGGCCATCACCATTGCGAATGTTCGCTTGGTCACAGAGCAGTTGCACCGACTGGCGGACGAAAGTGGAGAGGCCCCTGAACTGACCCGGAAGTACTACGGTCTCTATGTCTTGTTGGTCCGCCTCGTTGATGTCGCGCAGGACGATTATGTTCGGTGGGTTCGTGAGGTGGCCATCCCAAGGCTCGACTCCATTTTGAAAGACGCGGAGGCCCAGCGGGAAGAAGCGTTGGCGGGGAAAGCCGCTGACCCTGACCGAGCTGAAGCATTTCAACGGAACGTTGATCAATTGGAATTGACGCAGACCGCCGCCGTGCGCTACATCGAATACCTCAAAGTCCAGGCCGAGGGAGTGGAGCGGGGCAACTTGGAAGTGGAGAAGGACCTTCGTCTGGCGGCCAACACCTGGCGCACGGTTGACCTTTCTTTGGAGACCGCCGATTTGATCCGGCGTGGCTCTGAGGCTTTCGGGGCCCTGATGACTCTTGAACTTCCGCCACTTCGGGGTTTTGAAGGAACCGAACTCCGTGAGCGATTCCAAAGCCTCGAACGGCGGATGGCTGAGCCGCTTCAATAGGCGTGCATCTCCCTGGTCACTCGTTGGCGTTCACTGGTGTCACGGTTCCATCCAGTTCAATGCGCCAAGCCAAGTCATCATCGGTTCGAGGTTTGCCATCAAAGCCAACTGAAGTCACGTACGCCAATGGGGCTTCCGATGCTTCGGTCCATGCTTCGCCAGACAGTTCGACCGTGAAAGGCTGCTCAAAGGCATCCAGAGCGTTGACGATCGCTTCTTGATTGAGCAGCGTTGCAGCCGCTTCGTTGGGTGCGGCCCCTTCTTCTGGCACCCAACCTTTGAGAAGTGCTTGCGCAATGGTCTCGACACCGGCCAGGCTATCACGCCGGCCGCGTTCATCACGATCGGCTTGCATTGGGTTGCGCCGGTCGTACGGGACCGTGATGGTCACCAAGCCGGTATTGATTTCACGGGGGAACACATCGTTTGCCCGGTCAGCATCCGCCAGATCTCGAGTGGGATCAAAGCGGATCTGTTGAATAGGAGCAGGGCTGGCAATGACCTTGGTCACGACCGGCTCATTGTTGGACCAGATTTCAACCGGCAGTGGCAACAGTTCCGTGGTGCCATCGGCGTATGTCAACTGCAAGGGGACTGGCATCGGAATGCCGCCAACGTTGCGCAGCGTGATCTCATGGAAAATCCAGTTCTGTAAAAAAATGTCTCGCTGTGTGTCTTCCATACGGTCAAGCATGCTCGCCCACGCGCGTTTGTCTTCTGGGGTCACCATGAACCGATCCCGCCCTTCATAGAAATCAACGATCATCGGGTGTTGATCCACACGACGTGGGACGTTCAGTTCGTCGTTGCGTCTCTGGGCGGCGGATTTTCCACGTTCAGCATCCAAGCGTCGCGCTTCCTCCATTTCATCTCCAACTGCATTGGCCAAATCGAATCGACGCACATTTTCGATGGCGATGTCAACGTGATCGGTAGTCATGAACCATCCGCGCCAAAACCAATCCAAGTCGACGCCAGAGGCGTCTTCCAAACTGCGGAACAGGTCAGCAGGTTCAGGTCGGCGAAACGCCCAGCGGTGGCAGTATTCTCGAAACGCGAAGTCGAAGAGTTCGCGTCCGAGTACCGATTCGCGAAGCACATTCAGAGCCGCACACGGTTTGGCGTAGGCGTTGCTCCCAAACTGTCGAATGGATTCCGAGTTGGTCATGATTGGCACTTGTTTTTCACTGGTCATGAAGGGCACGATGTTTTCTGGGTCGCCCCGCCGAGGTGGGTACGTCCTTGACCATTCGGCTTCTGCAATTGACTGCACAAACGTATTCAGTCCTTCATCCATCCACGTCCACTGACGCTCGTCGGAGTTGATGATCATCGGGAACCAGTTGTGCCCCACTTCGTGAATCACCACGCCGATGAGTCGGTATTTCGTGCGTTCGGGATATGTGTCGTCTTCCTCCGGCCGTGGACCATTGAAGGTAATCATGGGGTACTCCATCCCGCCCACCGGACCATTGACACTCAATGAGGTTGGGTACGGGTAGGGGTAGTACCGAGAGTAAATTTCGATGGTGTGGGCAATGGCTTGGGTTGACCATCGACTCCAGATCGGTTCGCCTTCCTCGGGAAAATAGCTTTGGCACATGACGGTGCGTGTGGTGCCGGGCACAATGACGCCCCAGGAATCCATCAAAAATGCCGGGCTACTTGCCCAAGCGACGTCCCGCACGTTTTCTGCGAGGTACACCCATGTCCGTTCCCTTTGTGGAAGTGCAGATCGATTGGCCGCTGCTTCATCTTCGGTGACCACCATGACGGGCTCGGTTGAAGTCCTTGAAGCTTCCAGTCGTTCTTGTTGTTGGACGGTCAGAACTTCTTCAGAGTTTTGCAGCACGCCGGATGCCGCCACCACATGATTCTCGGGGACCGTGATGTGCAATTCATAGTTGCCGAACTCCAAAGTAAATTCGCCTCGGCCCACGAAATCTTTGTGTTGCCACCCTCGGGTGTCGGTGTAGGCGCACATCCGGGGGAACCATTGGGCCAGTTCGTACAAGCCCGTCCCATCATCCAGAATTTCGTACCCACTGCGAGATCGGATGGCATCTGGCGTGATTCGGTGGGACCATTTCACTTCAAACTGAAATGTCTCGCCACTGATCAGTGGTTCAGGGAGATCAATGCGCATCATTGAGCCGACGATGGCGAAGGACATGTCCTGCCCCTGGCCATCTTTGACGTGGTGGATCGTGGTGCCTCCGGGGTGGGCCAAGGTTTCGGCAAAACTCTCAAGCCAACCAATGGATTGGGGTTGATCCAAGTCCGGACCCCGCCGCGAGAGATTGCCACGCGAGGCTGGTGCGTGTCGATTTTGATCCAATTGCATCCAGAGGTAGCGCAGCGCGTCTGGACTTTCATTGTGGTACGTGATTTCTTCGGTGCCATCCACGCCGTGCACTTCAGGATCAAGTTTGACGTGAATGATGTGGTCGGCTCGGTTTTGCCAGTACAGATGACCGGGTGCACCACTGGCGGTCCGGTATGTGTTGGCAGTGGGCAGGTCGTATTCCAGCTGTCGGAACAGGTCCGGCTCACCAAACTTTTCTGGCCGCAGATAGGGACCGTCGGGCATGGGCGGCAGTGATCCCAAGTCGTGTTGATCGTGAAGGGCGAGGATGGTGAGCAAGAAGGTTGCGATCATGGTGTACAGATTAGGAATGAAACGGCCCGCGGCCCGGAAATCCGGGCCGCGGCTGAGGAGGAACATACTTTTTTGTGTTTAGGAACCAGAGAGGATCATCAACAGATCTCGAAAATCCACTTTGGAATCTCGGTTTTTGTCAGCCTTCAATCGACTGCCTCCGGTGGCCGAGGATTGACCGTATTCACTGAGCCATTCCAGGAGACTTTGGAAGCTGTATCCCCCAGAGTCAGAGGCCCCATTGGAGAAGTCATTGCCTTTGTTGGTTCTGGATTTCCCGTTCGAGAAGTCGTTGCCTTTGACGGCATCGGCAGGGTTGCCGACACTGATTCCTGCGGTGGAGAAATCGTTGCCTTTGAGGACACTTGAAGAGCCGTTGGAGAAGTCATTGCCACGATCGGCGAAGGCCAGGGATGAGCAGGTCAGAGCGATGAGGAGTTGCCTTTTCATGGGAAGTAATGCTTATGTTTTGGTTTGTATTGGGCGTCAAACGCCCCTTCACCAAACATGACGGGAGGAATTCAACAAACCCGCCAAAGCACTCAAAAAAAACCGGTAGGCTTCCGTTCATGGCAAGATTCATCCTCGAAGGTTCTACCGATCCATTCCTCCGTGTTGACCTCACCCAAGGAGACATGATTCACGCAGAATCAGGCGCTATGGCCAGCATGAGTTCTACGCTCGAACTGAAAGGAAAGGCTCGAGGGGGAATGCTGAGCGGATTGATGCGGAAGGCCTTGTCGGGAGAGTCTTTCTTTATGCAAGAAATTTCAGCCGAGCAGGGACCCGGTACTGTTCGATTGGCACCGTCGGTTCCAGGAGAGGTACGGGTCATCGACATGTCCAACGCATGTTGGTTTGTGGGTGACGGGGGATTTTTGGCCTGTGATGACGAAATTACTTTGGAGACTTCACGGCAGAAATTGGCTGGCGCGCTGTTGGGTGGAACCGGCGGTTTGTTCATTTTGAAAGCCACAGGCACTGGTTCGCTGGCAGTTTCAGCCTTTGGTGCCATTACTGAGGTCGAGCTGAATGGCCAAGATGAACTGATCGTGGACAACGGACACGTGGTGGCTTGGCAAGACACTCTGGACTACACCCCTTCGCTTTCGACGAAAAATTCTGGCGGGATGTTGTCCAAGATTGGCGGATCAATGAAGAGTGGTGAAGGGGTGGTAATGCGGTTCAGTGGTCAGGGACGCGTGTTGGTGTCTTCCCGAAGCCGCCCAAGTTTTGTTTCATGGCTGGTTCCTCAGCTTCCCAGCCGAAAATGAGGGATATCTCCCAATTCAACTGACGTACATTAGGAACCATGTCCGTTCTGCTTTCGCTGCTTCTTGCCATAGAACCCTTTCCAAACTGGGAATCGGCTCCGGTTCACTCGGTCGCTCTTACAGATGCGGGTGAAGTGCTGGTATGCAACGTCGCTCAAGCGACTCTCGAGATCTTTTCGGCCACGACACCTCCCGTGTGGCTTGATGCGGTTTCCGTAGGCCTTGACCCAGTTTCCGTTCGAGTACGACCCGGGAGCCGAGAAGCCTGGGTGGTGAACCATGTGTCTGATTCGGTGTCGGTGATCGATCTGGATCGTCGGGTGACCACAGCGGTCTTGCCGGTGCTCGATGAGCCCGGAGATGTTGTCTTTGCGGGCAGCCCAGAACGAGCCTACGTCTCTTGCACGACTGATGAGTGTTTGTTGGTATTTGATCCGAACAACCTCAATGCGGCCCCAGGCCGAATTGATCTTTTGGGTGAAGAGCCCAAAGCTTTGGCGGTGGATCCCACTGGGCAATTTGTGTACGCCGCTTTCTTGTGTTCGGGCAACCGGACGACGGTTCTCGCGGGTGGGGGAGATTTCAACGGAAGTTCGCCTCCCAATGTCGTATCCGATGCCGCAACACCGTATGGAGGTCAGAATCCTCCGCCCAATGCAGGCAACGGATTCATGCCTTCTCGGCCCGCGGGTCAACCCACTCCCCCCAGAGTTGGATTGATTGTCCGAGGGCTTTCAGATGGACGTTGGGTTGATGACAACGGCACCGATTGGTCTGACTTTGTGAGTGGACCTCAATCATGGCGGAGTGGCCGGCCCGCCGGCTGGAATCTTCTGGATCACGATCTTGCTGTGGTAGACACCTTCAACAACAACGAGGTTTCTTATGTCGGCGGAGCGTTGTCGGTCGTCACTGGAGTGGCCGTGCATCCGAACAGCGGCGACCCGGTGGCCATTGGCATTGAATCTTTTAATGAAATTCGATTTGAGCCGGTCCTTGAAGGCGTCTTTGCTGAGGTTCGTTTGGCGCGATGGGGGTCGGAAGAGACGGTTGTGAATTTGAACCCCCATGCCGAGGGCGTTCACACTCTTCCTCCGGCCGAGCGGGCCAAGTCGGTCGGTGATCCCCGCGCGATTGCCTTCTCGTCAACTGGTGAGGAAGCTTGGATTGCGTCCAAGGGCTCCAACAACGTCTTGGTGGTGGACGCGTCCGGACAACGGATTGGCGATCCAATCCCGGTTGGTTTTGGGTCAACAGGTTTGGCATTGACCGACGACGCCGTTTTTGTTCACAATCATTTTGAAGGCACGTTGGCGGTTGTGGACCGAACCGAGCGCAAGGTGGCGGCAGTCGTTTCACTTTTTGATCCAGTTCCTGATGAAGTCCAGCAGGGTCGTGCGCACATGTACGACACACATCTGCACTCCGCCCGGGGTGAGGTCTCATGTGCGACATGCCATATTGATTCTCGGATGGATCGTTTGGCGTGGGACCTTGGCAACCCAGGCGGTTCCATGCAGCCCATCGACGTGAACTGCAACATGGGGGTGGAGCAGTTTGGGCCGGAATGCCCAGACTTTCATCCCATGAAGGGTCCGATGACCACGCAGACCATGCAGGATCTGATCGGAAAAGAACCGTTGCATTGGCGAGGTGATCGATTGTCCATCGAAGCGTTCGATGGCGCCTTTCATGAACTTCTTGGTGGGGATGAGCCTTTGAATCCCATCGACATGGGTGAGATGCGAACCTTCTTGTCCACCGTTCGGTTCCCGCCCAACCCCTTTCGAAACGCCGACAACACCTTGCCTACAGATTTGGAAATTCCATTCCCTGGTACAGGCCGTTACGCACCAGCGGGCTCGGCGATGCCCAACGGCAACGCCCTCCGCGGGCTCGAAATCTACACCTCAGAGATCACCGATGATCCGTTCAGTTGTGTGACGTGCCACGCTCTACCTACGGGTATGGGTCCTGACCGAGTGCTTCGGGTTTCGCCTCCTGGTGTCGATCCAATTCCACTGGGACCCAACCAAGAGCGCCACCACGCCGTGGTCAGTGTGGACGGCTCTACCCAAAGACACTTCAAAGTTCCGCAGTTGCGGAACATGTACAAGAAGACTGGGTTCGATTTGGAATCTTTGGAGAATACGTCTGGATTTGGGTACCTCCATGACGGATCTGTGGACACTTTGGCGCGGTTCTTTGCCGAGCCACTGTTTGATCTGGGTACTGCACAGAGGCTTTCGGATGTGTTGGCCATGATGTTTGCCTTTTCGGGTTCAGAGTTCCCGGGGTGGAACGCCGACAACCCGTTCGACAATGTGGTTGATCCTGGCTTGGACACCCATGCTGGTGTGGGCCGCCAAGTGTCGTGGTCGGGCGAAGCCTCATCAGAAGTGTTGGCCACGCTGAGTGCCCTCTCATCAGCGGCCGCCAACTCGGAACGAGTGGAATTGATGGCCACGATCGAAATCGATGGGCGAGCTCGGGGCGGTGTGCTTTCGGGTGAAACCATTTTGCTCGATGCCGCGGGTCAGACCATGACGGTTCCTGAGTTGTTGAATCGACCGGAGGGCACCACGGCGGTGGTCACCCTGGCCCCGGCCGGGCACGCGGTTCGATTGGTGATGGACCGTGACGGCGATGGTGTCCTCAATCACGACGAGTGGCTGGCGGGCAGTGACCCTCGAGATCCGACCAGTGTGCCCGTGCCATGTCCCACTGATTTGGATGGCGACGGCAATGTTGGTTTTTCCGATGTTGTCCGGGTGCTGTCCAGTTGGGGAGCCTGCGATGCATGTCCCGAAGATCTGACGGGGGAGGGTACGGTTGACTTTGCCGATCTTCTCGAGGTCCTGTCCAGCTTTGGACCGTGCTGACATCTTTTGTCAGAGACGGATTCTTTTTTCGAACAAGTTGTTCGACGGTTGACCTGCGTGGTCGTATAACGACCATTCATGGCAAGTCGTCTGTTATCCATTGAAGAACATCCGATCCTGAAGGGATTGGCCGAACACTTGCTCGGTGAAGCCGAAATTGTTCAAAGAGAAGTGAATTTGGAGACGACACTGGTCGTGTTGCCGACCCAACGGGCTCGGCGGCTTTTTGAGCACTATTTGCTCGATGCCGCCGAAGAGCAAGAGGTGTTGGTGGTACCGCCAGAAATCAGTACCCCGGGGCGAATGCCGGATCTGTTTGTACCACCCACAGGGACCCCAGCCAATGCTGTGACGTTGAGCCTTGTTGATGCTCAAGTGTGGTCGGAGTTGCCCAAAGCCAATCAGGCTTTGGTTGAGGGGGAATCAGCGACCGAGAGCAGTCGGGAGTCGTTGATCCAAAGACTTGGGCGTCTTCATCACGAGTGTTGCTTGGCTCTGGTTGATTTCTCAACCATCCGAGACGAGATTCCAGAGGGCCTGAGTGGAGGTCAGGAGCGTGAAGTGTGGGACGTTCTGGTGGCATGGCAGGAGGCACGGCAGTTGCGATTGGACGAACTGCAAATACAGTGCCCAGCAACAGAACAGTCTCAAGCCATACGGGCAACATCCATTGAACCGGGTGGATTCAACAGTGTGATCTTGGTTGATGGAGAAAGCCTTCATTCCCGTACAGCACTCTTGGAGGCACTCGACCAGAAGGGGGTCTCGATTGTCCGAGTGGTCCCACAAGGGGATCCTCCAGCGGCCGTCCATCCAATTGCTGGGGGGGCAGTATCTGAATGGTCTGCCGCAGACTTGAATTTTGATGATTCAAATCTTCACGTTGCTGATGGTCCCGAAGATCAAGCACAACTCGTTGCCGGATTGATCCAAAAGTCCGGTTGTCAAACGACCAGTGAAGTCACTCTGGTCTGCCCTGACCCAGACATGGAAGCGGCGGTTCAATCTGTACTTCCGTCATTTGGTGTGCCCATCCGAACGGCCAGTGCTGGCGCCTTGTTGGATGGGTCGTTGGGCCGGTTTTTGTCGTCTGTTCAGAAGGTGCTGCAAGGTGGTTGGGCCGAAGTTGAGGAACTGCTCAGGGTTCCTGGATTTCTCGAGTTGTCTGGGTTGGATACCGACGTCATTGAAAAAGTGGACCAGTGCCGACGAGAGCATCTTGGGGTCCATCTTCACGACGAACGGATGAAGGGCTCGGATCAAGTGCGGATGGCTCTTGAAGCGATCGAAACCATACTTGGTCCAATCAAAAGCGCATCGGGTCACCAGGCCATCGATGAGATTGTCAAGATTGCTGAATTGGGATTGCGGCAAAATCTTCCAGAGCGCACCAGAGATGACTTGGAGGAAAGCGCGCTTGCGTTGCGCAACGTGCTCGACCAGTTTCAAGCTGTTCCTGTTGACTTGCTGGGACCGCTGTCTGGAGCTGAAGTGTTGAAGTTGGTGCTTCAGGCCCTCGATCAGCTGGTTCTGACGCCCGACGCTGAGGATGACAGCGTGGAAGTTGTGGGTTGGCTTGAGGCGGCCTGGGATCCCGCACCCCTTCGAATTGTTTTGGGCATGAACGAAAACTTGATTCCCAGCCCACCGGTGTTGGAACCACTAGTACCCGACAGCATCCGGGAACTTCTTGGGCTGGACAGCCAAGCACGACGTACCGCCAGAGACGCATGGTTGGTTGATGTGCTTGAATCGTCCCGGAGTCAGTCGGCCAAGATTGAGTACATCTTGCCGAGACAAAATATTGATGGCGACCGCCTTCTTCCAAGTCGATTGGTGCTGCCAAAAGCGGAGTCAACACTGAAGCGATTGCCGAGGTTGCTTTCGTCGGAGTGTGATCTCCATCTTCGGCCGATCCGGAAATCGCGTTTGGAGGCACCGGCACCTCAGAGTGCACCGTTTCCGCTTCTTCCTGAGGATCTGCCAGGGTTGAAAAGAGTATCTGTCACCGATTTTCGAGTCTGGCTGGAATCGCCGGTGAAGTTCGTGCTTAAGAAGATGAAGTTGGCCGAAACTGTGGAGCCGTGGCGTGCCGAGTTGGATGCCATGCGGTTTGGCAATTTGGTTCATAGTGCTTTTGAGTCATGGGGCCGGGAAGAGGCGGCGAGCGGTCCCACGAAGAGTTTGAAGGCGATTCAGGATGGCTTCCAGCACCATCTTGAAGAGTGTGTGGATGATCGATTCGGAAAAACTCGTCCGGCGGCATTGAAGTTGCAAATTGAAATTGCTCGCCATCGAATGCTGGCTTTTGCGCAGGTTCAGCACCAACTTGTTCAAGAAGAATGGTGCGTTGAACATGTTGAGCTTCATTTCACTGATCGTGACGTGCCAAATGCAATTGACCCACTGCGACGCATCGCGGCACCAAACGTGATTGTGACTGGGAAAATCGACCGAGTTGATCGTCACTCTTCTGGCAGGAGGCGAGCGATCGACTACAAAGTGGTGAACACATCAAACCTCACAAAAAAGCGAGCGGAGGCGAGCCACTACCAAGTCAGAAAGAAGAATTGGATCGATTTGCAATTGCCTGTGTATCGAACGCGGCTTCAAGCGCTCGAGGATGGTGAAATTGAAGTCGCGCTCGCTCTGTTGCCCCATCATGTTTCGAAAACAGAAATTGACGTCGCCAAGTGGGACGACGCAATGTTTGTGTCTGCTGAAGAGTCGATGGATAAAATTTTGAAGCGAATTGGCGAGTTGCCCGATCGGCCACTTGAAAGCAGTGAGTTGGACAACCCTGGCGGATTCGGTTCGGAGCGCTTCGATGTTCTGTGGGGAGACGGACTGCGTGCGACAGACTCCAGTGAGGCTGCTTCTGAAGGACCCGATCGATGACCACCAAACTCCCCAGAAGATCAATTGTGATTGCCAATGCGGGTTGTGGCAAAACCTGGACGCTGTCTACACGCTTCGCCAGATGGTGCTTGGACCGCTTGGAGCGTGAGGGTTTGGCCAGCCCAGAGCGGATCCTTGCATTGACGTTCACCAGGAAGGCGGCGGGGGAAATTCTTGAAGCCGTGGTTCTTCGCTTTACGGAGGCGTTGGACGGTGACAAAGCAGTTTTGGCAGCATTGGGGCACCCTTCTCAGGATTCTCTGCGCTCGGTGATGCTGGAGTTCGCGCAAACCATTCCGCGACTCAAGCTGAATACTATCGATGGTTTTTTTAACCAGCTCGTACGCGTATTTTCCAATGAGCTTGGGCTTCCGGAAAATTGGCGAATTGCCGACGACAGCGAAATTCGTGCGGCCCGCTTGCAAGCACTCGAGCGCGTGATTGATGCTCGGGGCGTTACGGATTGCTTTGCCCTTGTCAAAGATGGCATGCCAAGGTCTACGGTTCTGAACCACCTTGAGACTGAACTCTTAGGCGCTAAAGGTGACATGGCCACCAGTGTTTTGGGAACCTACCGCCGAACACTTCTCGGTCGAGGTTACTTTGCGTGGCTGTCAGGTTCTGAACACGACCCTGGATCGCACCAATTGCGGACCCACGAAGATCTTTTTAAATTGACTAGCCGCTTGAGCAACCTTGAGTTGCCGGTCAAGAACGATGGTGAACCGAACCAATATTTCAAAGCGAAACGCGACCTACTTGTTCAGTGGGTCCAAACAGAAGACTGGGAGACGCTTCTTGAAGACACTTTCGTGCAGCGAGCATCACCTCACAGCACGGATTCCACGTACCGAGGGACGATTATCCCGACGACTTGGTCCCATGTCATCTTGGAATTGGCTCATCACGCGATGGCCCATGTGGTCAAAGAAGGCAAGCACCGGGTGTTCAGCGTGGCGAATTTCTTGGCCGAACTCGACGACGCCTGCTGGAAAGCGCAAGCTGAACAATCCGCGTACAGCTTTGGGGATCTTGCGTCACGTTTGGCTGTGCATGGAAAGATGGATGAATGGTCTTGGGAATGGCTCCAGCACCGACTTGATTCGAAAATTGACGATCTGGCGCTGGACGAGTTCCAAGATACGTCGGTGGACCAGATGCGTGTTCTTGATCGGTTGATGCAAGAAGTCAACGGTTCTGATGACGATCGACGGTTCTTGCTGGTTGGTGACCCGAAGCAGTCCATCTATGGTTGGAGGGGTGGTACACCGGAGTTGATCGAGAAAGTTCGAAACAAGTACAGCGGACTCTTGGATGACGATGCTCCTTTGCAAAAAAGCTTCCGGACATGCCCGCTCCTCATGAAGATGGTCAATCGAGTCTTCGATGACCTCACAAACCACGCCCTTCAAGTCGATCCGGACAGTGGCATGACGCAGATGCCAGATCCAATTGAAGCCGTGGATTGGCCCGGGGATCTCCACGTGCCGGTGTTGAGTCGGGCGAGTTCAACCTGGTTGGAGGGGTGGAACCAACACGAATCCGCGAAAGCTGAGCTGCCAGGATTGTTGACATGGACTGTCGCTGACCACGATACGAATTGGCAAGCGGCGAATGCCCATTCTGTTGCCAAACTGGTCGCCCAGAGAAAAGCATTGCGCCCATCAGCAACCGTCGCGGTTTTGGCTCGGACCAACAGAGAGCTTGCCGAAATTTTCCTTGCCTGCAAAGAGGCTGGGATTGATTCGGTTAGCATGGAGGGCAAGTCTGCTTTGCTCGACTCGTTGCTCGTCCAGCAGGTCCTGGCGCTGTTCCGACTTGCCGATCATTCGACCGACGAGCTCGCCCATTACCTCGCGACGCGATGGATTTTTCCATCCGTTGCCGCCCGAAGTATTCCGGGCCTCACACTTGAGGCTGCTGAGTCAGTTCCCCCGCAAAACCGAGCGGCAACCCGTCGGCAGGCTGCGGTGCAAATTCGAAGACAATTGATTGCCCGAGGAACTTCTGGACTTATTGCTGATATTTATCAAGCGGTTGTTGAATCCAAAGAGCGCATCGATACCCGTGAACTTGACCGTCTTGAAGAATTGATCTCGGTCTCTCGGCTCTATGAAGATTCAACTTGGCCACGGCCTCTCGCATTTGTTGAGTCGATTGAGGGCCACCGGCAGGGCAATCAGAAATCCGGAGGTGTCCGTTTGATGACGATCCACGGGTCGAAGGGTCTCGGTTTTGATGAAGTGGTACTGACTGGTGTGAAAAAGAGTCTTGGTTTGCTCGCAGGCAATGAAATGGATCGATTCATGACGTTTGAGTCGGATCCCACTCAGGGGACGCAAATCGTACTTCCTGGTCCCACTGCCGGAATTCGGTCTTGGTTCCCATCCCTTCAAGCGGTTGCCTCTGAGATCCGAGTTCGAAAATCCATCGACCCGATCTCTATGGCTTATGTTGCGCTGACCCGAGCCAAAACCGCAGTCCACCTCGTCGCCCAGCCGTACGTGCAAAAGACCGACGGAAAGAAAAACGCATCGATTCAACGATCCTTCGCTTGGCTTTTTGCGACGTCGTACCCCGATCTCGCCAGCGCTTGGAAGTCCATAGGTACTGAGGCCCCAGGTTTGCTGTGGGCGCTGGAAGATCAAGGTGAAGTGGAACGCGATGAATCGGGCACCATTCATCTCGAATCCGACAAGCAGTTTGTGGAGTTTGATCGATCCCAGAGCTCTAAGGAAATCTTGTCTGTTGACTCAATCGATCCACCATCTCTGAGTCGACAACAACGAAGGGGTCTTGCTCGTGGCCGGTCCGCCAGCACGACGCATGAATCTAAGGATTGGTCCGCCTTACTCGAAACACGAAAGACCGAAATTCTTGATCGAGGTACGGTGCTCCATGAACGGTTCCGTCTGGTGGAATGGGCCGATGATGTCGATCCAACCGCTGAGCAACTTTGGCAAGCTCGGCGGACCGTCGAACGTGATCTTGGCCGCACCATTACCGATTCGATCTGGACAGAAGCCAACACAGCTTTCTCGGCGGCCATGAACCTGACCAAGATTCAGAATTGTTTTCTTCCAACCGCGCACGGTGCCGGCAAGGACGATCTTGAAGTGCGTAATGAGTTCCCCGTCTTGACCCGTGATGAGCAGGGCCGGGTCATTCGAGGCCGCTTGGACCGGTTGGTGTTGCGTCGGGAGGGTGATGAGGTGGTCGAAGCATGGGTAATCGACCACAAGAGTGGGGCCACTGGGTTGGATGATTCCGCCTTCCAGACCAGAGTCGATCATTACAACCCCCAACTCGAGGCGTATGCCAAAGTTGTTCAGGAGCGGTGGGGCTTGCCCCAATCAAAAGTGCATTGCGTCCTACTGTTCTTCGAACGCGGCGAGGTCGTCAAACTTCCAAGGTCGGTCAAAAGTTCGTAAAAATCGGGAAATCGTGGAATACAAGGGGCTGCCCATTCGTATCTCATTGGGCCAATGAATGGAGTGCTACACGTGCAGCAACGCCTCACCATTTGGATGTTGATGATCGCCGGTTTTGGTCTGACTGGATGCGGTACCACCAACACCGCGCTTGACGCCACCAGTCTCTACACCCGGGGCCAGAATCAACGTGCCCTCGAGGTGCTCTCTGAAGCCAAATCCAACACCAAAAATCAGCAGTGGGCCACGCTGCAGGAAGTGACGGTGGCTCTGGACGCCACCCAGTTTGACCGCGCCGCCACTGCTGTCTCATCGGTTGAAGCACGCGATGAGGTGATTGACGAAAGAGCGTTGATTTCGGGGACTGCAGTCGAGGATGACCTAGGCTCCGCCCTCGTCGACGAACGAATACGCGAGTGGGTGCCAAGTTTGGGTGAACGCGTGATGTACGAATACGCGGCCCTGATGATCGATCTGCTTCGGGGCGATGCCGACCAGGCTCGTGTCTCCAGCATTCGTATCGCCCGGTCTCAAAGTTTGCTTGAAGAACGACGGAGCATGCCTTCGGCCCAGGCTCTTCGCAGCAAGCGAGAGGGCGCCGAAGAGATGGTCAGTCAGATTGATCGAGAGGCTTCGTACCAGCGTGCGATTGAGGTGTACGCCGGTGCCGCGGAAGATGCTCGATGTGCGGCGGCCTCCCTTTTGGCGGGGTGGACCCGGCTTCAACTTGGTGATGCCGCTGCTCGCCCGCTTTTGGAAGAAGCGGCCGCCCTGGCTCCGGACCATGGTGTCGCCCACCATCTGCTGGGAATGGAGCCCGAATCACTCTCACAAAGTGTCTTGGTGCTTCAAGAAGACGGGTTGTGTCCCACGTTGCGTCCGTTCCGGTTCAACATTCACACATGGCAGACCGGTGTGGCTCGAGTGGCTTTGCCCATACCCGTACTCCGTGAGGCCCAAACAACTGGCCCCGTGGGCAGCGGTTCGGGCGAACTTCTGCAGACGGTGAGCAATGTGGACGCGTTGTATTTGGCCGAAGAGTTGATTCGGGCTCCAGCCCGGCTGCTTCGAACGGCGACCAGGTTGATCTCCCAAGAAGTTGCCACTCGGAGCGTGATGCGCGAAATGGACGATCAAGGTTCGCTGGCACGGGGTATGACCCGATTGAGTGCTTCGCTGCTTCGAACTGTTTTGGTCGACGCCGACGTCCGATCGTGGGATACGCGACCGTCGGTGATCCGGGCCGGTCTGCTCACAAAATCACCTGAGGGCACCATCGAACTTCAGTTGCCGGAAGGGTCCCAAACCCTGAAACTGTCACCGGGACCAAATTTTGTGAGAATTCGCACCCGATCGGGAATACCCACCGTGATCCAAACGTCTCCTTCCGGGCTCTTCGGGGCCCAACTTGAGCCAATGAACCCAGACCAAAAAGGAACAGACCCATGAATCTCAAAATGCCCCCTGTGCTGCTGGCCAGTTGCCTGGTCTTGCTGAACGCCTGCTCGACCACCCGCACCGGAGATCGATTGGTTTCGATGAATGAAGCCAAGACGCTGCAAGCCGATGAGTGGACCTCATTTGCCAATCAACTTCGGGACTCCATGTCACCTTCGGTCAATCGATTGGTCGGTCAAAACGACGACCAGCCCATCATCTTGACGCTCGGAAATTTTGTGAACAAAACGCCGCGTCGCGAGTTCAGCGACGCGCGGGATGTGATGTACAACGCAATTCGAAAGTCTCTGGTGAATACCGGATTGGTTCGTGTTTCGATGCTGGGCGCCGGGGGAAGCGATGATGTTGACACCGTCCTGGCCCAAATCAAAGAAGACACGCGGAATGACCCAGAGTTTTCAGGCGAAAGCAATGTGGATGCTCTCGGTCAGGCCAAGAAGCCCGAGTGGGTGCTCTTTGGTGAAATCGTTTCTATCGAATCTCGAGAAGGCCGCCGTACGCAATACGACTATGCGGTCAACCTGCGTCTTCTGAGTGTTCGAGACGGGGCGAGTGTTTGGGAAGATCAGATTGTCTTCACCAAGCAGTTCGAAAAAGGACTTTTTGGCGGGTGACTCTCACCTGTCATTGGCTCGACCGCCGCGTCCCCTGGGCGCGGCGGTTTTTTTATGCTTTAGGCCATGCTTGCTTTGGCTTTGTCGTTGTTGATTTCTTCTCCGCCCAATGTTGTCATCATCTTTTGTGATGATCTGGGGTACGGCGATCTCTCGTGTCAGGGGGAACAGCGTTGGCGTACGCCGCACCTTGACGCCATGGCCGCCGAGGGTGTCCGCTTCACGGACTTTTGCGTATCGCAACCCGTGTGCTCAGCCTCTCGGGCATCCTTGTTGACTGGCTGCTACGCCAACCGACTCTCCATTCACGGCGCGTTGGGTCCTCATGCGAAGCACGGCCTCTCAAGTGCAGAGACCACACTCGCTGAAATCTGCAAAGCTCAGGGCTACGCCACCGCCATTCACGGAAAGTGGCACTTGGGTCATCTGCCACCTTTTTTGCCCACCCGACATGGTTTCGATGAGTTCTCGGGTATTCCTTACTCGAACGACATGTGGCCGAGCCACCCTGAAGCCAGAAAGGGCACCTATCCGCCGCTTCCTTTTTTTGAAAACGAAGAAGTGGTCCGCGTTCAGCCTGATCAAAAATTGTTCACCACTGGATTCACCGATCGGATCATGTCGTTCATCCGTCAAAGTCATGCCGCCAACATGCCCTTTTTTGCGTACTTGGCCCACCCCATGCCCCACGTCCCTCTGTTTGTCTCCGATGCCGGAGATGGTCAAAGCGGCGACGGTGTTTTGGGGGATGTGATTGCCGAAATAGATCGTGGCGTGGGACAGATTTTGGCGACGTTGAAAGAGTTGGGTATCGATGAGAACACGCTGGTGATGTTCACCAGTGACAATGGCCCCTGGCTTTCTTATGGCGACCACGCCGGAACTACCGCGGGGCTTCGAGAAGGGAAAGGGACCACTTTTGAAGGCGGCATTCGGGTGCCCTGTATCGTCCGGTGGCCTGGCACGGTTCCTGCCGGACGCGTCAGCGGTGTGCACTGGATGACCATCGATGTTCTGCCCACTGTTGCGGCATTGATCGGAGCTCCTCTGCCCGACCACCCCATTGATGGTCGCGATGCGACTGCGATCCTGTTTGACGAAGAGAACGCGGTCTCTCCGAGAGCCACTTCCGCGTTTTACTACCACACGGGCCATCTTGAAGCCGTGCGAAAAGGACGATGGAAACTTCACTTGCCGCATACCTACCGCACCATGCACGGGCAGCCTCAAGGGGGAGGTGGAACGCCCGGCCGGTATCGCTGGGATGCAAAAATTCAAGAGGCGTTGTTTGATCTTGAATCCGATCCCTACGAGCGTCAGGACGTCGCGAGTGCCCAGCCCGAAGTGGTGCGCGAACTTCAAGAGGTCGCAGAACACTGGCGAGCCCGACTTGGGGACGGGCTTACTGAGCGGGCGGGGTCCGAAGTTCGCCCCGCGGGCCAGATCGATCCGCCAGCCAACTAACAACACCAACAAAAAGCCACATCCCAGCCACGATGGCCCAAGCGCGTGTTGGTTCTGAAGGCAGTCGGTCGGCGGCCCAGTAGCCGGTGGTGGTGGAGAGGTTCTGCATGGCCATCAGCGCGGTGAAGCATGATGCGGCGAGCGCTGGTGGAGCGACACGCATGGCGAGAGTGAAGCTCCCGACGGTCACTGCCCCCGCGGCAGCGGATTGCACCACGAGCGTGAGGCTGACGACGTCTTTGTCGTGGAAGAGTTCTGGGCTCAAGGGGAAGATCAACATCGTGCCGGCATGCAGACCAGCAGCCAGAATGCCAATTTTCCCAGGCCCATACCAGCTGACCAAGAAGCCACCAGCCACGGCACCCACCAAACCAGCGATGACTCCTGGCCCACCGTTCAGGACGGCCCAACTGGTGGCGGTCCATCCATATTGTTCAATGAACAGGGTGTTGGCGAGTGGTGTTAAGAGCGCACTGGGAAGGCCGATCATCAAGCACAATGCAAGTGTCCACCAGAACGACCGCTTGTTCAGCAAATCGCCGAGGGTACTGATCCAGTGTGTGGTTGAGCACTGGGGCAATTGATCGGGTTTGGGTTCACGAAGAAACAAGGGAACCGCTCCGATCGCTCCAACCACACCCGCTTGGGCAAGTGTGCCGACCGACCAGTCAAACTGTTGAATGAGCAAGGCCAAGCCCGCCCCACCGAGGGCTGTACCTGCATATTTTGCACCGTACATGATGCCATTGGCTCGCCCCCGTTCACGTTCAGGCATGACGTCAACCGCCAATGCATCGGTAGCCACGTCCTGCAAGGCGGCAAAAATATTGTGAGCCAGCAGCCAAGCGGTGAGTTGATCAGGTGAACCAAGACCTCCCTGAGACAGGCCCAACAACGTTGCCACCATGCCCATCTGGGCAATCAGTATCCACGGTCGACGTCGCCCACCGGGGAGACGGATGCCATCCACCAATGGCCCTCCGACAAATTTGAAACTCCAAGGCAACACCACTGCCGCCAACATCTGTCCGATGGTGCCCGTGTCCACGCCTTGCTCTGCCAGCAGCGCGGCGAGGGTGATGGTGGCGAATCCCCAAGGGACGCCTTGGGCGAGATACAAAGCCGCCACGACCAGAAGCCTGCGATTGACGCACGTGGGCCCTTCAATTTCGTATCTCGGCAGATTCAGAGGGAAGCTCCCCATTGGGTGAAGATGGGGTCCAAGCTTGCATTGGTTTGTTCTGGAGCACCCGAAGCGTTCTCAGTCGTAAATGGCATTGGCTTGGACCATTTGGACCACGCAAGGTTTTCGTCTCGGTATCTCACCCGCCAGAACAGATGTTGGTTGGCGGGGAGCGCGTCGTCGAAAGTTGTGCGCGTGACATCAGCGTCTTTGACGGTGTCGACGCTGTACCACGTGGCTTCTTTGTCAGGTGAGCGCCACAGATTTCTGTACCGGCGCCACGCCTCCTGAATCGGTTTCTGAAAGTCTTCGGTCCGACTTCCCGAGGCGACTTGCCATTGGCTTTCGTGGGCAAAGTTCCGACCATCCCGGGCATCAGGATCTACAAAGGGGCTTCCTTGGAACACTGCTCCCGAGGTAGGTACTGAGCCGCTGTCATGGTTGGGAGACAAACCCTTCGGTGCTTTCGGTGCCACCGGAAACCGCTTCAGGATGAAGAGGTCTGTTTCTTCGTTGTCTTTTTTGACAAACTCGTTTCCTCGGCTGAGGCGTCGCAGTGTCATGGTGGGATCATCTCCTGCGGTGGTCTCGACGTGGCAAAAGCCCCAGTCGGGAGTGGAGATTTCAAATTCTTCGTAATCCGCTTGGGGGTATTCCCACCAGTAATCAGGATTGCCCATCCCGCTGGCCACGTTCACCATGCCATGCATGTGATCGCGGTGCTGGCCACGTGAATACGAATGAGTGTGCCCAAAGAAGTGCACGGATGGCTTGCCAGTATCTCGGGAAAAGTGAACCATCTTCTCGACCACCTCGCTGGAAAATGTCGTTTCACCAGGGGTCCAAGATTCTGAGCGGTGGGGGTGGTGGAATTGGGCGAAGACAAAATCGATGTGTTCTGCCTTTGCGGCAGATTGCAGTACCCCATCAAGCCATGTCAGTTGATCTTCAACCCGATATCCATCGTTGGTGTCGAGCCCAATGACCCGGCAGTTGCCTTGGTCGGTCCAGTACCAGTGTTCTTCAAACTTTGGCGTCCCGTTGTCGGGCACATCCACGTATTGAAAGTACAGGGGATGATTTTGCTCGTGATTCCCCGGAGTGGCGTAGAAAGGCACCGAGTGAAATAGCTTTGCCGCTTGGCCAAAGAAGTCCCTTGTCCAGTGGGTGTGGTTGCCTCCGGTAGAGACCAAATCACCTGGGATCAAAATGAAATCCAGCGCGGCATCTAGTTCAGATCCAGCGTGTTGCGTCGACCAAGGCACGATGCCTTCGTCGACCATTTCTTGATGCTTCAGAGGGTTGGCATCGTCCAGTTGCATGTCCGAATAGGCGACGAATCGTTGTCGACCTTCATCACTGGCCACGGCGGGGGTGCGGAAAACATGAACCCCGTGTGCAGCGTCTCCGGTTCTGACTCGGTACCACACTCGGGTGTCCGCGGGGAGGTTGTTC
>Ga0115012_10000540_pt1 | contig 21524 bp, 9 predicted proteins | sample TroAtlMetagenome_FD_88706 | JGI IMG/M metagenome (GOLD analysis project Ga0115012, IMG submission 88706) | Marine eukaryotic phytoplankton communities from Atlantic Ocean - Tropical Atlantic ANT10 Metagenome | ecosystem: Environmental > Aquatic > Marine > Oceanic | place: Tropical Atlantic Ocean...
TAGAAATGTCAGGAGGTCTTTTATCGAACAAAGTGAACAAATAAAGATACATATTTCATTGGTAAATCATTGGGAAAGTGTAGATAGGTCTGATGATGAAGACTTGATACTATTATACCATCAAATTGCAAGTTCTAATGAAAATTTAATTCAGTTGATTGAACAACAACTTTCCAATCTATCTCCGCATCGTTCTAACATCTTAGCGGTATTGATTGAACAGGCAATAGATCAAATTCCTGATAATTCGGATCTTCATTATTTCGCTGCTAAGGTTGCTGCCAAAAGATGTGAAGTGGATTTCCTCAAGTACCATATTGAGAAAATCAATGATGAAAGAAATATAGGATTAAAGTATGAATTGGCATTATTTGAGGGTAGGGTTCAGGATGCTGAAAACTTATTTTTACAAAGTTTAGAAAATTCAGATAATGATTTATCAAATCGGTTATCAATTTCTGCAGCATCTAGAAGGTTAGAGGATAGAATCTTTGATGAAAAAGCAGATGATGGAATTTTCAATGAAACAAGCGAATATCTTTCTAAGGTAGATATTAGTAAAGTTAGTCAGTCTTCTAAATCAGCTTTTATAATTGCTATATCAGTGATCAAGCACTCGTTAGCACTATTGGAAAAAGACCTTACTGCTGCTCAGAAACTTACAGAAAGTGTCCAACATCTTGGTTCAGAAGCAGAAGCATTGTGTTTGAACATGCGCTCCAAAGAGATGATTTTTCAACTAAAGAACGGTGTTAAATCATCCTCAGAAGTGATCGACTTTGTTGAGAATGCCATTTTTCATCAAACTAATCAAATTTACAGAGACTCGATAAGATTAAACCTAGTCGAAGCATTAACCTATTCTGATTTAGAATTAGCAAAGTCGCAATTTGAAATGCTTAGTAAACCTGACCATGAAGTCAGATTGAAAACCTATAATCGGTACGTGGCTAGATGGTGGCTATGTAATTCCATTATTTTCCCTTCTCAACGATTGACTTCTCTTAGAGAATCAATTTCCCAGCACAAAGTTTCAGGTTGCCCAAGGGCTGCTAAGATTTTAGAGAAGAGATTGCACTCTCTAATTTAGAGTTCTGCGCCAATTAGGGTTTTTGTATCAGCGATTCCATCCATTGGCCGAATCTCTTCTACAATACAACGAGTTAGCTGGAATTCATCATCTGCTTGAACTCTAGCAATCAAGTCATATTCTCCAAATAATATCCAACCAGAAGTGACAAAATCTATTTTTTCAAGATTTTCTCTAACTATTTTTTCTTGTCCTGGTTTAGTTGTTATCAATACAAATCCAATAGCCATAATATCACCTCAATAATCCACCGCAATCAAAGTTTGAGTGTCTTTGATCCCTTCTATCTGTCTAAATTCAGTCATCAACATTCCTGATAATGTTTTAGAATCTTTAGCACTAATTCGTACAATTAAATCATACTCTCCATATAATGCATGTACCTCTGCTACTGATGCATGATTTGTTAGAGCAAGATAGACATTTCTTTCTTGCGAAGGTAGGGTTTTGAAAAGTACAAATGCTTCTGGCATATTTTATTCCAACTGAACCCGAGTTTTATCACTTACTGATGTTAATATTTGATTCTGTAGTTGTTCAATTAGACGAACCATTGAAGTGTATTACCGACTTAAGACTAATTATGCAGGGCGGTAAAACCTCGAGATTATTGGTTTTCTCCGTTTTATTCATGCTCTTTGTAGGTCCGTTGTCTGTACTTGTTGAAAATTCAGACCCCGCAAATTTACAGTTTCAAGAGTCTGAAAAAACCAGTGCACGTTCTCAGATAATATGGAGTGGTGTTGTTGAATTAACATCATCTTATACAGTCAATGTTACCGATGAATTGGTTCTCTCACCTTGTACAGTTGTCAAATTATCACCAAGTATCAGGATATATGTAGAAGGTAGAATTACAGCCCAAGGAACTTCTTCTTGTCCTGTAGTTTTCACTCAATTATCTACGGGATTACACTACGGTATACAGTTTAATTCAAGTTCAAATGGTAGAGGTTCCTTGATGGACAATATTACTATTGAAGATTCAGTCTATGGAATTACGATGTATAATGCCAATCCGAGAATAAATAATGCCACCATAATCAATCCCTCAAGAGTAGGTATTGATTTATTTTCCAATTCAGCACCAATTATTCATGACTTATACATCGACCAGGCCGGTCGTGAAGTAAGTTATTCAGACTGGCGATATGGTCTTGGATTTTCGATAGGTGCTGGCTCAACTCCAATATTAGATGGAGCATATATGACTGATTTACGGATAAGGGGATTGAATATTTGGGGTGGCTCAGGTGGAATTTTTAGGAATGTAGTAATCGATAATGTTACTGCAGAGGGTGCTAATGCTCTTTCAGCAGGCGTCTGGGTTGAAGATAGTCAACCATTGATTACAAACATTAGCGTTGATAAAGCGGATTACGGGATTTTAATTCGTCATATCGATGATGGAGGATATACTAGAGCAGTAGTCAGAGACTGTGTAGTTTCAAATTCGATGTATAGAGGGATATATTTAGACAAAGCAAACCATACAAATTATACAAATTATGAAACTGCAGATTTCACAAATACTGTTGTTAGAGGAACAGGAGGTAGTGGTGCTAAAACAGCAAATATAGGATATGCTGCAATCGAGGTTAATGCTACTGGAGCTTGGTTTGAAAATACTACTGTTGAAGATTCAACTACTGTAGGTGTCAGATTATATTTTGTCGATTCCTCAACAACGTTTAGAGACTTGACAATTACTAATTCTGGAGACCCGGGACAAGGCGCGCATGAAGCGGGATTAGCTATTCGTTCATCGTTTTTTGCGCCTATTTTTGAGGGCTTAGAAATTTCAGGTTCCGTTGGTCCTGCGGTTTCTTCAACATCAGGAGGAGCCATGCAAGGTAGTGATTGGTATCTGCACAATAACTCAAAACAAGGCTTATTTGTCGATTCTTCAACTTTAATTTTAGATGATTTACGTTTATCTGACAATGGTTATTCAGGCATTCATGTCTATGATGCACGTTATGTCAGCCTTTCCAATATAACTTCTTTAGGGAACGGTATATCTGGAGTTTTAGATAGCGAGAAAGCGGGGATATATTTTGAGAAATCTAATGACTTAGAATCAAATTCTGGTGACGTAACATGTAATTTTTGTACTGTTAAGCAGTCTTTAGGTGCAGGTATTTTAGTTAAGGATTCAGTCGATTTGTGGCTTAATCATATTAATTTGGAAGATAATAATCCATCTTATACGCCATTGTCAATAGATAACGGAGGCTTGAATCTAGGGCAACAAGGCGGGCGATTACATTTACATGATATCCAAATCGATACAGAAAGAACAGGCCCACAGTCTGGTCCTGCATTGGAATTGAACAAAGCGGCAGCCAACATAGATCTAGTGATGATGAGTGGGAATCATACTGGGATTGTTTGGAATGCCGATAATAATGGCAACTTCATTTCCAGCATGAGTAGAGTTCAGTTTTCTGGTTCTTCTTGTTTAGTGCTCAGTGATCATATTGAATTATCCGGGCAAGATAATACGATTACTCCTCTTTGTACTGGCTCTTTAATGTTCCAGAATAGCAATGTAAATTGGTCGGGTTTAGTCGATTTAACATCAAATACGGTATTAAATTTAGATTCGTTCTCTTCCCTTCACTTACATCAACCCAGTCAGATTGACCTAAGTAATGCAATAATTTCTCCTTCGGCTACCATCGATGTGGCTTGGGATGTCGAAGTATGGGCTATCAATAACAATTCTAATGGTATCCCACAATCGATTATTGACTTGACATTTGACCAATTTGAGTCTTCTGCACAAGAACCAACCAACGAAATTGGATATGTCAAATTCCCCAATTTCATAGGCCAGCAGTGGACTCAATCGGGTCCATCATCTATTACTTCGGCTACAATTTCTTGTGCATATGATGGAATTTCTAACAGTAGTTCAGTACAACTAGACCAGGATAGAGTCGTATATTGCCTACTACCTCTAGGCAATCAACCACCATTCCTAAATTGGGATACACCATTAGATTTGGAAATATTCCCTAGCGGTTCAATAGTTGAATTCAATGCAAGTAGTTCTTGGGATTTAGATGATGACCCATTAACATGGGAATGGACTTCATCTATTGATGGCATAATTGGAACTGAATCGAATTTTACTGTCAATGAATTATCATCATCTCAAACTTTGAGCGATGGCATTCATACCATTACTGCTAAGGTTTGCGATGACTCAGGAAATTGTGTTCAAAAATCTAGGGCTATAGAATTAGTAAATCAACAACCAGTATTGGTAGTAAATTTCGAACCAGGTTTGAATGCTTGGAATAATTTAGAAATGCCTAGAACTGGTTTAGTTCAAGTCAATCTCACTGGTTCATATGACCCTGAAGGAGATGACTTTTCGTGTTGGATGTCAACCTCTTATGGCTTGCAATATCCTTCTAGTCCCTCACAAACCTGTCCGTATGTATTCAATTATTCATTCCCGATAGTATCTACTACAGGAAACCCAGCTCCTCCTTCGAATTCATTCTCTCTATCAATTTGGTTAGATGATGGAGTTAATGTCCCGGTAGAATGGGAATTTGATGTTGAGTTATACAATGAAATTCCAACTCCAGAATTTACAATTATTCGCGATTCTAATTTCAGCGAAGACGTTGTTACTTTAGATGGTTCACTTACTGTTGATCCAGAAGGTGATAATTTAGAAATTGAATTTTGGTCGAGTATTGATGGAGTTTTGCAATGGTCGGATCAAGAATCTGGAAAGGTTTGGCAAGGACATCTATCTAGAGGATTCCATAGTATCGAAATGCGAGTAGGTGACGATGTTTTAGAGCATGTCAACCAAACAAAGGTGACTTCTAAGCAGATTCTAGTTGAAAATTCTTATCCTAAATCGATTATTGCAACTCCGGTATCCTCACAAACCTATGATTCCTCTGAGTTGATTCAGTTCTCTGCTAATGGCTCTGGAGATTATGATTCTGAATGTTCCACGTTCCCTACAGAAGGGTTCTGGCACTGTTCTCAACTAGAACCCAGTGCGGGTTCAGAGTATCTTCTTGTATCATGGGAAAGCGATTTAGATGGACGATTAATTCCAGCCAATGAAGATTGGTTGATGTTCGAAGGCAGGCTTTCAGCAGGCACTCATGTCGTGACATTATCTGTTGATGATGGTATACATCAGCCTGTTGAGACTTCTATTACTATTCAGGTCGAGCAATCTGCTCCTCACTTAGAATTAGCAACTCCAACTGACAGTCAAATTTTCAATTCTTCAGACTATATATTCTGGAATGCAGTTAATTCTCAAGACTTTGATGGCGATAGTTTCACGATGACAGTTAGAAGTGATTTGCTTAATGAACCACTTCTTGATTCAGTTTCAACATCGGAAACTCATATTTCACAATTACCGGCAGGGACCCATTCAATTGAAATTCAACTCACTGATGAAACAGGAAAATCAAAGTCAACTTTCATTACTTTACTGATACGAACCTCTGCACCAAATGCTGTTATAGATTCGCCATTAAATCTTCAATCTTTCCTTGGTGGTGATGAAATAACTCTTGAAGAATCATCTTCTGATGCTGATAATGACATTATTTACCGGGAATGGAGAGTATTTGAAATCGGTAATTTCACTCCATTAGTAACTTACTCTGCGAGTTTAGAAAAGATTACATTGCCGCCAGGGGATTATGATGTTCAGTTAGTAGTAAGGGATAGTTTGGGTGAACAAGACCAAGAACAAGTCAGAATAACAATCCAAGATACAGACCCTGAATTTGATGACCAATCTCTCACTATTTCTCCAACCGAGATGATAACAGATGAATTGGTATTATTTGAAGTCAGCATAATTTTACTGGACCCTGATGGAACTACGAAAGATGTTAGTGCTACGCTTATTCACAATTTACAGGTTTGGAATTTTAATCTTAGTGATGATGATAATGATGATATTTGGGAGGGTAGCATAAAGATTAGACCAGATCAATCAGGAAGGCCTAGCCTGAAGATTATAGCCCGAGATGGAATTGGAGATGACGCCAACATCGATCAAATATCTAGGACAGTAGTTGTTAATGATTTAGAACAAGAAAGCAGTTCAATGACATTTATTGCGATTGGGTCTGGAGTAGTTGTTTTACTAGTAATAATTACTCTGCTGGCAGTTAGAAGAAGAAAGAAATTTGATGAATTAGAACTGCTGGAATCGTGGCCTGCGTTTGGGCGTAATCAAGAACAGAGCAACCAAACTAAAGAAATTCCAAAATTAGAAGGTGGGATAATCGATGGTGCTGCAGAAGTACAATCTGAGCAAGAGAAATTTACTATTGATGAATTACTAGAATAGTGACTCATTGTTCTGGCAAATTCTTGTTAGTCGAATCGGGATTTGAATCTCTTCCGCCCCATGGCGTCTTAGTTCTGTTTAGGCCCAATCTCTTTGCAAAAAGAAACTTGAAATTTTTCCATCCATCTCCCCAAGTATGAATTTCAGCATCACCGACTCTTGGTCTATAAGGAACCGAGATTTCAATAGCTTTGCTTTTTCCTAAATGCTTTCTAGCAAGAATTTTCATCTCTTCAGAAAGTGGCATACCGTCATTGGAAGGCTTCATTTTTTCATTTTTGAAAATCGATTTTCTAAATACCCACATTCCTGATTGTGAATCTTTTATGCCATAGCCAAATAGAAGTCTAGCGGTGAATGATAACGCCCAATTTCCAAAGCCATGAAGTCCAGACATAGAACCACTTTCTGCGAGTGATAATCGGTCACATGTAATGAAGTCTAAATCATCATCTAATAATCTCTTTACTAATTTTGGAACTAACTCGGCAGGATAAGTACAATCAGCATCCATTGTGACGATAATATCATTTTTTGCAACATCAAAACCGGTTCTATATGCTCTACCGTAACCTCTTCGGTCCTCTAGGTGAACCCTTGCACCCTTCTTTAGCGCAAGTTCCCTAGTTCTATCACTTGAATTTCCATCGACAATCATAATCTCAAGATTTTTACACCATCCTCTCGGAATGGAATCAATAGTGGGTTCAATCGCTTCTTCTTCATTTCTAGTAGGAAGAATTACTGTGACGGTCACTGGCAGTGAATCGGCCATAACATTGCCAATTAGCGAACAGTATTGAAAGCATTGGCTAAAGAATTCAATTTTTAACACTCCAATTATGGAGACATTCAAACGCAGGACGCATGTGGAGAACATAATGCACATCGCCATGATTGCTGGAGAATACCCTCCAAGGTGGGGTGGTATAGGTTCTGTAGTATTTCACCTAGCTGGCCATTTAGCATCATGCGGCCATCATGTAAGTGTTATCACGCGTTCACACAAAGGTAAAACCCCAACACAATCAGGAGTTTCAATTATCGAAGTTCCATGGCTTAAGGCTCCGATGGCCTTCACACGTTCTTATGCAAAAAACGCTCTAAAGGCTCTAAAGCACTTACATGAATTAGATCCAGTAGATGTAATTCATATTCATCTTCCACTAGCTTCTTTTTCTAGGAAAGAATTTAGATTCATGGAAGACAATATCGCTCCAGTTTGTTCATCATTGCATGGTTCTTGGTTAGGTGAGAAACAAGGTGTAATCAGGGCATCTAAGGCTAAGGAATCGGCTACATGGAGGAATCCAAATGACCTTGCTATTAGGCTGACTGCAAAATATTATTCTAAATTTGAAAGGGCCGGAATTCTTGAATCAAGCATTTGTGTATCCAACTCCAAATCAACACTTTCTGAATTTGAAAATTGGTATCAACCCTCTGATGATTTCTCATGCGAAGTTGTGTTGTGGGGTTGTGACCACAAGGTATTCAGGCCACCAAATCAAGATGATGAGGATGAGCAATTAACTCATGAGAAGATCCGTTCGACCTATGATTGTGGTGATGAGAGTGCACTAAATTATTTACCCGATACAAAAACTCCAATGATATTAGCGGTTGGTAGATTAGTTGCAAGGAAAGGTTACATGACCTTGATTAGAGCACTACCTGAAATTTTAGACAAACATCCTGGAGCGAGATTGGTTATCGTAGGTAGGGGTCACATGAAGAAGAGATTACTAAAAAACGCCCGTAAGTTAGGAGTTGAACATGCATTATTCATTCGAAGTAGTATGTCCTTTGATGATTTAGCACAACATTTTCGTTCTGCAGATTTAGTGGTTTATCCTTCATATTACGAAGGACAAGGTTTGATTCCATTAGAATCATTGGCGAGTGGGACTCCTGTAGTAACTGTGAATCAACCGCCATTGACTGAGATGATTGACCTTTCAGTCGGCGACCTTTTCAATTCTGGAGATCCTGGAGATTTAGCAAAATCAGTATGTCGAATTTTAGATTCTCCCGAGGATAGAATTCAAAAAGCTAAGTCTGGCAGAGAGAGAGTTCTTTCTAAGTATACATATGAGCATAATGCTGAGGATTTTGAAAGAATTTACAAATCCATTCTGAGAAATTAGAATTTGTTCAGGGTAATCTAGAAAATCCCCTGATTTGAGTCAAATCACTTGATTATTGCATACATAATGTGATTTTTCAATATTTTTACCAAATTCAAACAAGCGGGTATTTCATAGGTGGTATGCCGATTAGCCAGCATGGTCGCGAAGCGATTCATTGTGCTGGCTTTGGCCGCGCTGATGATTTCATTTACGCCTCCAGTTTCGGCAGATAACAGTCTTCAAAGCGCTAATATCCTTGCTGAAGGCGTATCCTCGGGGGGGTATGTTTGTTATGATGATGGCTGTTCACCAACGGATGAAGTTGATTGGTGGAAAATTTATGCCTACAAAGGAGATATTGTCAGTATCGCATTCTCAGGAAACATACCAAACCCTGAATTTTGGTGTATTGATGATGGATGGGAAGGCGATTACTCAATTCACGATTCTGGCGGTGGACAAATAGCATCTCTGTCTATGAGTGATGATAACCCATCAGGAACTCTCAGTAAAACTATGTCTTCTGCTGATTGGGTTTATGTAAAAATTAAGGGCAAAGATAGTTGGTGTAATGATGCAATTCAATATACGTTAACTGCATCGATTGATTCTGGCGATAGAGATACTGATGAAGATGGATTTATCGATACAGAAGATGATTGCGACAATGTCCCAGGCACTTCCCTCTATGATAGGAAGGGATGTACAGATTCTGATTCAGACGGTTACTCGAATCCAGAATTAGGATGGGGTACAAATAACGGTGCTGATGCTTTTGCAAACGAGCCTACACAATGGCAAGATACCGACAATGACGGTTATGGAGACAACGTAGATGGTTTCCAAGGAGATTTCTGCCCCTTCAAGAGAGGGTATTCATCATTAGATAGATTTGGTTGTCTAGATAATGATGGTGATGGATATTCTGATGCAGACCCTGGTGGCCTAGATGGAATCACTGAATGGTTTGCCCATCCTGTTGGTCTAGCCGATGCATTCCCTTATGATGAAACTCAATGGACCGATACTGATGGTGATGGATATGGAGATAATTGGGAAGATGGGAGTTGGAATGAGACCCATCAAGCTTGGGGAATTGGCCAGTGGCTGATCAATGCAACTCAGCCAGATGCCTGTCCATTTATCACAGGTACATCATATAGCGATAGATTTGGATGTACAGATTCAGATTCAGATTCGTATTCAGATGGTGATGTCAATTGGACTGTAGAAAACGGTTCAGATGCATTCCCTACCGAACCATCTCAATGGAATGATAGAGATTATGATGGCTGGGGAGATAACCAAACCTTTGGAGCTTTATTCATCGATGACTTCCCTGATAACCCAACTCAATGGAGGGATACAGACAAAGATGGTTGGGGCGACAATCAAACTTATGGAGCGACCCAAATCGACGATTTCCCGTTTGTTGAATCGCAGTATAGAGATACAGATGGCGATGGTTATGGAGATAATTTATTTGGCTTTGAAGGAGATGTATGTGTCTATTCTACTCCAGAAGAAGTTGAATCTGGCTGGATCTCTATGTTTGATAGATTAGGATGTAGAGACGTAGACAAGGATGGTTATTCCAACCCTACAGAAGATTGGATTGCTCATCCTGATGGATTTGCTGATGCTTTCCCTGATGAGAGAAGCCAATGGCACGATACAGATTCCGACGGTTTTGGCGACCAAATGGAATATTTTGATGGTCAAACATGGCGTGAATCATTTAGAGGAGACGGCTGTAAAACCACAGTAGGTTCTTCCACTTTTGATAGATGGGGCTGCCCAGATACAGACCTTGACGGATGGTCAGATTCTACATCTACTTGGCTAGCAAGTCCCGGAGGTTCGGGAGATGCTTGGCCTGAGGACTCCACACAATGGCATGATAGAGATGGCGATGGAAGGGGCGACAATCCTCTAGGTACTACAGCTGATGTTTGCCCAGATGATGCTGGAACTTCGGTCGGGCCATCAAAAGGCGGAGATAGATGGGGCTGCATCGATACTGATGGCGATGGTTGGTCAGATCTTGGAGATTCGTTTATTCATGAGCCAACACAATGGAGAGATAGTGATGGGGATGGTTATGGTGATGCAATCAATGGTAATCAAGGAGACGCTTGTCCTGAACTTAGAGGCACCTCGATTCTAGATAGACTCGGATGTAGAGATACTGATGGCGATGGTTGGTCAGATCCAACTGATTCATGGCAAGCTCATCCATTTGGCGCAGCGGACTCTTTCCCCAATGAAGCATTACAATGGCGAGATAGTGATGGTGATGGTTTTGGTGATGTTGCTTTAGGCTCGATGAGGGATGATTGTCCTTCCGAGGCTGGTGATTCAGTCAGAGATTTACAGGGATGCCCTGACGCTAATGGCGATGGTTGGTCGGATGATTACGGTGGCTTGAAAGCAGCGATTGCAATTTTAGGAGAAGACCCAGCAGCCTCTTGGCTAACCTATCTTATTATTGGATTTGGTTTCATTATTGGAGCATTATTGGCATTACTAGTCAAGATGTCTAGGGAAGAAGATGTACTTACCGAAGAAGAATTGTTTGAATCAAAACAACCTGCTGATTTTGAAACATTGACCCAAGAGAATATTCCTTCTGAGGGGATGATTCCATTAGAGCAATTACCTCCCTTGCCCTTACCTCAACAAGATTTACCAGGAGGTGAAATGAATGAGTGAGAATAAAATTAGTAAGAGTTTGATGATGCTCATGATTTTACTAACTTCTCTAATGGTTCCTCAAATTTCTGGTAGTGTATTTGCCGAGGAGAATGATGAAGAAGATCCACTCGGTGATGCTGGATTGACATTAATTGCGCTTCGAAACGACACATTGGATACTAATCAAGATGGAGATATAGATTCGATTAGAGTCGTTGTTGTCATGTCTACAACAAATGATTTTGTAAATTTAGAATTAAGACTATTTGGAGTGCATAAGGGGCAGCAAGTAGTTGAAACCCAAATAATGTCTTTTAGTGGCCAATCAAATGCCAGTCTTACTTATGATTCATGGGCTAATGGCGAACATGAATTGAGTCTTGCTATAATTGATGAAGCGGGTGATGAGATCACTACTTTTGAATTACCAACTTACTTGCTAAAGCCTGCATTGAAAACACCAAGAGTAATGTTGGCATTAAATGCTCCAGAAAACATTGAAACTGGCGATCAATGTACTATTAACAGGATTTTTGATGATGAAACAGGTCCTAGATATGGTGCTGATGGAACTAGAACATTTTCGGGGGCACCATTCACGGTATTAGATTCTCAAGATGTTTTAGATTGTTCTCACTGGCCAGCTGGCGATTATACGCTAAGAGAGACTTATCGTAATGATCTATCACAAACAGCAGAAGACTGGTTGAATTTAACAATCTCGAATCGTCCTGCTCCTGCATTTTCTTTACTAACCGAAGGAAACGGTAATTCTACAGATACAGATTGTTCAGTCACTATAATTCCCGATTCCCCTGACATTGATTTCACTCCATTCGTTAAGATTTGGAGAATCCAAGGAGTAATTTTCCAAGATTATAATTCATCAAATTTCGATTGTTCGATACTTCCTGCAGGAGTTCATCTGGTTTCTATTGAAGTAATCAATAATGAATTGATTCAAACAATCCATGCGATTAACATGGTTAGACTTCCTGGATTGAATTTGACCGAGGAAGAAGCAGAGGTATTACCATCTCGTTCCTTTGGAGAGGATACTGAAACCGATTCAGTGGGATGGATTTCAATAGGTATCCTTTGTTTTGTAGTCGCTTTATTGGCATTTGTTTTCTTGGTAAGAGTCAAAGACGAAAAGGATATTTTTGAAATGCGAGATTTAGGTCCAGAACCTATGATTCTAGCAGATGGATCACCTGATTCTCAAGGCCTGCCAACTACTGTTGATGATGAAGGAGTTCTTTGGCGACAACACCCAGATGGGGCCCACGATTGGTGGGACCAAGACCTAAGAATCTGGAATAGGTGGTGAAGTTCTGGAAGTTCTTGGCATCGATGTTCTAGGTAGTATTTGGTCAATAATTCTAATATCTTTCATCGGTATTTTTCTTTTATGTCTACTTATTTGGGTCGTCAAAGTTTTACCAAAAAAACCCCGTGAAGGCGTGATATGGAATACTGACTGTGAATTCCAATCAAGGGCAATAGTTGACGGTGACAATGTCACTTTTACTAAAGTTAGAAACTTTTTTTGGAGAACTACAAGAGATAGAGACGAAAATTGGGATGATAATATTACTGTTAATGCCGAGGAGATCAAAGATGTATGGTTTGTAGTAGACCATTTCCATAAGATTCATGGCTTAGCACACACCTTTCTAACAATAGAATTCAATGATGGAACTTGTCTTTCCTTTTCGTTTGAGGCAAGAAGAATCAAGGGTCAAAGATATCACCCTTGGGATGGAATGTGGAGAAATTATGAGTTATTTCTATTGGTTGGGCATGAAAGTGATTTACTCGGACTGAGAACTAATGCTCGGGGGAATAAAGATTACATGTTTAGAGCAATAACCCCGCCTGGAAAAGAAAAACAATTACTGAAGGGATTGGCCAAGAGTATGAATTCATTAATTGACGACCCAATTTGGTATCACTCTCTACTCACTACATGTAATACATCAATAGTCAAATTAGTGAACAAAGTGACTCCAGGAAGAATTCCTTTCTTCCTTAGGAATTTCTTACCAGGATATACCCCTAAAGTAGCTTTTAAGTTGGCCTTGATTGAGGATTGGGGCGGCTTTGAAAAGACTCTAGAACTAGCAAGAATAGATCAAAAAGCAATGCTTTGGGATGGAAAGGGCGACTACTCTGAAATGATTCGCTCTCACTTACCGGCTTCTAAAAATAAGTAATTGTCCATCTCTACAAGATATTTCAATTTCTCTTTCGATAGCGACATTATGCAATCCTCGGGAACTTGGATTGATTTCCTCATTATCAACTACCCATTTAGAACCACTAACACATACTCCTTTACAATGGCCAATAGGAAATACTGAAAAGGTGCTCCCTATTTCTATAGAATAACTTGCAGAAGAACAATCAATAGTGGAAACTATAGAATCTTCTAGATGAATATAAGACTCAATTGGACAATCCAATAACGACCAATAAGATGCGAATTGGTGCTGATTACTACCTCCTTCAACACCGATAATATCGATTCTTGTAGCCCCGAAATCGCAAGCAAAATTTATCGATTTTGATAAGTCATTATCATTTTGATCTTCAATTTTGATAACTTGGAGATTTAATTGTTCTAAATCACGAATGCTGATATTGTTCAAGCTATCCATATCGCCAATTACATAATCAACTTCTAATGATTTATCGATGCATTGTTCGATTGCACCATCGCATGCGATTATCATGTTAGAATTTTCAACCAGAGTTTCAGTAATTGCATTGCTTGGGAATTTCGAGTTTCCAATGATAAGAACTCTAACCATATCATGGGCAAATGTTGTTAGTTTGTCAAGGATTCTACCTGATGGTTCAAATTGACCCCCTTAGGGGGTCAAATAGGATAATTGCACAAGTATTTTTGAAGTATCTGTGATGTCGCAAGTTTATGGCGAGTGTTAACAAGGGCAAAACCTCGCTAGTTCCCAGCCTGATAGTGATTATTTTTTTACTTCAATTGATGTCTCCCTTGATGATTCAAAACTCTAATGAAGATAGTAATTTGACTCAATCAGAAGCATCTCTCACTCATCCATATGCGAATGTTGATACAATTCTATATGGTCATGATTTTGCGGGAAGTGAAATCTCTATCGATGGATTAGATAATGCAAAAGTAAGGGCAGAATCAGCTCTAGATCTTTGGGAGAGTCATTTGATATTGAATGCTAACAATCAAACACCAGGGACTCCCGATATTGAATTTACAGGATATCAACAAATCGAGATATGCTGGAGCACCCTTGAAGGACAAGTTAGGACTTATTCACGAAACATATCCGGTTTTGAAACTTTGATGCACGTCGATGATGTAGGTGCGTCATCCAACTTGGAAGAACTAGTTGACTGTGCTCTTGCAGTCAAGAAAAATGGTAGAAAAACCCTCCTTTATGCAGATGGAACAAATTTGAAGGCAGCTCAAATCGCACTCCAGAGTTCTTTGTATTCTCAAGGAGATACTTGGCATACTAGGACAATTTTAGAAAATGTTAACGCCACACATATTGAATTAGCAGTATCCTCTTCTGATTTGGAATGGGGTGTATACAGAAATGATCTAGGTCAATTAATCGAAATCAGTTTTACTGGTACTTTTTGGCAAACTAGATTACTGGATAACGGACCCATCGGCCAAGATATCGAATTACACATCGATGAAAGCGATATGGTCAGTATTCTTTATTCTAAATCAAACGATGCAATGATGATTAATATTGATTCAACAGTAAATGGCACAATCTCAAGAGAAGCGATTCTAACCGATGTAGAACTTCATTCACAGATTGGTCTAGATTTTGACGGTGATGGGTTGGCCCAAATTTCAACATCAACGTTTGATGGAAACAACACTACAATTACTCTTAAGCGAAGTTTGGCCAATAATAAAAATCAAATCGACCCAATACCAGATCTGTCTCTTTGGGCAGGAGCAGTATCTTTGGGGCAAGTCGCAGGAAATACTGTTCATGGTGATTTTAATCAAGACGGGTTTAGTGATTTAGTTATCTCTCAACCTGAACTGAGTACGTGGATTTCATCAGATCCATCGAATTCTTTAGTAGGCTCATCTAATGGCCAAGTAGATGTATACTATGGTTCCCAAAACGGTCTTCATAACAATACAGATTTGGAATACTATGGTGAGCAAGATAACCAAGAAATGGGACATGGCCTTACTGTTGGAGACTTTAATGGCGACGGATTTAGTGATTTAGCGGTTGGTTCACCAGGCTATAATCAAGACGATGGAATGGTTGAAATTTTCTTCGGCTCTTCATCAGGTTTAGCCACAACTTCAGAAATAATTCCTGGCGTTTCTATGCCCTCAACTAGTGGCCAAGAATATGGCTCTTTACTAAGAACGGTTGAGGATTTAGACGGAGATGGAAATGATGAGTTGCTGATTCTTTCGCTTGGAGATGATAGTTTCGGGCAACTAGAATTATTCCACGGGTCATCACAAAGTGATAGTTGGGGGACACTACAATCTCCCGCGCAATCTACGCAAGCTTCATTCTTTGGGCGCTCAGTGTCAACTTCAGGAGATATTAACAATGATGGCTTCGATGATTTAATTGTTGGAAATACAGGCACTTTAGATAGTCCAACAGGGTATTCCTCGGTTGAAATTTTCCATGGAACCTCAAATGGATTTTCATCTCAGAGTAACAGTCATGTCCAGTCTAATCTTCAGGGAACTTTATTTGGCTATGAAGTCGAAATTGTGGCTGATATTAATGGAGATGATTATGACGATGTATTCATCTCTGAACCATATAATGGCTCGAATGCTTATCAAAGTGGTAAGGTGTGGGTATATTTGGGTAATTCCTCAGGTGTAGCCGGTCTGCCTGATCTAAATCTTACCGGGCAGATAAACGAATTAATTGGCTTGAATGTATTATCAGCGGGAGATACAAATTCTGATGGTTTTAATGATGTATTTATCACTCATTCAGGTTCATACACAACCGGTAGCGCTGAATTATATCTCGGTTCTTCATCAGGCTTACAACCTCAACATTATACTGTTGTAGAGAATGGTGGTAATGCTGCATTAAGTGCAATTTCAGGTGCGGATTTCGATGGTGATAGTGTTGAAGACTTTGTATTTAGTCAAGAGGTTACAGATTCCTTGAATGGCCAATATGTCGTCTACAACATCCATTCTCGTAATTTATGGGAAAATCGAGAATTTTCTGTTGTTGGAGAGTTAGAAAGTCTTGACTTGGCCTCATCATCCTCAGGTAAAACAAATATTTTAGTGTCATCTAATGTACAAAACTCTACGATTACCACTCTGCTGGAAAATGCTTTTGATGGTTCATCCTCAGGAGATTGGTTAGAACATACATTGACTGATTTGAATCATAATAACTCATCTAGTTCTTTGGCAGTATCTTCTTCAGGTCTTCCATACGTGGTCATTTCTGATGACCATAATGGAGTAGTTCTCAGAATGCCTAAATCTATGACTGCTTTAGAAAATAATATACAAAATTTAGGTACCATGCCTCAATTTATCGGTCAAGCAATAGATTTGTCTAACAGACAACATATCGCTTATTCTACTACATCTAATACTCAGGTTTTTGTCAATAAAGAAACTACTTCTGGATGGACCTTTGAAAATATTAGAAGTTCTGTTTCAATTGCATCACCAATAGATGTATTGACAGATAGTAATAATTCATCTCATATAATTTACAGAGATTCTGCTAATCAACAATTAGAATATGCATTTTACCTAAATGGATGGAACATCCAAAATTTAGGCACTTCGGGACAAGCAGCATCGACATCACATACCTCAATATGGTTGCCAAATGGTGATTTAGCGATTGGATTGATTGAGTTTGATGGTAATAATCACAATCTCAGTATGTGGACTTGGAATGGTACAGTTCTCAATAGTTCAGTAATTAGGTCAGAAGCGGACTTGGCGACAAATATTCAAATTCGTATGACAGATGATGGTACGATTATACTAGCAGCATTAACCTCATCTGGCTCTCTTAGCCTATATGAGCGAATGTGGAATCAAACAACATGGAATGGAGTTTTAATCGATCAACCTAGTGGTGATAGTTCAGACATGTCATTTGATTTAATCGGCGGTCAAAATCCAGCTATGGCTGTAAGGTCTGATTCAAATTCAATCTATGTAAGACAGGCTTCACAAACATGGATTTCAATGATAAGCCAACCGAATTCTTCACCTCAAGGGACATGGAGTTTATCTCAAATAGATACCCATTATATATTGTTTACAACCGACTCTGATTCAGGACAGTTACAATGGAATTCAGTTGAAAAGAACGGCATTCATGATAATTTTGCTCCCTGGTTTAGTCAAACCTTTAATGGATTGATTACAGACTCAAAGGTTACGCCTCTATTTGATGGAAATGGTACATTGAAAGTGGCTACTATTGATGAAATACAAAATAAGATTATTTCACTAAATCTTTACTTAGATTCCGATAGAGACTTAGTGTTTGATAGAATTGACGACCTTCCTTACTTATCTGGGCAATGGTCTGATGGCGATGGAGATGGTTATGGAGATAGTATTCTTGGTCCACAATATGACTCTTGTCCTCAAGAAAATAGAACTTCATCTCTAATTGTATTTGGCTGCAATGATTATGATGATGATGGTTATGCTGATACAATAGACACTTGTAATAACATTCGCGGATTTTCATGGTTAGGGAGAACTGGATGTGGTGATTTTGACCAAGACGGTTGGTCAGATAACAAGATATCATATCAGGGTGGAGACATATTCACCAATAATTGGAAACAGGTCTTTGATAGCGATGGAGATGGTTATGGCGACAACCATGGCCCTGATTGTTGTACCACCTGGTATGACGTTAATGCTCAACCTGGTGATGCATTCCCATATGATTACAAGCAATACTTAGATTGGGACGGTGATGGATTTGGAGATAATACATCGGACTTAATTGGAGGAGATCGATGTAGATTTGAATTTGGTACTTCAATGTATGACAGAAATGGATGTTTAGATTCTGACTTTGACGGATATTCAGATCCAAGGCCAGATTGGACATTAGAAGATGGCGCAGACATGTGGCCATTGGATCCTACTCAATGGGCAGACAGTGATGGTGATGGTTTTGGTGACAATAGCTCACTTAATGCAACTAATCCAGATGCCTTCCCGAATAATATTGCAATAGTTAACGATTCGGATGGTGACGGCTATCCTGATAACTTCACATCATTTTACAATGGAAGCAATGCTAACGGAATCTATCTTGATGGTTGCCCTCTAGTGTTCGGGAATTCTTCCGACCCGTTATTTGGCTGCCAAGATAGCGACGGCGATGGTTTCATGGATTTGTATTCTTATGACTTAAATTCAACAACCAATCTAAGAGAAAATCAATCCGGTGATGCATTCCCGTTAGATGATACTCAGTGGAAAGATACTGATGGCGATGGCTTTGGCGACCAGCAATTTGGTTTCCAACCAGATATTTGCCCTTATGAATTTGGAGTCCTAGATGGCACTCTCGGAGTAGGTTGTCGTTTGATTGATGGCAATGATGATGATGGTGATTTCGTAATCAATGATGAAGACACATGTCCAAATACAGATGCAGGATTAATTGTTGACTCTTTTGGTTGTGCTCAAAATCAAATTGATGATGACGGAGATGGAGTTTTCAATGATGCAGATTTATGTGATTTAACACCTATAGGGGAAACAGTCGACTCTATTGGTTGTACCCAAGCTCAAAGGGAAGTAGATGATGATGGAGATGGTGTTTTCAATTTCGAAGATTCTTGTTCAAATACTCCATCAGGAGAAGTAGCAAACCAGTTTGGATGTTCGCCATCACAGCGTGATACAGATGCAGATGGAGTATTGGATTCTGTTGACAACTGTCCTGAAACACCACAGAGTTACCCAGTTGATGAATTTGGATGTACAGATAATAATGCTCTAAACTTTGATTGGGACGGTGATGGCCGTCTAGGAGTTTACCAATATGATTTAGAGGAAAATTCGACTATTAGAATTAATCAGCAAGGCGATTTATATCCATTTGACGAGACTCAATGGTGGGATAGCGATGGCGATGGTTATGGAGATGAACCAGATGGTACAAATTCTGATGATTGTAAATTAGAGAGTGGGACCTCATTTGAAGATAGAGTTGGTTGTTTAGATTCAGATGGAGATGGATGGTCTGATCCAAACTCTAATGATAATTGGTTCGCCCACCCCAGTGGCCAAGCAGATGCCTTTGCCGATGATGAAACTCAGTGGCGCGATAGTGACGGTGATGGTTATGGTGATAATCAATCTGGAACTAATCCGGACCTTTGTTTCGATAAATCGAAGCCGAACAATTTTGTTGGCGAAGTTGACTCAAATGGTTGTAAAGCCAATGAGAGAGATACTGACTCTGACGGAGTACCTGATAGTCTTGACAACTGCCCTAATGATGCTAAAGGAATAAACGGATACGTTGATGGTTGCCCACTGGAAACTCAAGATAATGCCAATGAATCAATCGAAATATTAGGGATGGGTATCTTAACTTTCATTCTTGTTTGTGTATCTTCTCTTGTTGGAATTATTATTGTCATCTCCTTTATTCGAAGAAGAGGCGAAGAGGATTGGTTTGATGATGACGAAGAAGACGATGATTATGAAGAAGATTATCAAGAAGATAGACTGAGTTTCCTTAAAGACTTACGTTCCAATAGAAATTCTGCCACTTCAAACCCAGGTCCTTCTGGAGGACCGCCAAGAAATATTCCCCCTGCTAGCAGAAATGGCCCTTCAGGCGGCCCACCTAAGCAAAGACCCATGCCTATGCAAGAGCAACGCAGCTCAATCTCACAGCCAGTTAGTTACCCTAGAGAAAGGTTTCAAAGCGATGTTAGCACTTCTATGAAAGAAGAATCTACTACAAAAACAGGAAAGAAGGTTCGTAAAGCTAAATTAGAAGTTGATTTGGATATTTTTGAAGGAGTTGAAGATAGCCATAGAGATTCTGCTGTTGATTGGGTCTTAGAATCACTTTCTGAAGACGCTTCTGAGCGAGAAATATTGATGCGACTTCAGGGTAATGGTTGGAATGCCCCTCAATCTCGGGCGATAATTAATCTTGCTAAAAACAGATGAATAGGTTTACTGGTAGACATGGTTTTCATAAGATGAGCATTCAGCGTGGGTTAGTGAGGGATTGTTATGGCTGGTGATGTTCTTGAAGGTGCTTCTTTACCAGATGGTATTGAGGTCGACGAGACAGCAGCATATTTCGGTATCACAGAATCTTCAGACATAGTTCACCAACTGATGGAGATGGATTTTTCAAATTCGTTGACTAAATTCTTTGAGAAGGTTTCTGACATTGTTTTACTGCCAGGGGAATTTGATTTTGAAGCAGCGAGTGAACGTATGAATTGTGAGGGAGGTGAAATTTACTTCTTAGTTGCAGGGCACTTAGGTTTGATGAGTTTCACCGATCCACTTCTTGGATTTATTGGATTGCCAAATTCACTTGGAGAAGAATCATCTAACTCTAAGCCAGATGTGAGTGATTCCGAGTTTGAGTCTCTAAATCGCTTAGCAGATCCTATGAGGATTTTGAAACTGCTAGCAATTGCTCAAGAAACAGGAGGTAGCGAAGAGATTTTGAAATATTATTATTCACTCAATGATATGTTTTCCAATCCACAAGATAATCTCCAATCAATTATTCAAGTCGCTGACCAATTGGACGCTTCATTAGATGTTATTGGTCATGCAATACCAGTAACGGAATTATCTCAATCTTCGGTATCAGTACCTAAAGCAGCACCATCGGTATCCCCGGAACCTCAGCCAACCATTGTTGCTGATGTTCCTACAAAGTCTAGTGAAATTCCGCTTCCAAATAAATCATCATCTTTAGATTCTCAAGAATCGGTACCTTTGCCAAATTTTAGTCAGCCAAAAGTAGTCGAAGTTGAATCCAAAACTGTAATTCAAGAAGATGTTACAGATAGAAAGGCGGCTAAAGTAACACAAGATGCTTTTGATGGTGCATTTGGAGTTGACATCCCCCTCCAGAGTTCACCAAATCCAGAACCGGAACCCGAGCCAGAACCGGAACCAGAGCCAGAACCAGAACCAGAACCAGAACCAGAACCAGAGCCAGAACCAGAACCAGAACCAGAACCA
>Ga0115012_10000541_pt1 | contig 21523 bp, 20 predicted proteins | sample TroAtlMetagenome_FD_88706 | JGI IMG/M metagenome (GOLD analysis project Ga0115012, IMG submission 88706) | Marine eukaryotic phytoplankton communities from Atlantic Ocean - Tropical Atlantic ANT10 Metagenome | ecosystem: Environmental > Aquatic > Marine > Oceanic | place: Tropical Atlantic...
CACACTTGTACTCGGTCGCACCTGGCGGAACGTCCTCTGCCACCAAGCAGAGGTAGTGAGGACACGTCTCGACCGTGATTGGAAGACCTTTGGCCTTGGCCGCTCGAATCATTGGAAGCGCGGTGGCGCTCGAGAGGTGAACGATGTGTGCAGGACAACCCGTCTTCTCCACCATGTCGATCACCATCGCAACCGCACGGTCTTCCCACTCACGCGGGCGGGCATGGAGCCAGCGCAGGTAGTCACTGAGGGCGTACCCAGCGACATCGGGGGGCACCTCAGACTCGAGCTCTGCGTGAAAGAGCAGGGGCACACCCAGGCCTTTCAACAGCGGCATCGCTCGCTCGAGATCCGCTCGCTCCACTGCGGGAAATTCATCGATGCCCGAGTGACAGAGAAAGGCCTTGAATCCGGCCACACCATCCGCCACCATTCCGCCGAGCTGATCAACATTACCGGGCACCAGTCCGCCCCAGAGTGCGCAATCAACCCACAGCTTGCCGGAGGCAGCATGAATCTTCTCCGCCAGCGCCTCGCGCGTTGTGGTGACCGGCATGCTGTTCAGGGGCATGTCTGCAAGCACACTGACCCCACCCCGAGCCGCAGCGCGCGTGGCCGTCTTAAAGCCCTCCCACTCAGCCCGGCCAGGCTCGTTGATGTGCACATGAGCATCAACCAGACCAGACATCAGCACTGCATCGCCAAGATCAACATCAGCAGCACCCGCAGCAGGATCAATGCCCTTGATCTCGCCATCCTCAATGATGAGTGTGGCTGGCATCAGTCCCTGATGTGTCACCACTCGCTCACATCGAATTCGTCCGTCGGTCGCCTTACAGGGGTCGAGTGGGTGTAGCATGGTGCCATCCTACCGCGTGCGGTTGCTCGACAGCAGACCTGTTCGGTATCCTATGACCACAAACTGAGGAGTGTCGCTTGTTCGATGCATACACCGTCAACTGGCTGCACCTGCTTGCAAGATGGGCGCACATCCTGACAGGCGCAGCCTGGATCGGGACGTCCTTCTACTTCATCTTCCTCAACAACAGCATCCGTCCCCCGGACAACGACCAGGATGATGGACCCGCAGTAAAAGGTGTCGTTTGGATGGTCCACGGCGGTGCGTTCTACCGCACCACGAAGTACGACGGCGCACCCAACTCACTTCCGAACACCCTGCACTGGTTCAAATGGGAGGCCTACCTCACCTGGATCTCAGGCATCGCCATGCTGGCCCTCATCTATTGGGGTCAGGCACGGGCCTACATGGTCGACCCCGCTGTCGCAGACATCACCACAGGCCAGGCTGTGTGCATTGGCATGGGAACCATCGTCGGCGGATGGGTGGTCTACGACCTGCTCGTGAAGACGCTGTGGACGCGACCAAAGCTCGTCAGTGTGCTCGGTGTATCTCTACTGACAGCGCTGGCCTACGGCCTCACAGAGGTGCTCTCGGCAAGAGCTGCTTACATCCACGTTGGCGCCGTCATCGGGACCATCATGGCGGCCAACGTGTTCTTCAACATCATCCCCAACCAGAAGGTGATGGTGAACGCCATGCTCGCGGGCGAGAAGCCCGACACGTCCAAAGGGGCGGCGGGTGCACTGCGCTCACTCCACAACAACTACCTCACGCTGCCCGTGCTCTTCATCATGGTCAGCAACCACTTCCCGTTCACCTACGGCTCCTCGTGGAGCTGGGCCGTCTTGATTGCCATCTCCGTGATCGGGGCGATGGCGCGCCACTGGTTCAACCTCCATGAGCAAGGGACCAAGAATCAATGGATACTTCCAGCAGTGGTGCTCGCGATGGTCAGCCTCGCGTTCGCCATGAAGCCCGCTGATCGCGCATCTGCGGACGCGACTGTCGGTGTCGCCACCGAGGGGCCGGCTTGGTCCGAGGTGAATGCCATCTTTGAACGACGCTGCGTGACCTGCCATGCAGAGCATCCGACGCACCCGTCATTCCCTGTCGCACCGCTCGGCATGATGATGGACACACCCGAGCGCGTCGCAGCGAAGAAAGACAGCATCCACGAGCGGACGGTCGTCCTGAAGACAATGCCCATCGGCAACATGACCAACATGACCGACGAGGAGCGCGCAGTGGTGGACGCCTGGTACAAGGCTGGTGGCAAGGTCGAGTAGCGACTCAGTCGAAGTAGCCAAGCGCCCGAAGACCCGCCTCTATCTCTGGGTCCATCTCACCGATCTCACTCTGAACGGCTGCTTTGTCCCAAGCGTCGAGCTGACCCTTCAGGCGAGCCGACTTCTCCGAATCCTCAACGACCGGCTGAGACATGTCGAGACCGTACAGCTGAGGCGAAGTCCCCTTCCATGGTGTCCAGACGAGCATCGCATCTTCATCGATGACCATCCGCTCATAGTGGGCGTTGTGCCACTCGTTCTCTGCAGCCTTTCCCTTCTTGGGATCAATGCCAGTGCGGGTCGCCTCAGCGAAGTGAGGCGGAGGCTCGCCAGCGGTGCCGGACCAGACCTTGGCCAGGTCCTCGCCGTTACCGAGAGATGGCTCCAGACCAGCCTGCACCATGACCGTGTTGGCGATGTCTTGTAGGCGTACCCGTCGAGATACAGCCTGACCCATGGGGGTCTCAAACTGACCTGTCCCCGCGATGATCATGGGCACCCGCGTGACGGGCAGGTCCACGTCCGGACCGTGGGTATACACCTGACCGAGGTGAGCTTCATCCAGCATCTCACCATGGTCTGCCGTCATGATGACCAGCGCATTGTCCATGAATCCTCGGGCCTCGAGGCCGCTGATGAGCTCACCAAAGATCTTGTCTGTCCAGTGCACCTGAGCCAGGTAGAGGTTTCGCATCGCCTGAACCGTGCGCTCCGGAATGGGGTGGCCCCTGCGATTCCTCATCCGAAGGTAGTGCCCGCGCTCCCGACCATTGATCTCGGCCCTAAACTTAGGCGACAAGAACCGATCTCTGACGTCTTGCGGTGCAGAGACCCACGGCGCATGGGGGTCATAGTAGTGCACGAACACAAAGACCGGCTCGGTCCCTTCGCGGGCATCGAGGGCGTCGAGGATGTCAGCGTTGACCTTCTCTCCCGGACGCCGAGTTCGACCCAGCTTCGCCGCTGCACCCATGTCTTCGTATACACGGAAGCCACGATTAAGCCCCATCCGAGCATCCAGTGGAATGGCGCCAACAGCAGCGATGCGATCCCATCCCGCTCCAGCCAGCTGATCGGCGAGGAGTGGGACCGACTCAGGCACTGGAACACCATTCCGCGGCACCCCATGGCCGTGGGTATCCAGGCCCGACATCATGCTTGTGTGACTACCGAGGGTCGTGGGGAGCGGTGTCATGGCCTGGTCGAAGCGAACGCCGCGGGCGGCCAAGGCATCGAGATTGGGGGTCACCGCACCCTCTCCGCCGTACGCTCCGATCGCATCGGCACGGGTGGTGTCAAAGCTCACCAGTAGGATGAGCGGGGAGTCTGATGTCTTCACTTGGCCTGTGCAGCCCGAGTGGAGAACCGTCATGGTGGCGAGAAACAACCGAAGCATGGGTTCGTCTAACCAAACCCCGCCGGCTGAGCCCCTACTCAGTGACCAGCGTCCCGACCCCAGAGCTGCTGAAGGCGATGGTCTCGTCCACAGCCCGCGCGGTAGCTGCGGTAGCGACGTGGATTTTTCTTGTAGAAATCCTGGTGGTAGTCCTCCGCCAGCCAGAAATCGCTCACCGGCAGGATGGGTGTCACGACGGGCTTGGTGAGGGTCAATGAGACGCTCTCCTTGCTCTCCTCAGCCACCTTGAGGGCGACCTCTCCGTCGACAAAGATCGCCGACCGATACTGGTCTCCTTTGTCGCAAAACTGCCCGTTTGACTGGGTCGGGTCGATGTTTCGCCAGAATGTACTGAGGAGCCGCTTGTAGGTGATGACGTCTGGGTCATAGACCACCCGAACCGCCTCGAAGTGTCCCGTCTGTCCCTTCGCGACCGCCATGTACGCGGGCTGACGCTCAGGACCCCCGGTGTACCCAGACTCCACGCTGACCACCCCTGAGAGCGCCTCGAACGGCCCCTCCATGCACCAGAAACACCCTCCAGCGAAGACGGCGACGGCCTGCCCGTCCTCGGGCGCGGCTGCGAGTTGGGTAGGTGGTGAAGCCTGACTACCGCTGCAGGCCATCAGTACGAGTAAGAACAGCACCCTCATTGCGACGCACCTGGTGGCTTAAAGTCCAGTGCCGTGCCGTTCACGCAGAACCGCTCCCCCGTGGGTGGGGGCCCATCTCGAAACACGTGCCCCAAGTGACCATCACACCGACTGCATACGATCTCTGTGCGGGTCATCCAGAGCGACTCGTCACGCTCGCGCCCAACCGCCTGTTCCGTGATCGCCTTGTAGAAGCTCGGCCACCCCGTGCCCGACCGAAACTTGTGGTCGGAGGAGAACAACTCCTGACCGCAGCCTGCGCAGCTGTACACGCCCTTGGCCTTGGAGTCCCAGTACTTGCCGGTGAACGCGCGCTCGGTCCCTTTCTGACGCAGAATATGGAACTCATCCTTACTCAGCACCTTGCGCCACTCACTGTCACTCTTTGTGACCTTGGCTGCCGCCTCGTCGGCGTTGGCGCTTAGCCCAAGTCCGAACAGGAGAATCCACACCTTTGCACCTCCACGATTAAAACCACCGCGACAGTTTCAGTATTCCCTGATTACTCGGGCTTCCGCCAGGTACTTGCTAGCCAGGGTTGTTGATCACGGGGCAGTCCTGCCGGACGGAAGTAGTGGCCGAGCTTCTGAAATCCAGCCGTCTTCATGAACTGTGTCCACGCGTCGAGGTCGTGGTAGCTGCTGTAACGGGGGCCATTCCAGCCCTCTATATTGTCACCCCTCGGGTTCGAACTGAAGAACGAGCCGCCAGGCTTGAGCGCTGCGTACAGTTCCGCAAGCACCCTCGGCAACGCCGCGGTTGGCACATGAAAGATCGTGGCGTTGCAGAACACACCGTCGAAACTCTCAGCCTCCAGGTCGAGCGACAGGAAGTCCTGGTTGAGCACCGCCGCACCTGAGTAAGCTCGAGCCATCTCACAGAAGTTGGGGGACCCCTCCAGGCCGACCGGCTCATGCCCCAAGGCCTTGAAGGTCGCGAGATCACGGCCAGGCCCGCAACCAAAATCCAAGATCCGGTGAGGCCCAGGACCGGGAATGGACTCAAGAAGCGCCCCGATATTCTGGCTGACATCGTGGTCCCGTGTACCCTCCCAGAAAGGAAGAGCCTGCCCGTCGTAGTAGTCAATCGTCGATCGACTCGCCTCTATCAAATCGCGCTCATCCACGGCTGCGTACCTCACTGCTCTCGGGGACCATAGCGCGGACACGAATGCGTCTCACACGGTTTTACTGAACCCGTTGTTCACGGCCGATCACCTTATAATTTTCCACCCCAAGACGGGCGATGGGATACCTGCCCGCCCATGCGACTCTCAGACCATCTCAAGCACCTCGGGTTCTCAAGTGCCGATGCCAAGCGCGCCATGCGGTCCGGCCGTGTACGCCTGCACGGAATCCCTACAGCCGATGCGGGTCGCGAAGTGCAACCATTCCAGGTTGAGATTCTGAGCGAAGGACCCAAGATCACGCCTGGCCGCGACCTGGTGATCGTTCACAAAGACGAGCATTTTGTTGTGGTCTGGAAGCCCGCGGGGATGTTGAGCGTGCAGGCTGGAAAGGCTGGCGGTCACCTGAATGTCGTGGGCCTGGTGCGCAAGCTTACAGGTGGCGACGCCTACCCGGTACATCGACTTGACCAGGACACGTCCGGCCTGATGATGGTGGCTCGAACGCTGTCTGCCCAGACAGCGCTGAAGGACCAGCTCGAAGTCCACAGTGTCGAACGGGCCTATGTGGCGCTGGTCTTGGGCCGACCACCAAAGCCCAGGTGGGTGGTCAGCAACCACCTGGTGGATGACCGTGGAGATGGCCTCAGAGGCAGCATTACACCACCGTTCCCTCCATTCGCGAAGCGTGCGAAAACTGCCTTCTCGAGCCTCGAACGAGTGGGCAAGCGTGCAAATTTGGTGGAGGCTCGCCTTGAGACAGGACGAACACACCAGGTCAGAATCCACCTCTCCGAGGGTGGCCTCCCGATCCTGGGGGATACCCGCTACGGCTCGCCAGCCTCACAGCGAATGGCCCCAAGGCTGGCGCTGCATGCCGCCGTCCTGGGGGTTGACCACCCCGTGACCGGCGAGCGGATGCGCTTCACTTGTGGCCTGCCCGATGACATCGAGCAGACGAGACGAAGCCTCCTGCACGCCCACAAGAACCCTGTTCGAAAGCGTAAAAAGAGCAAGATACCGAAGAAGCGTCGCGCTTAGGTACCGCTCTCCCAGAGCACGCCGTCTGAAGTCTCTACCACCTCGCACTCCGCTGTCATGGAGAACGGGGTGTGCACCATCGCGAGGTTGCACATCTCATCGGTACTGTCCAAGCCGTAGACCACCTCACGCTCCTCTGGATTCGTCCAGGTGCACGCCCACTCGAAGCCCTGACCCTGCGGAATCACCAGCGGTGGGTCGAACTGCGTGATGTTCGGATTGTGCCAGTCATCGTTGGTGTAGAACACCTCGCCCACATCGGCACCATCGAACAAGGACACCTCGAAAAACGTCCCCAACTCGTGCTGGTGCGCTGCCAAGAAGTGGACCTCGACGTCCTCATTGAACACGCACCGAGACCACTCGGTATGGACCGCTGGCTCGTCACCCTGAGCGGCCGGAATGAAGATGTTCTCGTCTCGGGTCTGCCCACCCCAGATGGACTCGTTGTTGTCATCCGCCGCCACGGTGTAGCCGTTGATCTGTGAGTAGATCTCGACCTCTTCATCGGTCGGATTGACGTAGTGCACCTCATGGATGACATCGATCGTCCCTGGCAGGCTCGCGACCACACCATCTGGAAGGTGCATCTCGCCATCGGCGTCACCCTGGGCGCCAAAGAACATGATCTGATCCTGCATGAGGCTGGTGTCCCCATACAGATCATTGCAGTCGTAGCTGCCGTAGTCCAATCCCGACGGACCCATTCCGATCGTCGAGAGGGTCATGTGATGAGTCCCTTCATTCTGTTTGTATTTTACCCACTTCACATGAGCCATATTGTCCACAGGGATCTTGTAGACCTCGCAGAGCCAGACCTCGCTGAAGGGAGGAGCGATACCCGACATTTGCAGCTGAAAGCCTTCGCCCTCCGCCGGCGGCTCCAGCATGACGGGTCCTCCGTCCTCATCAGCGGGAGCATCAGAGTCGGTCTTACCTGAGCAGCCGAGGGCCATGAGCAAAACCAGTGAACGCATACCTTCTCCTGTGGGTCTGAGAACTGTTGTGGCGCTATCTTACGATGCGCAGGGCTTGGTTTGTGGACACATCCGCGAACGTCGTCCGAAGACCATCAGGCCAGGTGACGGCAATGTCCACCGCGCTCGCGTCTGCTAAGCCGAAGTGAGCCTCCACAGGAGACGAACTCTGTAGTCCATCGGCACCCAGTGTCAGCCAGCGTGTGTGAGCATCGCCTCCGGCCGTGACAGTGACCACGGCGCCGACAGCGCTCGGGTTTCCGCCCGACTGTTCCAGCGCGACCCGAATCCAGCGCTCATCGCCACACTTCGCGAGCCACACTCGCGCCTCTCCGCCAATCTCACGGGTCGCCAGGTCGAGCCAACCATCGCCGTTTAAGTCGGTCGCAATCACCGCCCGTGTGCTGGTCTCACCCGCCACACCCCAGTCATCGGCAACCTGTTCAAACTGCCCGGACTCGGCCTGCATCCACAAGCCGTCAGGCTGGGCTGTGGGGTTCATGGTGGACTCGGGAACATCAGGCAAGCCACCAAATCCCATGAAGAGGTCAAGGCGACCATCGTTATCGAAATCCTGTAAGACCGTACCCCAACCAGACCAGCGATCGTCCAGCATGCTCTCGAGGATGAGCTCTCTGACTGCGCTGGCGTCATACCAGCCGCCGATACCGTCACTCTCCATCATCCACGCCCGACTCATGTCAGACATGGCGATCTCCGGATAGCTGTCACCGTTCAGATCCCCGAGCGCGATGCCCATGCCCTCCATGGTCAGATCCAGGTACGCCGAGGCGGCGTCTTCAGTAAAGCTGTCGCCGTCGCTGTAGAACAACTGATTGTCCACCTGACAGGCTGATGTGATGCCCTTGTCCGACACCGTATACAGGTCGAGGTCTCCATCTTGATCTGCGTCAAACCATGCCGCTGCACGCAGGCGGGCGTTCGCTCCAGGGTGCTCGGGCATGCTTGCTGTGATGTCCGCGAAGGAGCCGTCGCCCTGGTTCTCCCACAGCGCCTGCGGGGTATCGGTGAAGGGGTTGTCCGGATCCCACCCCATCATGTCGCAGTGCCGATACGTGATGACGAAGATGTCGAGGTCACCGTCGCTGTCGATGTCTGCGATCGTGGCCGACGCTGCTGGATGACCCGTCTCACTCAAGCCTGCCGCATCGGTCCCATCAGAGAAGGTGCCCTCCCCGTCGTTTATCAAGAGGCTGAGACCGCCGACGCGACGCGTGATCAGCAGGTCTTCGTCTCCATCTCCGTCCGCGTCGAAGGCGATCCCAGCGGTCGATGCACTGTCGAGCCCTGCGGGTAGACGCTCCGAGGACTCGTCGGCCATGGTGCCGTCGGACTGTGCGATGTACAGCTGGTCCGCGCCGACCTGCGGGAGGAAGATGTCGTGTCGTCCGTCTCCGTTGAAGTCGGCGATGGACATCCCTCCTGCAGCGATAGGGTCACTGGCACTGCTCACGGTATTCTGGTCCAACCAGTCGCTGCCCCAGTCGACAGGCACAAAGGGTGATGCCGCCCTGTCGCCAGGGTGCTCGCAGCTGATGGCCTCACCCTCAATGAGCTCGACGGTATCTGCGTCGGCGTCTGCGTCGGCATCAGCGTCGGCATCAGCGTCGGCATCCGCATCAGCGTCGGTGTCAGCGTCCGCGTCAGCGTCAGCGTCCGCGTCCGCATCCGCATCCGCGTCAGCATCCGCGTCGCCATCCCCGCTGGATACAGCGTCACAGCCACCGCTGCCGTTGTCCTCGAATCCTTCCTTGCAGTTGGTGTCTGACGGTGCTTCGCTGCCGCACCCAAGAACAAGGGCCAAAGTCAATGCGTGTCGCTTCATGAGCACACTCTACATGGACGATGCCATGAAAGGCCAGATCTCTTCCGCGAGCTTTGCGTGACCCTCTGCGCTCGGGTGCATCGCGAGCATGCCGCGGCTGGCTATCCCCCGCTCTCGCGGCACGATGTAGTCCATGCTGTTCCCCCAGATTCCCTGGATGGTCTGATGGGTCACGCCAGCCTCATCGAGCAGCCTGGACATGGTCACCATGTCAGCCTTGAGCCACTCGCAGCGCTCCTGCATGAGAGAACCTGAGCAGTGAGGCATGCCCGGCGGCTCGACAATGCTGACCGAGAGGCGCCCACCTGCCGATGTGATCCGTCGGTTCAGCTCATTCATCGCAGCGCGAAAGTCTTCCTGCGTCTCTTGGCCCACAAAGCGCTTGCCCTCCTGACTCGATTCCCGCCAAGCCGTGAGCCTAAACCACAGGAGGTTGGCGAACCATGAGCGCTGAACCAGGTACCGAGTGATCCGACCGCTGGCCAGATCAGGCGGTGCGACCAGCTGCCCTTGAACGGAGAGCATCAGGCGCTCTTCGAGGTCGTCTGCCGAGAGCACCAAGAGCACCAGATCCGGCTTGTTCTTCACCATCGCACCCGCCACGCGCTGGACAACAGTGCAGTACCCTGCCCCGGGAACAGCAAGCTGACGTGTCTCGACGCCGCCGCCTGTCTGACGCGTGATGGACTGGGAGAGGTGCGCGCCCAAGGTCTCGTTGGCCTCGACACCGAGTCCATATGCAAGCGAGTCACCCGCGATCCAGAGCTTACGGCTCGTCCCTCCTGAGCCAAACAGACGAACACTCCCGTCGCCAGACGCATCCACTGAGCCCAGCTCAGCAAAGTGCACACCAGAGGCGGCCCCCGGGCCGATCCAGCGCGAGCGGTGTGAGAGGAAGGTCCGCACCTCGTGGCACAAGGAGAGATCCGGGTCTTCCGCCAGGTCAACGAGCCGCTCCAGCCGAAAGTCCGACCCCTTGAGCGCTGAGATGCTGGGTAGGTAGGGGTACACCCACCGCAGTCCCCACTCTACGGAAAGGACACCGAGCACCGTAGAAACCAACAACGCCGCCAATCTCATACGGCTGCGGGCGAGAAATCCTGACATGCGAGGCATGGTACCAAAGAACCTGCGTTACCCTACGAATCATGAGAGCTCTGCTTCCCATCCTCCTCTTGGGCTGTGTCGAGGAGAAGGTGAACGGTGACTGTCGGGAGGGCACTCACCGACAGCGGGATGGCCACTGCGCGCTCGACGAATCAGAGCCCGACGTCAGCGACGACACCGCTGAGCCTGAGCCAGACCCCGACCCGACCGATGACACAGGAGATGTGCCACCGCCAGATGACAGCGGCGAGCCCCTCCCACCGACGCCACCTTGGATGAGCCTCGCGGATGCAACCATCACATTCGAAGGTGGGGCCACTGGCGCGCGTGTTGGCCGGGCAGCGGCCGGTGCGGGAGATGTGGACGGAGATGGACGGGCAGACATCTTGATTGGCGCGGACCGCGCAAACAGCGTGGACGGAGAGGAGCGCGGTGGCTGGGCCATGCTACACCTGGCCGCCAACCTGCCCGAGGGCGGGGTCGTGGCGATCGAGACCGCCGACGCGCGGTGGGTTGGAAATGACGAGGGTGAGCTCCTCGGACACAACCTGGGTGCGGGCGGTGACATCGACGGAGACGGCCTGCCGGATCTGCTGATCGCGGGCTACCACGCGCCCGCCGGAGGTCACCATAAGGGCACCGTCTACGGCATCTTCGGCCAGAACCTGACCATGGGGACCCACAACATCGACGACGCCGACTGGGCCATCGACGGCTCTCGAGACATCGAGGGGATGGGTCACGGTATGTCGACCGCCGGGGATGTTGACGGGGATGGCCTGAGCGATGTGGTAATGGGCGGCTGCTGCAGTTTCCCCCCAGAGCAGGGACGTGCTTGGATTGTCACTGCCTCAGACATCCTGAGCGGACCCATCGACCTCAACACGCACACGCCCCGCTGGGACGGCGTCGATAATGACGACCAGGCGGGGTACAAAACCAGTCCCGTCGGCGACGTGGATGGCGATGGCCTGGATGATGTCGCCATCGGTGCGAGACTGCAAGACGCGGGCGCGAACCGCGCAGGTAAGGTCTACATTATCTTCGGGGCATCGATGCCAGGGGTCGAGATCGGCAGCCTGGCTGACGCGGACGTGCACCTCCCGGGTACCGCCATCGGCGGCGAGCACGGCTACGACATCGGACCGGGCGGTGACATTGACGGCGACGGACTGACCGAGGTGGTGACCGGTGCCCATCAGTCGAGTCGGAATGTCGTGGTGGGCGGTGAGGCCATGATCTTCTTCGGTGCAAGCATGAACGCAGCCATCGAGATTCCAGCTGAGGAGGCTGACCTGCGCTTCATCACCTACGAGATCAACCATCTACTGGGCGTCAGTGTGGAGGGGGGCATGGACTTCGATGGTGACGGCGATGTCGACCTCATCCTGGGTGCAAGCGGGATGGCGCCGCCGACACAAGGCTCGAGCGATGAGGATGAGTTCGATGGCATGGACAGCCCCGGGGATGCCTACCTTTACTGGTCGGACAGTCTTGTTCCGGGCGTCCACGACATCACAGAGGCTGATGTGCACTTTGAAGGAGAGGAGCTCATGGATCACGCCGGCATCAAGGTCACGAGCGCTGGAGATGTAGATGCAGACGGATCAGATGACCTCTTGATCGGAACTGAACGCGGTCAAAACGGAGTCGGTCGAGCCTACCTATTGCTTGGTTTGCGGCCGGAGTAGCAGGCCGATAGTCCGGCACATGCTCAAAACATCCATCGGACGCCTTCGCTTGATTGGCATGATTGAGGGACTCAGCTTCCTTGTCCTGCTCTTCTTCGCCATGCCACAGAAATACATCTACGGAGACCCAAGCTGGGTGAAGATGGTCGGACAAGCGCACGGCCTGCTCTGGGTGGTCTTCTGCTTTGCACTGGTCGATGCCAAGAATGCCTGCAACTGGACCATCAAGCAGGCGCTGGTGCCCTTCATCGCATCGATGCTGCCCTTCGGTCCGTTTGTCGTGGACCGAAAGCTGAAGGACAACAGTCTCTAAGCGTTGAGCAGTCGAGCCCTGAGTTCGGCCTGGTTGAGCCCCTTTGACTTCACTCGCGACCAGCGACTGAGGAGGGTCTCCGCACCGACTTTGCTCTGCTTGAGCGACCGGTACAGCTTGTCGCTGACACCTGCGTCAGAGAGCTGCGACTTGAGCGCCGTCCATGCGAGCTTCTCCCGCTTCTTTTCGAAGCGAGAGCGGAGGTCACTCAATTCCCGAAGCTGACGCTTGGCTCCATCGGCCTTCAGCCGCTTGCAGAGCAAATCATGGGCCTGCCTGGCTGCACCGAGAGAGGGCTGGGGGTTGAGCTTGATGCCCGTGCCATAGACCGCGGCCTTCAGCGCACCGTACCACTCGGAGTCCAGGTGGGCATTCGGGCTGAGTCCATCTGTGTGCGGCGGAGACGGTGCCTCGGCCTCGGGGACTGAACCACCGAACTGCGCGAGCAACTGCGAGCGGAGATCAGACACCACAACCGCTCGATGGGCTGGCCATTGCCTCCCAATTCTGCTCATCCTCCTCGTACTTACGAGCGCGCTCAACACTCAACCCCATGTGGGTGTCGTAGCGAACCTGACCCTTGTTCCGCTTCCAGAACTTCCAGGCACCATAGGCTGGACCCGGAGGCACCAGATACTGTGGACCCTTGCCAATGAGATCAGGACGCCCCCATGAGCGCAGGGCTTCACGAACATGAGGCCACTCTTCGCGCTTCCAGTAGAACAAGAGCGCGCGCTGTCGGCTTCGCTCGCGGTCACCTCGGGCAACGAATACATCGGACTTGGTGTAGGGATCCTCGCCTGAGACATACATCGCCGTAGCGATGGTGGCGGGTGTGGGCATGAACATCTGTACCTGGCGCGGCCGAAGACCTGAGCGCTTCATGTAGAGGGCCAGCTCGATGGTTTCCTCGGGTCCTATGCCAGGATGCGCACACTGGAAGTACGGCACCACGTACTGCTCCTTGTCTGCCTTCTCGTTGGACTGCTTGAAGCGCCGCATGAAGTCATCGAAGTACTCGATGTTTGGCTTTCGCATCATCTTCAGCGCCGCGGGAGAGGCATGCTCTGGCGCGACAGAGAGCTGACCCTGGACGTGGTGGGCGGCCAACTCCTCGACGAACTCCGGGTCCAGCGCGGCGAGGTCGTAGCGGATTCCGGAGTTCACGAAGACGCGCCGGATGCCAGGCAGCTTCCGCGCCTTCCGAAGCAGATTCAGGTAGGGCTTGTGGTCGGTACCATAGTGCTTGCATCGAACGGGATGCAGGCAGCTCACGCGTCGGCACACGGCGTTCGCGGCTTCGCTGTTGCACTTCATGTGGAACATGTTCGCCGTGGGCCCGCCGAGGTCGGACACGATGCCGTTGAAGCCCTTCCGCTTGGGGAGCTCGGCGAGCTCCTTGAGGACGCTCTCGGAGGAGCGGCTGGTGACATCCTTCCCCTGATGAATGGTGAGGGCACAGAAGCTACAGCCACCTGAGCAGCCACGGTTCACCGTCACGGATCCCGCGATGCTGGAGAGGGCGGGTACGGGCTCCCGGTAGCATGGATGCGCTGTATGTGTGTACGGAAGCTCGTGGAGCTTGTCCATCTCTTCCGTGGTGAGCGGACGAGCGGGCGGGTTCTGAACCACATACCGACTGCCGTGCAGCTGAATGAGGGTGCGGCCGCAGTGGGGGTTCGACTCCCGATACATGTGCACAGTGACCCGATTCAGTCCACGCCGGTCGCGCTTGCACTCCGCGAGGCTGGGCAACGTGATGACATCATCGCCCTCAGGAACCGGGTCCTTGGCACCGAGCGCATAGGCCGTTCCCGGGATGTCTCTACAGTCCTTGATGCTGTGACCAGCGGCGAGCTTGCGTGCGATCTCAACGACGGCGAGTTCACCCATGCCGTACACAAGCAGATCCGCTTTGGCGTCCAACAGGATGGAGCCACGAATCTTGTCCTGCCAGAAGTCATAGTGAACGAGTCGCCTGAGCGAGGCCTCAACACCACCAACCACGATGGGCACACCAGGCAGTGCCTGCCGAGCCCGAGACACATAGGGAATGGTCGCTCGGTCCGGACGTTGGCCTTTCTCACCACCCGGAGAGTACGCATCCGAGGAGCGGATTCGTCGGGAGGCCGTGTAGTGATTGACCATCGAGTCCATGTTGCCCGCAGTGATGCCCATAAAGAGCTTGGGGCGACCCAGCGCGCTGAAGGCTTTGGGGTCGGTCCAGTCCGGCTGGGCGATGATGCCCACGCTGAAGCCGTTGTCCTCGAGCCAGCGCCCGATGGCTGCAACACCCCACCCCGGGTGATCCACATAGGCGTCTCCGGTCACCAAGATGATGTCCAGCTGTCGTCCTCCCGCCTCTTCGCGGGTCATGGGCAGGGCTCGTCGGGATACACTCATACAGCAGCGTTCTAACGCAACGCTACCCTCTGCTTGAGACAGCTGTGAAACGAAGCATCAAGAAAAAGCTCAAAGAGATGGCCATGAAACTGCTTGAGAAGGCAGCCAACCGCATTCATCCGACCAACAACAGCGGCAACAACGTCTCAAAGATGTGAATCCACCCAGCACGCAGTCAGCGCCAGCTCAACTCAGCCCGGCCACTCCAGCGTGAGACGACCGATGGCGCCCGCGCGAAGTTCTCGAAGGAAGACCTCGCTGGCCTTCTGAAGATTCAGCATGCCGCCCCGTCCCAGACATCCTCGCTGGGCACCGATGTGCTCGAGCAACGGGTAAGGCTCACTCGGCAAGTCGTCGATCTTGTACTTCTTGCGCAGCAACTCTGGATACCGAGACAGCATCGTCCGAGCCGCAAAGAATGCGATTTCGTCGATGTCGAGGACAGCGTCCTTGATGGCGCCAGTGACCGCCAGCCGTGAGCCGCACTCAGGCGGATCGAGGCGCGGCCAAAGAAATCCAGGAGTATCGAGCAGGATGAAGTCCTTGTCGACCTTGATACGCGCGAGGTGCTGGGTGACGGCTGGCCGATTGCCGACCTTGGCGATGGCCTTGCCGCACATGGTGTTGATGAGGGTGGACTTGCCCACGTTTGGGATGCCCAAGATCATCGCGAGGATGGGTCGATTCCCTCGCCGACGGTCTGGAAGCATGTCTCGGGCGATGCCAACCAGGCCCTTGACCTCTTTGATCTTGTCCTTCTGCACGGACACCGCGCGAACACCGGGTTCATTCTCCAGGTGCCGTAGCCAGGCACCCGTGGCACCGGGGTCGGCGAGGTCGGCCTTGTTCAAGATCTTGAGAAAGGGTGTCTCACCGCGAAGCTCAGGCACCAGCGGATTCGAGGAGCTTCCTGGGATGCGCGCATCGAGGACCTCCATCACCAAGTCCACCTTGGGCATGGCCTTAGCGATCTCCCGCCGAGCCTTGTTCATATGACCCGGGAACCAGTTGATGCGTCCGCCAGACATACGTCGCCTCTAAAGCAGGCTGAGGTCGCCCGCGCCCTCGCGGATGACCTCGATGTCGTTCTGAGTGAGGTCCAAGATGGTCGTTGGCTGCCCGTTGATCTCTTCTCCGAGATCGACCACGAGATCCAGTCCGTGCCCGTGCGCCTCGGCTATCTGGTAGCCCATGGTGAGCACTTGCCCGGCGGCATCCTCTGGAACAGAGGTCGACACGAGGGGGCGACCATACTGCTCAATGACCGCGAGCGCGATTGGCTCATCCGGCACACGCAGACCCACTATCTCGCGCTTGTTCTTGAGAATCTTGGGCAGGGTTCGGCTGGACTTGAGCAAGACGGTGAAGTGACCCGGGACGATGCGGTTGAGCGTCTTGAAGGCCGTACCGTCAATGTTGGCCATCTCTGTGGCCATAGAGATGCTGCTGCAGACCAGAGAGAGGGGCTTCCGTTCATCTCGTCCAGGCTTCAGCGCCATCATTCGCTGCACAGCCTTTTTGGAGGTTGCGTCGCAGCAGAACATCCAGCTTGTCCCCGCCGGCATCACCAAGACGCCGTTCTTGTCCAAGACCGAGCAGATCTGGTCGAGGTGACGCTGGTTTGGGGGGTCGTCATATGTGTACAAGTGGTCCGCCATGGCACTCCACTATCGGACAGTCCGCACTCCGACGAGTACCGAACTCACCTCTGGGGGTTATTCCTGTGGCGTGGATCCTGTCTCTCAAGCCGCCATTGGTGCCGCCGCCGCGCAGTCTGGTGCACGCAAGACCCCGCTTCGAACTGCCCTTTGGGTCGGTGCGCTCGGCGGAATGCTGCCCGACTTGGATGTGCTCATCCGGAGCGCAGATGACCCGCTCCTATCGCTCGACTACCACCGCCACTTCACCCACGCCTTGGTGTCGATCCCGCTGGGCGGGTGGCTCACCGCAGCCGTCGGGCGCCTCCTGAGCCGCGGAAAGCACAGCATCCGCTCGCTCTACCTCCCGGCAACTCTGGGTTGGGCAACGCATGGTCTCCTCGATGCATGCACGAGCTACGGAACCTTCTTGCTCTGGCCGTTCTCTGACGTCCGCGTGGCGTGGCACAACATCGGCATCATCGATCCACTGTTGACCCTCCCTCTGCTCGCTGGCGTGGTCATCGCAGCCAAGATGCGAAACCGACTCGTCGCGCGCGCAGCCCTCTTCTGGGCCATCGGCATCCTCCTGTTCGGTGTGGTCCAGCGCGAGCGCGCTGAGGCCGTCTACCGAGATTTCGTCACAGCGCGCGGCCACGACCCAGAAGTGCTCGAGGTGAAGCCCAGTATCGGGAACAACATCCTCTTCCGGGCCTTCTACGCGCAAGGCGACCAGTACTGGGCGGATGCAGTTCGAGTCCCATGGTGGGGTGAGTCCCGGATCTACGCGGGCGAGCAGGTGGCGATACTCAACTGGGAAGAGACCACAGCGGGTGCTGAGCGTCTGCACGTGAACGACCTCAAGCGCTTCAATCACTTCTCAAACGGGTACCTGATTGAGGACCCTTATAATCCTGGCTTCATCGGCGACTTTCGCTACGCCATGTTGCCCAACACCGTTGCACCGCTCTGGGGTGTGAACTTCGGCAATGCTGAGCCGGGTCGACACCTGGAGTTCAAGCGATTCAGGCGAGTTTCACCCGAGACCAGAGGACGTTTCTGGGACCAGCTGATGGGTCGTCCTCAGGTGGATACTGAGAGCGCTCGGTAGTCGCTGATGAGCGTGTCGGCAAAGGGTGAGATGATGGATACATCTGGACAGCTGTGCGTGACGCCGACCGTGCGCATCCCAGCCGACCTGGCCGCCTTGAGACCCGCCAAGCTGTCCTCAAAGACAACACAGCGCGAGGGTTCGAGCTCGAGGGTCTCGGCGAGCAGAAGGTAGCCTTCTGGATTGGGCTTGGCCTGGGTCACATCATCGGCCGTGACGATGGCCTGTAGCCGCCTAAACTCCGCATGCTCACCCAGCAGTGCGTCGACCTCCGATCGAACATTTGATGTGAACAGACCGACGGTATGGTGGTCTGCCGCCCATGAAAAGAAGTCCAATACACCCGGGAGAAGTGTCGCACCTTCAATGTTACAGATTCTACGAAAGTTCAGGATCAAAGTATCGACTAAAGACTCATCCATGATCGTCGGGTGGGTCAAAAGCATGCGCTCAGAGATGGCATCCCAGCTCATCCCGAAGACATCAGCAGGACCCAGGGTGAGCGGCCCGAGACCATGCTCAGTCAGCACAGCCTCCATCGCAGCCAGCGTGTGTGGCTCAGAGTCCACGAGGGTCCCGTCCATATCGAACAGGATCCCATCGACTTCGTCGAACTTCACGTGGCCATGCTCTTGGCGGCTTTCTCCATCAGCGCCTGCAGACGACCCGCAAAGCCCTTGGGATCCTCGAGCTTGCCCTCAGCGATGGACGCATGGTCCAGCAGCAGCCTCGCAAAGGGCTCGAGGCCAGCTTGACCATCATTGTTCAGCTTGGCCAGCGTCTGCACCAGCGGATGGTTGGGGTTCACCTCGAGGACACGCTCCGCACCCGGGCCGACGTCTTGGTTCGCCGCCTTGAGGATGCGCTCCATATTCGAGCCCATGCCCCCGGCCTTATCGACCAGTACGGACGGACTGTCGGTGAGCCGCTTCGATGCACGAACCTCGGCCACATCGGTAGAGAGCAGCTCACCCATCCATGTGATCAGCGGAAGGGCCTCATCCTTGGCCTTCTTCTCCTCCTCTGAGACCTCCTCGTCGTCCTCTGGCAGATCGCCCGTGAGGACACTCTTCAGCGGAGTCCCGTCGAACTCATTGACCGACATGGCGACCCACTCGTCGACCGGGTCGGTCATCAAGATGACCTCCCACTCCCGCTTGGCGAAGCCCTCGAGGACCGGCGCGGACTGAATGCGCTCCTTGTCCACGCTGGTGTAGTACCAGAGTGAGTCTTGACCCTCGACCATTCCGTCCTTGATCTCGGCCAGCGAGACGCTCGCGCCCTCGCTCTCCGTGGTCTCGAAGCGCAGCAGCTCCACGATGAGGTCTTTGTTCTTGGTGGCGTCCTCGGCGATGCCTTCCTTGAGGATATGGCCGAACTCCGTCCAGAACAGGTCGTAGGTGAGATCGTCTTCCTTCTTCGCTTCGGCGACCAAGTGCTTGAGCAGCTTCTTGGTGATCTGCTTCTTGATGGCTTGGACGATGGGCGTCTGCTGGAGAATCTCCCGGCTCACGTTCAGGTCGAGATCCGGCGAGTCCACCACACCCGAGACGAACCGCAGGAAGCGCGGCACGATGGCGTCCGCGTTGTCGAGGACCTTCACGCCCTTCTGGAAGAGCTGCACACCGACCTTGTAGTCGAGGCGGTCGAGCTGCCATGGACGGTTCTTCGGGATGAAGAGGATGGCGTTAAACTGAAGCGTCCCCTCGGCCCGAATGTGGATACGGGTGAGCGGCTCCTGCCAGTCCATGCTCACGTGCTTGTAGAGATCCGTGTACTCCTCGTCGGTGACATCGGCGGGTGCGCTGTGCCAGATGGCCTTGGCCCGGTTGACCTGGTCATCACCGATCTTGATGGGATGCGGCACGAAGTCCGAGTGCTTCCGAATGATGGTTCGGAGCGTGTCATCTTCGGCAAACTCCTTGGCATCGTCTCGGAGCTTCAGCGTGATCGATGTCCCTCGGGTCGTTCGGGAACCCTCGGAGATGGTGTAGGCCTCTCCGCCGTCCGACACCCAGCAGATGGCGTCCGCGTCAGGCAGCGCTGAGAGGCTCTCCACCGTCACCTCGTCGGCCACCATGAAGGCCGAATAGAACCCAACACCGAACTGACCAATCAGGGCCTCGGTGTTCTCGCCCTTCTCCTTCAGCGCCTCAGCGAAGGCCGAGGTGCCGCTGCGGGCGATGGTGCCGAGGTGCTCGGAGGCTTCCTCAGCGGTGAGCCCGATGCCGTCGTCCTCGATCGTGATGGTGCCAGCCTCGGCGTCCGCGCTGACACGGATGCTGGGCTCGCCCTCGATTGAGCGCAGGTCATCTCGCTGCAGACCCACAAAGCGCGCCTTATCGAGCGCGTCTGAGGCGTTGCTGACCAGCTCCCGAAGGAAAATCTCACGGTCAGAGTACAGCGAGTGCGTGACGAGATGAAGAATCTGCCGAACATCGGCTTCGAAGCGATTGGCGCCCATGGGTATCCTCGGGAAAATCAAGTTGAGGGGGCCATCTACGAAGCCATAGGCCCGATGTCAAGCGTTCACGCGCCTGTAAATCGCCGATTCAGCTCAGCCTCGAGTTCGGTCATGGTGTAGACCAACGCGCTGGGTGAGCGACCCTCGAGGACTTCGGTGGCGTGGACACCCCAGGAGACCGCAACGCTCGGGACGCTGGCGGCGGCGGCCATGTCCAGATCGAAGGTGGTGTCCCCCACCATGATGGACTGCTCTGGGGAGACACCCAGATCCTCCATTGCACGGATCAGGACTGCGGGATCGGGCTTGCCCGGAGTGCCGGGTACGATGCCATGGATTCCGTCGAAGAGCGGTGCCAGCGCCATGCGACGCGTGGCGTTCTCCGCGCCGTTCTGGCTCTTGCCCGTCGCGATGGCCAGGCGCCAGCCGCGCGCGCGTAGACGCTGGAGCATGCCGATGCTGTCTGAGAAGGGGCGCTCGAGCGTCTTGGTGAGGCGTACATAGGCCTCGGAGTAGGCACGCGTGAGGGCCACGAGCGGGTCGCCTGAGACGTCAAAGAGGGCCGCAAGCATGGGACCGAGAGGTTCACCAATGCGCTGCCGAATGTCCTCGTCACTGACTGCTCGAAGGCCGGCGGCTCGAGCGACTTCCTGGGCTGACTGAACCACGCACTCCGAGGAATCAGCGAGGGTACCGTCGAGGTCGAAGATGATAGCGTTGGCCATGGCCAAGCACCTAACACTCGCCGCGGAGGCTCACCTCGAGGTTGATCCCATCAAGCGCTCTCGGTTCATTGCACACGGTGCGCCCATCAGCAGCGCTGAGGACGCGAAGACCTTCATCGCATCGATACAGCGGGCGTATCCCGATGCTGGGCACCACTGTTTCGCGTGGCGCCTCAGCGAGGGAGATTCAGGATTTCGAGTATCGGATGATGGAGAGCCTGGGGGGACAGCCGGCATGCCGATCCTGAATCACATCGATGGCGCTGAGTTGCGCAACATCGTGATTGTGGTTGTGAGGTATTTCGGTGGAACCAAGCTGGGTAAGGGCGGCCTGATCCGAGCCTACGGCGGGACCGCAGGCGCCCTCATTCGCGCGACCGAGGTGATCGAGGTTGAAGAGACATCTCCTCTACAGATTTACTGCTCATACGGCGATCAGGGTGCGATCAACGGTGTGCTTAGATTGCATGACCTTGTGGTCGTTCAGAGCGCCTACGGAGACAGCGTCGAGCTTACGGTCCAGGTCCCTGTGGAGCAAGAAGATGCCGTCGCTCTCGCGCTCACCGAGGTCACGTCAGGCCGAGTCAGACTACACAGTCAAAAACTGGCATAGTGTGTGTCGATGGAGGGAAAATTCTGATGCGCAGCATGCTTTGGTTCACCATATGGCTCCCCCTCTTTGCCTGCTCAAAGGGCAGCGAAGAGACCGGAACCCCCTCGCCAATTGACGCCGATGCCGACGCCGATGCTGACGCCGATGCCGATGCTGACGCCGATGCTGACGCCGATGCCGATGCCGACGCCGATACCGACGCCGATGCTGACGCCGATACCGACGCCGATGCTGACGCCGATACCGACGCCGATGCTGACGCCGATACCGAC